>DSLFR04102__coassemble_396_pt1 | contig 95851 bp, 79 predicted proteins | sample DSLFR04102__metabat2_high_PE_009 | metagenome-assembled genome bin DSLFR04102
CTGCGCAGCAGGCAGAAATGGGTTCCCCCTGGAGCGTGGCGCTTTTGCGCCACGCTGAGGCAAAAAGCCTGTCACAGGTCGCGGGTGTAGCGGCAGTCGGGGTAGCGGGAGCAGCCATAGAACCGCCGCCCCGCGTTGCTGCCCTGCCGGGCGGTGCGCAGCACCAGTTCGGCCCCGCACCAGGGGCAGCGGCCCGGCAGGCCCCTGGGCTTTGCCTGCTCCCGCTCGATGCGGCGGACCTGCCGCACATGGGCCCGCTTCTGGCTCCGGGTGGCCCGGGTATAGGGCTCCAGCCAGGCGTACAATGCCCGGACCTGCCGCCGGCTGAGGGCCCGCCGCCCTGTCTGCCGCAGGACCCGGGGCAGCTCTTCCAGCCGGCAGACCGAGACCTCCTCGCTGTCCCAGGTCACATCTTCCAGCTGGCACCGGCCGGTGAACACCACCACCGGCCAGAGGGGCGTCTGCTCCCCCACCAGGGCCTCCAGAGCGCGGACATGGCCGGCGTTCTGCCAGATGGGGTTGTAGAGGGGGTGGCGTTCGGTTTTCATCCGGCCCAGCCAGTCCCGCCCTGCATAGACCGAGACGGTCCATTCGGGCTGGTCCTCCCGGCCGCAGATCCATCCCGTATAATTTTTGCTTTCGATCACAAAGATCCCCTTCCGGGTCAGGTAGAGCAGGTCGATCTCGGCGGTGCCATCGGGGGTGGGCAGGTACAGGTTGCGCAGGCACAGCCCCCGGACCCGGAACCAGCCTTTTTCGGCCAGCTTGTCCGCCACGGCGTCCTCCCCTGCCGCGCCCTTTTCCGCGGCCTCGTCCCGGCCCCACAGCCTTTGCAGCCATCCCATGTTTTGTCCCTTCCTTTCATCGTGCAAACGAAAAAGACCGCCAGCACAAGCTGACGGTCTTCTGGTCCGAGTGGCGAGAATCGAACTCACGGCCTCTTGAACCCCATTCAAGCGCGCTACCAAAACTGCGCTACACCCGGATATGGGCCCCGCCCGTTTGGAGCGGGGCGACGAATAGTATTATACTCACAAAGGGGCCGGCTGTCAACCTCTTTTTTCAAATTTCTTCCGTTTCTTCCCGGCGGGCCTGTTTGTCCCGCTCCAGCAGGGGCTTCAGGTACTGGCCGGTAAAACTGCCGGCCACCCCGGCCACCTGCTCGGGGGTGCCCAAGGCGATCACTTTGCCGCCGGCGCTGCCCCCTTCGGGGCCCAGGTCGATGATATAGTCGGCGCACTTGATGAGGTCCAGGTTGTGCTCGATGACGATCACCGTGTTGCCTGCGTCCACCAGCTTCTGCAGCACCTCGATCAGGCGGTGGACATCGGCGATGTGCAGGCCGGTGGTGGGCTCGTCCAGGATATACACCGTCTTGCCGGTGGAGCGGCGGGCCAGCTCGTTGGCCAGCTTGACCCGCTGGGCCTCGCCGCCCGACAGGGTGGTGGCGCTCTGGCCCAGGGTGACGTAGCCCAGGCCCACGTCCACCAGGGTCTGCAGCTTGCGGGCGATCTTGGGCTGGTTGGCAAAGAACACCACCGCTTCTTCCACCGTCATGTTCAGCACGTCGGCGATGGTCTTTTCCTTATATTTGACCTCCAGGGTCTCCCGGTTGTAGCGGGCGCCCTTGCACACCTCGCAGGGGACGTAGACGTCGGGCAAAAAGTGCATCTCGATCTGCAGGATGCCGTTGCCCTCGCAGGCCTCGCACCGGCCGCCCTTGACGTTGAAGCTGAACCGTCCCGGCCCGTAGCCCCGCATTTTGGCGTCCTGGGTCTGGGCAAACACCGCCCGGATGTCGTTGAACACCCCGGTGTAGGTGGCGGGGTTGGAGCGGGGGGTGCGGCCGATGGGCTGCTGGTCGATGCCGATGACCTTGTCCACGTATTCCAGCCCGTCCACCCCGTCGCTTTTGCCCGGGCGGCTGCGGGCGCCGTTCAGCTCCCCCGCCAGGGTCTTGTACAGGATCTCGTTCACCAGGCTGGACTTGCCGCTGCCCGAGATGCCGGTGACACAGGTGAAGGTGCCCAGGGGGAACTCCACCGTGATGCCCCGGAGGTTGTTTTCCCGCGCCTTGTTCACCCGCAGGCAGTGGCCGCTGCCGGGGCGGCGGGTCCGGGGCACCGCGATCCGCTTGCGGCCGGACAGGTAGTCGCCGGTCACGCTGCGTTTGGCCCGGCAGATGTCCTTGACGCTGCCTGCGGCCACGATCTCGCCCCCGTGCACCCCCGCGCCGGGGCCCACGTCCACGATGTAGTCGGCGGCGCGGATGGTGTCCTCGTCGTGCTCCACCACGATCACCGTGTTGCCCAGGTCCCGCAGGTGCTTGAGGGTGGCGATCAGCTTGTCGTTGTCCCGCTGGTGCAGGCCGATGGAGGGCTCGTCCAGCACGTACAGCACCCCCGACAGGGCGCTGCCGATCTGGGTGGTCAGGCGGATGCGCTGGCTCTCGCCGCCCGACAGGGTGCCGGCGGAGCGGGCCAGGGTCAGATAATCCAGGCCCACGCTCTGCAAAAACTCCAGCCGGGTGCGGATCTCCTTCAGGATCTGGCCGCCGATCTGACGCTGCTTGGAGGTCAGAGGCTCGGCGCCGCCGCCCTCCTCGCTGGCGCGGATGAAGGCCAGTTCTTCCCGGATGGACATCTCGCAGAACTGGCTGATGTTGACGCCCCCCACCGTGACCGCCAGCACCACCGGCTTGAGCCGCCGGCCCTTGCAGGCGGGGCACTTGACCCCGGACATCACCCCGGCGATCTCCTCCTTGACCCACTCGCTGCCCGTCTCCCGGAAGCGGCGCTCCAGGTTCTCCACAATGCCCTCGAACTCGCCGTAATACTTGCCGCTGCCGAACTCGTTGGTGCGGTGCAGCTCCAGCTTCTCGCCGTTGGTGCCGTAGAGCAGGGCGTTCCGCGCCTCGGTGGAAAAATCCCGCAGGGGGGTGTCCAGGGTGAAGCCGTACCGCTTGCCCAGGGCGATGTAGTACATCTCGCTCACCGAGCCCTCGGCGTAGTACCAGCCGCTGGCCTTGATGGCCCCCTGCCGGATGGACAGGCTGCGGTTGGGGATGATGCGGTCCTCGTCCACCTTCATGAAGATGCCCAGGCCGGTGCATTTTTCACAGGCGCCCTGGGGGTTGTTGAAAGAGAACAGCCGCGGGGTCAGCTCACTGACCGAGACCCCGTGCTCCGGGCAGGCAAAATTCTGGCTGAAGGTCATGGTCTGCCCGCCGATCACCTCCACCTCGGCCACCCCGCCGGCCAGGTTCAAAGCGGTCTCCAGGCTGTCGGCCAGGCGGCTGCGCACCCCTTCCCGGATCACCAGGCGGTCCACCACCACCTCGACGGTGTGCTTGATGTTCTTTTCCAGGGTGATCTCCTCGTCCAGGTCGTAGAGGCTGCCGTCCACCTTGACCCGGGTGTAGCCGGCCCGGCGGGCGGCGTCCAGCTCCTTTTGCTGGGTGCCCTTGCGCTGGCGTACCACCGGGGCCAGCACCTGGAAGCGGGTGCCCTCCTCCAGCTTGAGGACGGCGTCCACCATCTCGTCCACCGTCTGCTGGCTGATGATCCGGCCGCACACCGGGCAGTGGGGCACCCCGATGCGGGCGTAAAGCAGGCGGAGGTAGTCGTAGATCTCGGTCACGGTGCCCACCGTGGAGCGGGGGTTGTGGCTGGTGGTCTTCTGGTCGATGGAAATGGCCGGCGACAGCCCGGTGATCTCGTCCACGTCGGGCTTGTCCATCCGGCCCAGGAACATCCGGGCGTAGCTGGACAGGCTCTCGACGTAGCGGCGCTGGCCGTCGGCGTAAATGGTGTCGAAGGCCAGGCTGGACTTGCCCGACCCCGACAGCCCGGTCATAACGATGAACTTTTCCCGCGGGAGGGTCAGGCTGACGTTTTTCAGGTTGTGCTCCCGCGCGCCCTTGATGACGATCTTATCGTTTGCCAAAATACTTTCTTCCTTTTCTCTGTGACTGTGCGTGGTTCTGGCGGCGCTCGGCCTCGGCGTCCGAGTCGGTGGTGGGGTTTTCGCCCCGGCGCAGCCGGTCGATCTGGTCCCGCAGGAAGGCCGCGTGCTCGAACTGCAGCAGCTTGGCCGCCTCCTTCATCTCCCGGGTCAGCCGCTCGATGGCCGCTTCCCGCTCCTTCTTGCCCATCCGGCGGGTGTTGGCCTTGGCGTTTTCGGCCTTGTCGCTGATCTCGATGGTGTCGCGGATCTCCTTGACGATGGTCCGGGGGGTGATGCCGTGGGCCTGGTTGTAGGCTGTCTGGATGGCGCGGCGGCGCTCGGTCTCGGTGATGGCCCGCTCCATGCTGTCGGTGACGGTGTCGGCGTACATGATGACCAGGCCGTCCGCGTTGCGGGCCGCCCGGCCGATGGTCTGGATCAGGCTGGTCTCGCTGCGCAGGAAGCCCTCCTTGTCCGCGTCCAGGATGGCCACCAGGCTGACCTCGGGCAGGTCCAGACCTTCGCGCAGCAGGTTGATGCCCACGATCACGTCGATGGCGCCCATCCGCAGGTCCCGGATCAGCTCCATCCGCTCAAAGGTATCCACCTCGTGGTGCATATACTTCACCTTGACCCCCTGGCCGGTGAGGTAATCGGTCAGATCCTCGGCCATTTTTTTGGTCAGGGTGGTCACCAGCACCCGCTCGCCCCGCTCCACCCGGGCGCGGATCTCCCCCAGCAGGTCGGTGACCTGGCCCTCCACCGGGCGCACCGAGATGGGCGGGTCCAGCAGGCCGGTGGGCCGGATGACCTGCTCGGCCACCTGGGTGCTGTGGGCCTGCTCGTAGGGCCCCGGCGTGGCCGAGACGAAGATGGTCTGGTTCAGCTTGCTTTCCACCTCCTCGAATTTGAGGGGGCGGTTGTCGAAGGCGGAGGGCAGCCGGAAGCCGTACTCCACCAGGGTCTTTTTGCGGGCGTAGTCGCCCCCGTACATGGCCCGCACCTGGGGCAGGGTGACGTGGCTCTCGTCCACAAACAGCAAAAAGTCCTTCGGGAAATAGTCCAGCAGGGTGGTGGGCATACTGCCGGGGGCCCGCCCCGACAGCACCGCCGAATAGTTCTCGATGCCCTTGCACACCCCCACCTCGTTGAGCATCTCGATGTCGTAGTTGGTGCGCTGGGCGATCCGCTGGGCCTCGATCAGCTTGCCCTCGGCGGTGAATTGTTTGACCTGCTGGTCGCACTCGGCCCGGATCTTCTCGATGGCGGCGGCCTTCTTCTCGGCGCTGACGATGTAGTGGCTGGCCGGGAAGATGGCCACGTGCTTGACGATGTTCTGCTTGGTCCCGGTGACGGGGTTGAATTCGGTGATGCGGTCGATCTCGTCCCCGAAAAACTCCACCTTGATGGCCAGCTCGCTCATATAGGCCAGGTAGATGTCCACCGTGTCCCCCCGGACCCGGAACTTGTTGCGGATAAAATTGACGTCGTTGCGCTCGTACTGCAGGTCCACCAGCCGGCGGCACAGCTCGTCCCGGGCCATCTGCATGCCGGGCCGCAGGCTGATGACCATGCTGCGGTAGTCGATGGGGTCGCCCAGCGAGTAGATGCAGGACACCGACGCCACGATGATGACGTCCCGCCGCTCAGACAAAGCCGCCGTCGCCGAATGGCGCAGGCGGTCGATCTCGTCGTTGATGGCGCTGTCCTTTTCAATGTAGGTGTCGGTGCTGGGGATATAGGCCTCGGGCTGGTAGTAGTCGTAGTAGCTGACGAAGTATTCCACCGCATTTTCCGGGAAAAACGCCCGGAACTCGGTGCACAGCTGGGCGGCCAGGGTCTTGTTGTGGGCCAGCACCAGGGTGGGGCGGTTGCACTGGGCGATGACGTTGGCCATGGTAAAGGTCTTGCCGCTGCCGGTGACGCCCAGCAAAGTCTGGCACCGGTCCCCCCGCCGGACCCCCTGCACCAGCTTTTCGATGGCTTCGGGCTGGTCGCCGGTGGGCTGGTACGGCGACACCAGTTTGAAACGGTTTTCTTCTGTGGGCATGATACTCCCCCTTTGCGGCGCATTTTACAATCAATGGTTGTTGTCTGCCTTCCGATTATACCACATTCAATTTCCTTTGTACAGTCCCTGCCCTCGCTTTCAGAGGGCGGAAGGGTCTTTCCCCTCCCCCTCCCGCAGCTGGAAGATGTGCAGCCGCTCGTTGCCGGCCTCGGGCAGCTCGCTGCGCTGGCGCAGGGAGAGATATTCCGTCTCGGTGACGATGATGTGGTCCAGCAGCTCCACCCCCACCACGAACATCCCCCGGGCCAGCTCGGCGGTGGCCTCGATGTCCTGGCGGGAGGGCAGCGCGTTGCCGCTGGGGTGGTTGTGGCACAGCACCACCCACCGGGCCTTGAGCCGCACCGCCTGGGCGATGGCCTCCTTGACGGGCAGCTGCACCGAGTCGGCGTCGCCGCTGCTCAGCCAGGCGGTGCAGGTGATCCGCCGCTGGCGGTCCAGGCAGACCAGCAGCACCCGCTCCTGCAGGGCGCCCCGGAAGCGGGCCATCAGGTACTGGCCCATCTGCTCCACCGTCTGCATCCGGCGGCGGTCCTTGGTCAGGCTGCGGTGGTAGCAGGCGCTGACCTGGGGCAGCAGATGGAGGAAGCGGGCTGCAGCCGGGCCCACCCCCTCCACCAGGCACAGCTCCTCTTCGCTGGCCTGCAGCACCCCCGCAAAATCCCCGAACCGCTCCAGCAGGGCGTGGGCGGTGGGGTTGGTGTCCCGGCGGGGGTTGGTAAAGTAGAGCAGGTACTCCAGCATTTCGTGTTCGGCCAGGCTTTCCAGGCCGTACTTCTGCACCCGCTGGTGCATCCGCTGGCGGTGCCCCGCATGGATCTGTTTTTCGCCTGCCATGGCCAAGCCTCCTCTCCCTCATCCCTTTTAGGATACTGTCCTTTTGGAAAAAAGACAAGTCCTCCGGACAAATTTTCTCCCCCGATTGACTTGCACCCCGAAATCGTTTATCATGGTCTTACATCAATGAGGAGAACGCCCATGAAACAATTTACCGCAACCGCCAACGACGAGGGGGTGCGGCTGTCCCGGTTCGTCCAGAGCGTGACCACCGGCCTGCCCGCCAGCCTTTTGTACAAGAGCTTCCGCAACAAGCGGATCAAGGTCAACGGCCGGCGGGCCGCCCCCGACGCCCGCCTGGCCGCCGGGGACCGGATCGAGCTGTACATCAACGACGAGTTTTTCCCGCCCGAGGCCGCCCCGGCCCGGCCCGCCCGGCCGGCCAAGCCCAAACAGCCCAAAGTGCAGGTGGTCTACGAGGACGAAAACATCGCCGTCCTGTACAAGCCCGCCCACCTGCTCTGCCACAGCGACCGCACCGGCGACGCCAACCTGGTGGACGCCTTTGCCCAGTACCTGGCCGAGAAGGGCGAGTACCGCCCCGGCGGGGAGAACCGCTTTGCCCCCGCCCTGTGCAACCGGCTGGACCGGGGCACCGAAGGGCTGGTGATCGCGGCCAAAAATTACGCCGCCCTGCGGGACATGAACGAGATCATCCGCACCGACCGGCTGAAAAAGGAGTACTACACCATCACGGTGGGCATCCCGCCCCGTGGGCGCTTCACCGCCTGGTGGGAGCACGACGAAAAGGCCAACAAGGTCAGCATCCACGCCCACCCGGACCAGGCCGGCCGGCGCAAGCAGATCGTCACCGATGTGGACGTGCTGCGCACCGCAGGGCCCTACGCCCTGTGCCGGATCGGGCTGGTGACCGGGCGGACCCACCAGATCCGGGCCCACCTGGCCTATCTGGGGCGGCCGGTGCTGGGGGACATCAAATACGGCAACCGCAAGGCCAACGAGCGGGCCGGCGCCCGGACCCAGGCTTTGTGCGCGGTGCGGATCAGCTTTCTGGACATCCCGGCGGAGAACACCCTCCACTACCTCACCGGCAAGGTCATCAAGCTGAAAGACCCCCGGATCCTGCACCAATTCGACGGGCTGGACAAGTCCCGGCAGACCGGGTGACCCGCAGGAAGGAGCATCCCCATGTACGCACTTTTGAACAGTTTCGGCCTCAGCGGCCTGCAGGGCTTTAGGGTGGCGGTGGAGGCGGACGTCTCGTCCGGGATGGACGGCTTCACCCTGGTGGGCCTGCCGGACACCGCCGTGCGGGAGAGCGCCGACCGCATCCGGGCGGCCGCCCGCAACCTGAAATACCGCTGGCCCAGCGGCCGGGTGACGGCCAACCTGGCCCCCGCCGACGTCCGCAAGACGGGCCCCGTCTACGACCTGCCCCTGCTGCTGGCCGTCCTGGCCGCCGCCGGGCAGATCCCAACGCCCCCCAGAGACGCGGCTTTTCTGGGGGAGGTGGCCCTGGACGGCTCGCTGCGCCCGGTGACGGGGGCGCTGCCCATGGCCCTGACCGCCGCGGAGCAGGGCTTCCGCGCCCTGTACCTGCCCGCCGCCAACGCCGCCGAGGCCGCCGAAGCCTGCAGCGGCGCCGGGCTGCAGGTCTACCCGGCCCGCTGCGTCACCGACGTGGTGGAGGCCCTGACCGGCCGGGCCCCCATCCGCCCGGCCCAGGCCCCGCCCTTCGACCCGGACCAGCACTGGGACGCCTACCCCGACTTTGCCGACGTCCTGGGCCAGGCGGCAGCCCGCCGGGCCATGGTGGTGGCCGCCGCCGGCGGGCACAACATCCTGCTGATCGGCGCCCCCGGCACCGGCAAGTCCATGCTGGCCAAGCGGCTGCCCGGCATCCTGCCCCCCATGACCCGGGAAGAATCCATCGAGACCTCCAAGATCTATTCCGTCGTGGGGCTCCTGCCCCGGGACGCCGGGCTGATCTCGGCCCGGCCCTTCCGCAGCCCCCACCACTCGGCCAGCCCCGCCGCCCTGGCGGGCGGGGGCAGCACCTTCCGCCCCGGCGAATGCAGCCTGGCCAACGCCGGCGTCCTCTTCCTGGACGAGCTGCCCGAGTTCCCGCGGGAAAGCCTGGAGGTGCTGCGCCAGCCCATGGAGGACGGCCGCATCACCATCAGCCGGGCCGCCGGCAGCGCCACCTACCCCAGCCGGTTCCAGCTGGTGGCCGCCATGAACCCCTGCAAGTGCGGCTATTTCGGCCACCCCACCCGGCGCTGCACCTGCTCCCTCAACGCGGTGTGGCATTACCGCAGCCGCATCTCGGGCCCGTTGCTGGACCGCATCGACCTGTGCGTCGAGATGGACCCTGTCTCTTTCAACGAGCTGCACGGCACGGGCCAGTCCGAGACCAGCGCCCAGCTGCGCCAGCAGGTGCTGGCCGCCCGCGCCATCCAGACCCGGCGCTTTGCCCGGCACGGCTGCCAGGGCGTCCACTGCAACGCCCAGCTGACCGCCGGCCAGGTGCGGCAGCTCTGCCGCCTGACCCCCGGGGCCCAGCAGGTGCTGCGGACCGCTTACGACCGGCTGGGCCTGTCCGCCCGCAGCCACGACCGGCTGCTGCGGGTGGCCCGCACCATCGCCGACCTGGCCGGCACCGAATCCATCCAGGAAGAAGCCCTGCTGGAGGCCTTGCAGTACCGGATGCAGAACAAGCTGGAGGGCGGCCTGCTGTGACCCGCCGCCCCCGCGCAGACGCCAAACGGCCCGCCGTGCCAAAACACAGCGGGCCGTTTGGTTCATTCGTCCGTAGGGTCGTCGGATGAGCCGTCCTCCTGGCGGGACTCCAGCTCCTTGCGCAGGTTGCGGATGCGCTTCTTCTCGCTTTCCGCGTGGCGCCAGGGCCAGGCGTGGCCCTCGTTTTCCTTGCACCAGCGGCTGAGGGGGTAAAAGGCGAAGGCCAGGCCGAACACATACAGCAGCACATACAGCAGCCCGTCCAGCCAGCCCAGCGCGTCCAGCGCCGCGATGATGCAGATGACAAAGCCCGCCTTCATGAAGAACAGGCCGTTCTGCTTGGCGTACTCGGTAAAATGCTCGGCCTTGATGCTCCGGCGGCCCTGGTCGCCCCAGACCCGGGGATTTTTCATCACCGTATAGCCGTAGTAGAGCAGCATCATGCCGCAGGTCAGCTGAAAACCAAAAAACATTTTTCTTGCCTCGTTGCGTTACTTGGTCTCGTCCTCGCCGGGGAACATCTCTTTGTAGTAGGGGGTAAAATCCAGGGTGGCGAAGTAGTCCCGGGGGGTCTCGGCCCGGCGGATCAGGCTGTGGCCGCCGTCGGCGCACAGCAGCACCTCGGCGCTGCGCAGCTTGCCGTTGTAGTTGTACCCCATGGCCGAGCCGTGGGCCCCGGTGTCGTGGATATAGATCAGGTCCCCGATGTCGATTTTGGGCAGCATCCGGTCCACCGCAAACTTGTCGTTGTTCTCGCACAGGCCGCCCACCACATCGTACTTGTGGTCGCAGGGGGCGTCCTCCTTGCCCAGCACCGTGATGTGGTGGTAGGCGCCGTACATGGCCGGCCGCATCAGGTTGGCGGCACAGGCGTCCAGGCCGATGTACTCCTTATAGATATGCTTTTCGTGGATGGCGGTGGCGATCAGCGCGCCGTAGGGCCCGGTCATGAACCGGCCCATCTCGGTGAAGATGGCCACGTCCCCCATGCCGGCGGGGACCAGGATCTCCTCGAACTTCCTGCGGACCCCCTCCCCGATGGCGAAGATGTCGTTTTCCCGCTGGCCGGGGCGGTAAGGGATACCCACCCCGCCGGACAGGTTGATATACCCCACATGGACCCCGGCGGCCTGGGACACCCGCACCGCCAGCCGGAACAGGATGCCGGCCAGCTCGGGGTAATATTCGTCCGAGATGGTGTTGGACGCCAGGAAGGCATGGATGCCGAAATGCCTGGCCCCCATCGCCTTGAGCCGGCGGAAGCTGTCCACCATCTGCTCTTCGGTCATGCCGTACTTGGCCTCGCCGGGCCTGTCCATCACCTGGAAGCCCTCCTTGCTGGCCCCCAGGCTGAAGGTGCCGCCGGGGTTATAGCGGCAGAACACCGTCTCGGGCACGCCGGCCACCCGCTCCAGAAAGCCCACCATGGTGGCGTCGTCCAGGTTGATATAGGCCCCCAGGTCGTAGGCTTTTTTCATGTCCTCGCTGGGGGTCTGGTTGGAGGAGAACATGATCTCCTCCCCCGCAAAGCCCACCGCCTCGCTGAGCATCAGCTCGGTCAGGGAAGAGCAGTCCACCCCGCAGCCTTCTTCCCGCAGGATCTGCAGGATGGCGGGGTTGGGCAGCGCCTTGACCGCAAAGTATTCTTTGAAGCCTTTGTTCCAGCTGAACGCCTGGTTGATGCGGCGGGCGTTCTCCCGGATGCCCTTCTCGTCGTAGATGTGGAAGGGGGTGGGCACATCGGGCAGGATGTCCTGCACCTGGGCTTCGGTCAGGAAAGGTCTTTTTTCCATACGATTCACATCCCTCTCTTTGGGGGCGCATCCGCGCGGCTCGCCGCTCGGGGGCGGGCGGCCTGGTCCGGTGCGTCCTGATTCACGGTTTGGTTTTCAGCTGGTCCCGCACCGGGGTAAAGGTGGGGATCATCTTTTGCAGCTGGCGCACCACGCCCTCGTCGTTGTGCTCGGCGGCGGCGAACAGCTCCTGCAGCTCCTGGTAGAACTGGTCCAGCTTGATGTCCCGGGGCGGCGCCACAAAGATCTTGTTGTGCTGGGTGCGGCGCATTTTGTCCTGCTCCTCGTCCATCATCAGCTCTTCATAGAGTTTTTCGCCGGGGCGCAGGCCCACGATCTTGATCTCCATGTTGACCCCCGGCTCGTAGCCGTAAAAGCGGATCAGCTGGCGGGCCAGGTCGATGATCTTGACCGGCTCGCCCATGTCCAGCACGTAGATGCTGCCGCTTTCGGCCAGGGCGCCGGCCTGCAGCACCAGCTGGGCCGCCTCGGGGATGGTCATGAAGTACCGCTCGATGTTGGGGTCGGTCAGGGTGACGGGGCCGCCCTGCTTGATCTGCGCCTCGAACAGGGGGATCACGCTGCCGTGGCTGCCCAGCACGTTGCCGAACCGCACCGCCACGCACTTCATCTCGGTGTAGCGCGCAAAGGTCTGGATCAGCATCTCGCACAGCCGCTTGGTGCAGCCCATGACGCTGGTGGGGTTCACCGCCTTGTCGGTGGACAGCTGGACCAGCCGCTCCACCCCGTGCTCGCTGGCGCTGGCCAGCAGGTTTTTGGTGCCCATGACGTTGTTCTTGACCGCCTCGGCGGGGCTGACCTCCATCAAAGGCACGTGCTTGTGGGCCGCGGCGTGGAACACCACCTGGGGGTGGTAGGTCTCAAACACCTCGTCCAGCCGCTTTTTGTCCCGGATGGAGCCGATCAGCACCTCGATGGGGGCCTCGCGGCCGTATTTGCGCTGCAGCTCCATCTGCAGCTCGTAGGCGCAGTTCTCGTAAATATCAAAGATCAGCAGCCGGGCCGGGCAGAACCGCATCACCTGGCGGCACAGCTCGCTGCCGATGCTGCCGCCGCCCCCCGTCACCAGCACCACCTTGTCTTTCAGGTAGCCGCTGATCTTCTCGGTGTCCAGGGTCACCTCGTCCCGCGAGAGGAAGTCCGCGGTGTTCAGCTCGCGGAAGGCGTGGGCCGGCGCGCCGGCCGTCCCCACCGACTGGGGGTCGCTCAGGATCTGCACCTTGCAGTGGGTGGACATGCACAGGTCGATGACGTGGTTCAGCCGGCTGCCCCGCAGGGTGGGGATGGCAATGATGATGCCATAGATGTTGTAGCGGGTGCACAGCTCGGGGATGTCCTCCAGGGTGCCCTTGACCGGCACCCCGTGGATGGTCTGGTTCAGTTTTTCGGGCGCGTCGTCCGCCACCACCACCGGGTGGCCGTAGGTCTTGTTGGACTTGCAGACGTTGATGGCCCAGGCGCCGGCCTCCCCCGCGCCCACGATCAGCATGGGGCGGTTGGGGTCGTTGCTGGTCACCCCCCGCAGGGCCGCCCCCAGGGGGTGGTCCAGGAACATCCGCCACACCAGGCGCAGCCCGCCCACAAACAGCAGGATGAACACCGCCGCGATGCAGTTGGCCGAGTTGAACAGCACGCCGTGGACGAACAGCCGGTTGACAAAGTAGACCGCCACTGTGGGCACGGCCACCATCACCGCCAGGCGGAACAGATCCCGCTCGCCGGCGTATTTCCATAGAATGGTATACAGCCCGCCCACCAGGAAGGACAGCATATACAGCGCCGCGATCCAGGGCAGGTTCTCGTACAGCAGGGCAAGGTTGTGAGGCCACCAGACGTCCACATCCGGCGCGCCGTCGGCGCGCAGCAGCAATCCCAGATAAAAGCTGAAGCAGACGATCAGCAGATCGACCATAAACAGCAGGCCCCGCCGCAGCAGGATCGCGCCCTTGCGCTTTGTTTCCTTTTTCAAGATACGTCCTCTTACTCTCCGGCGGCAAGCCGCCGTTTATTGCAGCCCGCAGGGGGCGGCTCGCACCGCCCCTGCAGGTACATATTCTATATTATACTCAGTTTCACAGCCGGTGTCCAGAACTTTCCGGTTTTCCTTTTCTTTCCCGGGGGGCGGCGCGGCAGGCCTCCCGCAGCTCGGCCCCCAGGCCCAGGGGCCACCCTGCCGCCAGGCAGGCCGCGCACATCCCCGCGCCCCCGGCGGCCACCGCCAGCAGCTGCATCCCCCGGCCCGCCCCCAGAGGCGCCGCCAGGGCCTGGCGCAGCCCCCAGCCCGCCAGGGCCGCCGCCCCCGACGCCAGCACCGGCCCGGCCACCCAGCCCGCCCAGTCGGGCCGCAGCCCCGCCGCGGCCAGCAGCCGCCGGGTGTTGGCCATGCAGGTGAACAGGCTGGACAGGATCATCACCAGCAAAAAGCCCCGCATCCCCATCCGGGGCAGCAGGGCCGCCACCCCCGCGATGCGCAGGATGGAGTCCCACACGCTGTAGCGGAAGGCGGCTTTCTGCTCCCCCATCCCCTTCATGGCGCCGTCCACCATGCTTTCCAGATACAGCAGGGGCATGGCCGGAGCCAGGATCTCCAGATAGCCGCCCGCCTCCGGGCTGCCGTAGAGGGCGGCGGCCAGGGGCCGGCCCCACACCCAGAACACCGCCCCCGCCAGGGCCGAAACGTACATGGTCAGCTTGAGCATCCGGCCCAGCAGAGCTTCCAGCCGGCGGCTGTCGGCCTGCAGGTGGGCCCGGGCGATCTCGGGCATCAGCAGCACCCCCAGGCTGCCCAGCAGCCCAAAGGGAAAGTGGACCAGGGGCAGGGCCATCCCTTTCAGGACGCCGTACTGGGCCACCGCCGCGGCCCGCCGGCCCAGATAGACGGTCAGGCAGGCGGGCACCAGCATATTCTCGGCGGTGTGCAGGGCGCTGGCCACGCACCGGCCGCCCCCCACCGGCCACAGGATCTCCCACAGGCGCCGCCCGGCGTGGAGCGGGGCCTGGGCCCGGTCGTGCCCAAAGGCGCGGGGGGCTTCCCGTTTGCAAAAGCCGGCCATCAGCACCGCCGACAGCGCCTCGCTGGCCGCCGTGGCCCCCAGCACCACGGCGCAGCGCACCCCGATGTCCCGGCCGGCGGTCAGCTCCAGGGCGGCGGCCATCACCCCGATCCGGAACGCCTGCTCGGCCAGCTGGCTGGCCACATTGGGCCCCACCCGCTGCCGTGCCACAAAAAAGCCGCGCAGCACCGCCGACACCGCCATAAAGGGCATCCCAAAGGCGGCAGCCCGCAATGCCGCGGCGGCCCGCAGATCCCCCAGCCACCACCGGGCCGCCAGGGGGGCCAGCAGCCACTGGCCCGCCAGCGCCGCGCACCCCAGGCCCAGCGCCGCCGCGCACAGCCGGGCCAGCATCCCCCGGGCCCGGGCGGGCGGGCCGGTCAGCTCCTCGGCCATCAGCCGGGTGGACGCCGCCGACACCCCCGCCGTGGCCAGGGTGACGAACAGGGAATACACCGCCAGCACCATCTGGTACAGGCCCATGCCCTCCCCGCCCAGGGCGTTGGCCAGGTAGATGCGCAGCCCCATCCCCGCCAGCCGGAGCACGATGTCCGACCCGGTGAGCAGCGCGGCGTTTTTCAGGTAGCTCTGCCGCATGGCGACCCCCTCCCTTCCCGACAGGATATGCGCCGGGGGCGGGAAACAGAACCAAAAACGCCCCTTCCAAAGCCGGAGGGGCGTAAAATGTTTTTATTCTGCCGGGGGTTCTTCGTCCGGGGCCGGGGCGGAGCTGCCGGCCTGGCTTTCGGCGTCCTGGGGCGGGGCGTCGGGGGTGGCGGTGATCTGGACGTCCCGGTCGGCGGCGATATACACCACGATGGTGCTGCCCGCCTCCACCATGGTGCCGGGCTCGACGCTGCAGGCCACCACGCAGCCGGAAGCATAGGAGCCGTCGTTCACCACCATGAAGCAGCTGGGCACCAGGCCCCGGCTTTCCAGCTCACGGATGGCGCCCTCCTGGGTAAAGCCGATGGTGTTGGGCATCTCCACCATCTGGGGCCCCTTGCTGATGACCAGGCGGATGGTGGAATCTTCCCCTTCGGTGATGGCGGTGCCGGCGGCGGGCTCCTGGGTCAGGACGGTGCCGGCGGGGGCGCTGTCGCTGTAGGCCTCGGTGACGTAGAACAGATAGATGCCGGTATACTGGCGGTTGTTCTGGATCTGGGCGTAGCTCATGCCCACAAAGTCGGGGACGTAGTGGACGGTCACCGCGCTGGAGGCGCTCTCCGCCTCGGAGGACGAAGGCGCAGGCTCCGCAGGGGGCTGGGCCTGGCCCAGCAGGTTCCACAGCGTCAGCAGGGTGAGGACGGCCAGCAGGACCAGGATGCCGGTGAGGATGGCCGTCAGGCTGAGGGTGGGCCGCTTTTCTTTCAGGCCCTCGATGGCCCGTTTGCGGCCGGCGGCGTGCAGGGTGCGGGCCTCCTCTTCGGCGGCTTCGGGGGAGGCCAGGGCCCGGGCCAGCTGGGGCACCGTCTGGATGCGGCTGGCGGGGTCCAGCTGCAGGCCCAGGTCGAGCGCGTCCGACACATAGGCCGGCACGGCGGGGTTGACGGTGCGGGCCGACGGGTTGGAATCGGTGACCATCCGCTGGGCCGCCGGGACGGGGCTCTGGCCGCAGACCATCCGGTAAAACACCGCCGACAGGCTGTAGACGTCGGTGTAGCGGCCTTCAAACTCCACGGCGGAATACTGTTCCGGGGCGGAGTAGCCCTCGTAGAGCTGGCCGTGCAGGCCGCTGCCCGCCGTCCGCAGGCCGATGGTGGCGTAACCGGTCAGCCGGGCGCGGCCGTTGTCCAGCACCCGGATGTTTTCGGGGCAGATGCCCCGGTGGACCAGCCCCACCTGGTGCATGGCCGCCACCCCGTTGAACACCGGCTTGAGCATGGCGCAGGCCTGCTCGGGGGTCACCAGGTTTTTCTGCTTGTCCAGCCACTGGTCCAGGGGCACGCCGCCGGGGTTTTCCAGCACGGCGTAGACGGTGTTGTTGGCCTCCACCACGTCCAGCACCGCCTCCAGGCCGGTGGCCGGGGTGATGCGCTGGATGCAGCGGTACAGGTCCCCAAAGTCCATCCGGGTGGTCTTGAGCAGCACCTCGCTGCCGGGCTTGGGGCGCAGCTGATAGTCCGTCCCCCGCTCGGCCGAAAGGGTGATGGGCAGGTACTCCTTGATGGTCACCCGGAAGCTGCCCCGGTTTTCCACCCCGCGGTAGAGGATGCCCTCCCCGTCGATGCTCAGCATCTCGCCCACCGTGTAGCGGCCGGCCAGCAGGGTGCCCACCGGCAGGGCCCCGGTGGGGTTGCGGCCGGCAAAGCTGCGCTTGCAGTGGGGGCAGCCTTCGGCCCCCTCTTCCAGCACAGCCCGGCAGTACGGGCAAAGGATCGTGCGCTCGTCCATCTGCTTTCCCCCTTTCGCAGTGCAGGCGCGGGGCGCGGGGCCCCGCTCTTCTACAGAAAAAGCCGGGCCTGCGCCCGGCTCGATCGTACATCCGTCCCCTCCGGCCGCACGCGCGTCCGGAAAGGCGCTGCCGGGGACACGTCCCCGGCGGGGAGGCGCAAACGCCTCCGTATTTTTGCAGAGATTATTCCGGCAGGTCCTCTTCGTTTTCGAGGCTGTGCCAGACGTTCTGCACGTCGTCGTCATCCTCCAGCGCGTCCAGCAGCTTGCCCATCAGCTTGAGCTGGTCGGGGTCGGTCAGGCGGGTGGTGGTCATGGGCACCATGGCCAGGTCCGCCGAGATGAACTCGTACCCCTTGGCCTCCAGCGCGTTGCAGACGGCCGAGAAGCTGTCGGGATCGGTGGTGATCTCGGCGGCGTCCTCGCCCGCGTCAAAGTCCTCGGCGCCGGCGTCCAGGGCGTCCATCATGGCCTCATCGGGGTCCTTGTCCTCCAGCGAGATGTCGATGACGCCCTTCTGGGTGAACAGGAAGCCCACACAGCCCAGTGTGCCCAGGTTGCCGCCGTTCTTATCAAAATAGTGGCGCAGGTCGGCGGCGGTGCGGTTGCGGTTGTCGGTTAGGGTCTCGACCATGACGGCCACGCCGCCGGGGCCGTAGCCCTCGTAGTTGATGGCCTCGTACTCGGTCTTGTCGCCGCCCTCGGCCTTTTTGATGATGCGCTGGATGTTGTCATTGGGCACGTTCATCCGCTTGGCCTTGCTGATCAGGTCGGCCAGCTTGCCGTTGGAGGCGGGGTCGGGGCCGCCGTTGCGGACCGCCACGCTGATCTCGCGGCCGATCTTGGTAAAGACCTTGGCGCGGGCGCCGTCGGTCTTTTCCTTCTTGCGCTTGATGTTGTTCCATTTGCTATGTCCAGACATTGGGGTAAGCCTCCTAGCTGTATGTTTCACAAAGCCGCCCCCTCTGTACGGGCGGCGCGTCGGATCAGACTGTCCAATCAATTTTAGCACAAACAGGGCCGTGGTTCAAGCGTCAGTTTGCACTTTTTCATCCCAGCAGGCGCAGGGCCCTGGGGTAGTGGTTCTTGATGCGCCCGCCCGACACCTTGCCGCCCCCCAGCGGGCAGCCGTCCACCGTCACGCAGCACCAGCCGGCCACGGCGGCGCGGGCCTCGATCTCCTGCCCCAGCAGCCAGGCGCGGCAGCGGGGGTCCTCCCGGGTCAGGGGCTCGGTGTTGGCGCACAGCGCCCCGCAGGCGGTGAACAGATGGTGCCCCGGCACAAAGCGCCCTTTCTGGACCGTGCCGGCCAGCACCCCCGCCCGCAGGATGTGCAGCCCCAGGGGCGGGCAGGCCGGGGGCAGCAGGACGCTTTCCCCCAGGACGGCGGCGGGCTTTTCCGCCAGCGGGGGGAACGTCTGCTCCGCAAAGGCCCGCCAGACCTCCAGGATCTGGGCCGGGCCGGCGGATGCGGGCTGCTTTTTGCCCCTGGGCGCAGGGCGGCGGCCGGCCTGGGTCCGCCGGACGCGGGCCAGCCAGGCAGCTTCTTCGGCGGCGCGGGCGGCGGGGTCCGCCGGGGCCCCCGCCTTGACCAGCCGGGCCATGAAGTGCCCCTCGCCGCCCTGGCAGGGCCAGATGCGGCGGACCAGCAACACATCCAGAGCCATGCCGCCGGTGCGGTTTTCTTCGCCGGGGCTGCCAAAGGGGGCAAAGGCCCGCTCCATCACATCGGCCAGGGCAAAGTCGGGGTGCCGGGCCAGAAACGCCGCCACCTGGCCCTCGTCCTCCTCGGGGGCGAAGGTGCAGGTGGAATAGACGATCTCGCCGCCGGGGGCCAGGGCTTCTGCGGCGCTGTCCAGGATGGAGGCCCCCAAAGCCGCGCACTGGGCCACCAGGGCCGCCGAGTGCTGCCGGAGGGCCTCCGGCTCTTTGCGGAACATCCCCTCCCCCGAGCAGGGGGCGTCCACCAGGATGCGGTCGAAAAAGGCGGGCAGGGCCTCCGCGATCCGCTGGGGGCTCTCGTTCAGGACGACGGCGTTGGCCACCCCCATCCGCTCCAGGTTGCTTTTCAGCACTTCGGCCCGGGCGGGGACGTACTCGTTGGCCACCAGCAGCCCCCGGCCCTCCAGGGCGGCGGCCAGCTGGCTGGTCTTGCCGCCGGGGGCGGCGCACAGATCCAGCACCCGCATCCCCGGCTGCACCCCCAGCAGGGGCGCGGCCGAAGAGGCGGAGGGCTCCTGGGAATAGAACACCCCCGCGTGGTGCCAGGGATGGCGCCCGGGCCTGAAGTCCGGCTGCCGCACCAGAAAGCCCGCCCGGCAGAAAGGCGAAGGCTCCACGGCAAAATCCGCCCCGGCCGCAAAGGCTTCCGGCGTCATCCGCAGGGCCGAGACGGTCACGCCCCGGGCCGCCTCGGCTTCGGGCGGGGCGTACAGCTCCGCAAAGCGGGGGCCCAGCAGGGCGCGCTCCCGCGCTTCAAAATATTCGATGGGCATAGGGGATACCTCCGTGTATAAACGGCCCTTGGGCGGCCACACTAGTACCAGCGGGGACAGCCGCCCCTGCAAAAACCGATCATGATCCCGAAAGGAGCAAACCAAACTATGGAAAACCGCAGCAACAACGGCAAAAACCAGACCAGCAGCCGCAGCACCAACGCCGTCACCAACGAGCACAAGCACCCCAACCAGTACACCAAGGGCGCGGACGACGAGGGCGCCAAGAACGCCAAGACCACCGACAGCAAGGCCGCCAAGGGCAGCAAGAACTGCCGCTGAGCCTGAGCCGGGCCCGCCGGCCCGGTGACGGGACGTTTTTCTTTCCCTGACCTTTCACACAACCGAAGAGGGGCCAGGCCGGATATGTGCGCTGCATATCCAGCCTGGCCCTTTCTTGCGGTCAGTCCCGGGCGGCGGGGTCGTAGCCCGCCCACATGGCCTCGAACAGCTCGCGGATGCGGGCGGTGTCCCCCCGCAGGTATAGCCAGCCCAGCAGGCACTCGAACCCGGTGGAGGCCCGGTATTCCTCGGGGGTGGCGTGCTTCGAGACGGCGGTGCGGCTGGCGTTGCGCCCCCGCCGGAACATGTCCAGCTCCTCCGGGGTAAAAAGCGGCTCCAGCAGCTTTTCTTCCCGGAACTGGGCCCGGGCCGATACATACTTGATCTTTTCAGCGTTCAGCCTGCCGGGGGCCAGCCGGTGGTATTCCACCAGACGCTGGCGGACCAGCAGCTCCAGCACGCTGTCCCCCACAAAAGCCAGGGCCAGGGGGCTGACTTCCCGCAGGTCCAGCTTTTGGGCAGGGGTCTTGTTTTCATCTGACATAAACGTTTTTCCAATTCCAATCTGTTCTGGACGGATGACTTAGAAGATATAGTCGAACTGATAATCGCCGATCAGGATAGTGTCGTTTTCCTCCACGCCCTTGTCCACCAGGGCGTCCAGGATGCCGCTTTCGCCCAGCTGCCGCTGGAAGAACTGCAGGCTCTCGTAGTCGTCCACGTTGCTGCCCGCCAGGATGCGCTCCAGCCAGGGGGCGTCGATGGACCAGCGGTGGGCCTCCAGCCGGGTGATGGCAAAGGGGCGGCCCTCCGCCTTCTGCTCCGGCTTTTTGTACTCGGCCGCAAAGACGGGCACCGGGGGGATGTCCTTGAGCCGGTTGTAGACCAGGCCGGGCAGGGCCTTGACCCCCTGCATGGTGGCCGCCGAAATGGGCACGAAGGTCAGGCCCCGGCCCTCGATATACCGGCGGAACGCCTCGATCTGCTCGGGGGTGGCCAGGTCGCACTTGTTGCCCACCACGATCTGGGGCCGGCCGGCCAGCGCCGGGCTGAACCGTTCCAGCTCCTGGTTGATCTTTTCAAAGTCGTCGATGGGGTCGCGGCACTCGCTGCCCGACACGTCCACCACGTGCAGCAGCAGGCGGCAGCGCTCCACGTGGCGCAGGAAATCATGCCCCAGGCCCACGCCCTCGCTGGCGCCCTCGATCAGGCCGGGGATGTCGGCACAGACAAAACTGGCCCCCTCCCCCACCGACACCACGCCCAGCGTGGGCACCAGGGTGGTGAAATGGTAGTTGGCGATCTTGGGCCGGGCCGCGCTGATGGTGGAGATCAGGGTGGACTTGCCCACGTTGGGGAAGCCGATCAGCCCCACGTCGGCGATCAGCTTCAACTCCAGGGTGACCTGGATGTCCTCGCCGGGCAGGCCGGGCTTGGCAAATTTGGGCACCTGGCGGGTGGGGGTGGCAAAGTGCGCGTTGCCAAAGCCGCCCCGGCCGCCCCTGGCCACCACCACCGGCTCGTAGCTGGACAGGTCGGCAATGACCAGCCCGCTGGCGGTGTCCTTGATGACGGTGCCCATGGGCACCTTGATGACCAGGTCGGGGGCGTTGGCGCCGTGGCAGTTGCTGCCCCGGCCGTTGCCGCCGGCCTCGGCGGTGTACTTGCGCTTGTAGCGGAAATCCATCAGGGTGGACAGGTTGTCGTCCACCACAAAGACGATGTTGCCGCCCCGGCCGCCGTCGCCGCCGTCGGGGCCGCCGGCCGCCACGAACTTTTCGCGGTGGAAGCTGACCGCCCCGTCGCCGCCCTTGCCCGCATGGAGCCAGATGGTGGCGATATCAATAAAATTGGTTTGTGCTGCCATGTGTTTCTCCTTTGCCCTCTCAGGCCCGCTGCCGCGGCGACAAGAGAGCGGTTAGACCGCAAAAGAGCCGGGCCAAACGGTCCGGCTCTCTGGTCTGCAGTTATCGGGTCCGGGGCTGGATCACAGCTTGACGCTGCACTTCTTGCCGGACTTGCCCACGCGCTCGAAACGAACGGTGCCGTCCACCAGAGCGAACAGGGTGTCATCGCTGCCCTTGCCAACGTTCTCGCCCGGCATGATGTGGGTGCCGCGCTGCCGGACCAGGATGTTGCCGGCCAGAACCTTCTGCCCATCGGCACGCTTCACGCCCAGACGCTGGGCCATGGAGTCGCGGCCGTTCTTGGTGCTGCCTACGCCTTTCTTGTGTGCCATTTGTAACTTCCTCCTTAGCCGTTGATCGCAGTGATCTCAACCTTGGTGTAGGGCTGACGATGGCCCATGCGGCGAGCACTGTGCTTTTTGGGACGATAGGTGATGATGTTCAGCTTCTTGCCCTTGCCATTCTTGATGACCTTGGCGGAAACGGAAGCGCCCTCCACAACGGGAGCGCCCACCTTGACCGAGCCCTCCTCGCCCACAGCGAGGACCTGATCGAACTTCACTTCGGAGTCAGCTTCAGCGTCCAGCTTCTCGATGTAGACGATGTCGCCCTGCTCCACGCGGTACTGCTTACCGCCGGTAACGATGATTGCGTACATAAGTTTCTTCCTTTTCTGTGTACTCGCTGGCCGTCAGGGCAGGCCCGGCACCCCGGACCATTTCAGGCGCCCACGCCAAGCGGCTTAGATAGTATACCAGAAACGCCGGCGGATTGCAATAGGATTTTTCGATTTTCCGGTATTTTTTCCTTTTTATCACCATTCGTCCGTAAAATTCCGTACAGTACCACACCTAGAGAACGTTTCTATATTACTGCTTTAAAAAGTAAACATAATTTTACTTATATTTTACATTCGATCACTTGAAGCAAAGTATTATTTTATGTATAATAAAAATATATAGATACATTCAGAAAAAGGACAGGAGGTTGCTTCATCATGCGTCTTTGGAAGAAAATCGTCATTTCCACATTCATTTCAACTTTGCTGCTGCCGGCTGCATCACTTTCTTCCTGGGCAAGTGATGATAACAGCGATGCAACCTGTATAAAATGTGGTCAGGGCACTATGGTCGTTTCTTCGGTGGAATACAGTCCATGGGAAATCGTTGGTTCCGCCCCCTGTACCCATCACGATCCATGGGTCCTCGATGAAGTCCAGCAGCGCACGGTCACGACCACGTATGTTTGCAGCAACTGTGGTTTCACAGAATTGCTTCGCGCCGAAGAGACCCAAGTAGTCCATCATGTGGAAGAGGAAGATTGAATCAACTAAAATTAAAACTGCCGCACGGCAGGCCACGAGCCCGCTGTGCGGCAGTTTTTTGCATTTATTCGTTTTCTCCGGCGTTTTCGTCCGGGGCCGGGCCGTTCAGCCGCGCTTCCAGCATGGCTTTCAGTTCGGCGTTGTAGGCGGCGGTGCGGGCCAGGAACTCGGCGCGGGGCAGCTCGGCGTAGGCCTCCTCCACCGGCAGGGCGATGCTGTCCGGGGGCACGCCCTCCTTTTTGGCCACCTGGGCCTGCAGCTTGCGGTTATCGGCGGAGACGGCCAGGGGGACCATCAGGGCCTTGCCGGCGCTGCGGCGGCTAAGGACGATCTCGGCGGCAATGCCCGCCACCACGGCGAAGCCCGCCACCAGCTGGGAAGCCCGCAGCCCCATCGAGGGCACCAGCAGCAGGCTGTCGGTGCGCAGGCCCTCGATCCAGAAGCGGCCCGCCCCGTACCAGATGGCGTACAGCAGGGCGATGTCGCCGTCAAAGCGGCGCTTTTTCATGTAGAGCCGGAGGGCGATGAAGCCCACCAGGCACCACAGGCTCTCGTACAGAAAGGTGGGGTGGACCGGCATCGTCGGGTCGATGACGGCGCCCGCCGGCACGGTGACGGTGCTGCCCCGCAGGTATGCCTCGGTGGCGGCGCTGTACATCCCCCAGGGCAGGGTGGTGTTGCAGCCAAAGGCCTCCTGGTTGACAAAGTTGCCCCAGCGGCCGATGCACTGGCCGATCAAAAAGCCCATGCCCGTCAGGTCAAACATGGCCAGCAGGCGGACTTTGCGCCACCGGCAGGCCAGCCCGCCGAAGATCACCGCCCCGATGATGCCGCCGTAGATGGCAAGGCCGCCCTGGCGGATGTCCAGCATATCCCAGACGGTGGCGTAGTCCAGGGGGGACATGGCCACATAGTAGATGCGGGCGCAGATGATGGCCATGACCACGCCCACCACGATGACGTCGGTCATGGCGTCGCCGTCGATGCCGAACTCGGCGCAGTGCCGGAACGCGAACAGGATGGCCAGCACGATGCCGGTGGCGATCAGCACCCCGTACCAGTAGATGTTCATGCCTCCAATGGTGAAGGCGACCCGGTTGACCTCAAAGCTGAGGCCCAGGCCGGGAAAAGTGACTAAGTTGGTCATGGTCTTACTCCTCCGTTTCCGCCCCGTCGGGCAGGATCTTGACGTAAGCCGCCCGGCCCGGCTGCAGGATGGCCTGCAGGGCCGCGTCGGCGTCGGCGGCGGTCAGGCCCGCCAGCATCTCCACCTGCTGGGGCACCGTCTGGCCCAGCAGGGCGAAGTCCGCCATCTGGCTGGCGGCGTCCTCGACGTTTTCCAGGTTCTCCACCAGTTGGCCGTATTTTTCGTTTTTGCAAAGGGTGAACACTTCCCGGTCCACCCCTTCGGCCCGGAGGCGCTCGATCTCCTCCTGCAGCAGGCGGCGGACGATGTCGGGCTGGTCGCTCTCGCCGGTGAACAGGATGCAGCAGCAGCCGTCCGCCCGCAGCACCTCGCCCCCAAAGCCGGGGTTGACCAGCCCTTCGTCGTACAGGCGGCGGTACAGCGGCGACATCCCGCCGCACAGGCAGCACAGGATCAGGTCGTACAGGGCTTCGGTGCGGCCGTCGCCGGGGGCCAGGGGCGCTTCCTTGTACCCGATGCCAAAGCAGGGCTTGGCCACCGCCATGCGCAGGGTCTTTTGGGGTCGGGCCAGGGTCATGGGCTCGGGGGCCAGGATGCGCTGGGCGGCGGGGGCGGCGGCAGGCCGGTCCAGCCCGGCCCGGGCGCAGGCGTCCAGCACCTGCCGGGCGGTCAGGTTGCCCGCTGCCGCCAGCACCAGGTTGGCCGGGGCGTAAAATGCCTGGCAGCAGTCGTACAGCATGGCCGGGGTGATGCGGGCGATGCTGTCGCAGGTGCCTGCAATGTCCACCCGGATGGGGTGGCTGTGGTACAGGCACTGGCACAGCTCGGTGACCAGCCGCCAGTCGGGGCTGTCCTCATACATTTTGATCTCCTGGGCGATGATGCCCTGCTCCTTGGCCACCGTCTCGTCGGTGAAGTAGGGGTGGGTCAGCATCCCCAGCAGCACGTCCAGACTTTCGTCCACCGCGCTGGTGGCGGTGAAGTAATAGCAGGTGCGGTCAAAGCTGGTGAAGGCGTTGGCGTTGGCGCCGGTGCGGGCAAATTTGGCAAAGGCGTCCCCCTCCTGGTCCTCGAACATCTTGTGTTCCAGGTAGTGGGCCACGCCGGCGGGCAGGGTGAGCTCCTGGCCGCCCAGGCGGAAATGGACGTCGATGGAGCCGAACCGGGCCGCCACCACGGCGTGGGCGGCGGCGTAGCCCGGCATGGGCCGGACCAGTACGGTCAGCCCCGAGGGCAGGACATAGCGCTCGTTGCCGGCGCAGTCCAAAATGGCCAGATGTTCAGGCATGGGGGCCCTCCTTTCGGGTCAAGAGATAGCTGACCGAGAGGCTGAACCGGCGCAGCACCGCCCGGACCTGCTGTTCGGTGACGGCGGCCAGGTCGGCGCGGGCCTGGGCGGGGGTGGTGATGGCCCCGCCCCGGAGGATCTCCATGCCGTACCAGCTCTCGATGCCGCCCAGCGAGTCCTCGATGCCCTCCAGCCCGGCGATCAGGCCGCGGCGGCAGTCCTCCAGCTCCTGGGGGTCGATGGGTCCGGTGCACAGGGCGGCCAGCTCTTCCAGGATGGCCTCCTCGGCCCGGGCGGCGTTGCCCGGCTCGATGCCGCTGGAGACGGTCATGCTGCCGGTGAAGCTCTGGAACGAGGACGAGCAGTAGTAGCACAGGTGGTCCCGCTCCCGCACATGGAGGAACAGCCGGCTGGTGGTGCTGCCGCCGTACAGGGCCATGGCCAGGCGGCAGGCGGCCATGTCGGCCAGGTCCATGGGCCGGCCCAGGGTAAAGGCCATGCACAGCTTGGCCTGCACCAGGTCCAGGGTCTCGACGCGGTGCAGGGGGGTGCGCCGGGGCATGGCCCCAAAGGGGGCCGGCGGGACGGGCCGGCGGCGGATGGCCTGCAGCTCGGCCAGGAACGCCCCGGTCACCCGCTCGGTCTCGGCGGGGGTGCAGCCCAGCACCATCAGCTCGATGGAGGCGGTGCGCAGCATCTCGTGGTACGCGTCGGCCAGGCCGGCGCCGGTGAGGGCGTCCAGCTCGTCCAGATAGCCCTCCTGCCGGACGCCCATGGGGCTGTCCTCAAAAAACAACCGGGCGGTCTGGCGCATGGTGTACAGGCGTTTGTCGTTCAGTTCGTCCTCCAGGGACTGGCGCAGCATCTGCTTTTCGATGGCCACAGCCTCGGGGTCAAAGCCGTCGGGCCCGATGCAGGGGTGGAACGCCACCCCCAGGGCCAGCTCGGTGTAAGCGGCGCACAGGTCCTCGCCGGCCAGGGCAAAGCGCTGCCGGATGCCGGTGACGCTGACGCAGACATTGCGCCCCGCGCCCACCGGGCGGCCGTCCACCGTCAGGTCGGCGCCGTAGAGGCGGGCCAGCTTTTTGGTCAGGGCGGTCATGTCGGGGCAGCCGGCATAGCCCCGCTCCATAACCAGGGGCAGCAGGGCGTGGGCGGTGGCGTTCTGCCGCCGGATGGGAAAGGTGAAGTGGATGCTGATCCGGCAGCGGTTGAGCTTTTCGGCCGGGTCATAGGAAAGATGCACCCCAGGTGCAAGTTGTTTGCGTTCCAATGGTATCCTCCGTGTTTGGATCAGGCGAGCTGGTTGACCGCCAGGAACTCTTCCAGCGAGAGGCCGCTGGCGGCGATGGCGCGGGCGTTTTCGACCCCCACATACCGCCAGTGCCAGGGCTGGAACACCATGCCGGTGGCGGCCTGGCGGTCCTCCGGCCAGCGGAGGATGAAGCCATAGTCGGCGGCGTAGGCCGACAGCCAGCGGAAAGCGTCGGTGTTGGCAAAGCCGGTGTCCAGGGTGTCGTACCCTTCGGCCAGGATGAGGGCGGCCAGGCCGGTGACCCGCTCGTTGCAGCCGGGGCGGGGCACGATGGAGGCGGCGCGGGCGTCCGCCTGGGCGTCGTCCATGCCGCCGTCCAGGTAGCCCTGCTTGCGGGCGTCGAAGTCCTGCTTAGCCTGCTCGGCGGTCTGGTAGCCCCCTTCGAGGGTCAGCCGGATGCCCACCTGGCCGGCCGCATCGGCCATGGCGCGGTAGGCGTCGGCCGCGGCCTGCTCCAGCTGCTGGCCGGTGGCGTCGTCGGCCACGGCCAGCGCCGGCGCGGGGCCGGCGGAGAGGGGCAGGTTGTTGTTCACCAGCACCAGATAGGGGTCGGACGGGTCGCAGACATAGCCGGACAGGTCGTAGCTGGGGGCCTCGAACTGTTGGCTGCCCCCCAGCAGGGCCCCCGCCCGGGGCAGCAGCCAGAGGATGAGGCCGGTCATCAGCCCCACCGCCATGCCGCAGGCCGACAGAAACAGCACCCAGTTGCGCAAAAGGCGCAGCCGTTTGCGGCGGCGGCGGGCCAGCCACTGCTCCCGCGTCAGGCGGGGGCGGCCGGCGGGGGCGGGGCGTTGGTTTTGTTGTTGTTCCATGATCTAAAGCTCCGCGCTTTTGTAAAGTTGCTTTGTTTTGGGCAAAGCCCATGGGGTTAGTATACCTCTTTTGGCCTTTTCTGTAAACAGGCGATTTGCGGCCGGGCCCTGCCCCCCGCCGGGGGCTTTTTGCTGTTTTTAGAAAAACACGTCGTAGCTGTCGTACTCCTCCGCCTCGGCCCGCTTGGCCTCGATCACGGCGGCCGCCCGGGCCAGCTGGCCGGGGGTGGCCCCGCACTCGCTGACCAGGGCCTGCACCGCGGCGGCCAGGTCGCCGCCGAACAGGGTGTCCAGCCGCTGGCGCATGCAGGCCACCCCGTAGGCCCGCCGGGTGACGGTGGGGGTGTAGACGTTGTGGTTCGACTCTTTGGCGGCGGACAGCCAGCCTTTGGCCTCCAGGCGGGTCAAAAAGGTCAGGACGGTGCCTTCGGTCCAGCCGTGGCCGGCCAGCCGGCGGCTGACCTCCCGCCGGGTGACGGGGTGCGGGGTGTCCCACACCGCCAGCAGGACCTGTTCTTCCGCCGCCGAAAGGGGCTTGCAGCGCTTTGGGATGCCGTACATGGGGGTACCTCTCCTTTTCTTTTGCATACATTTGTATGTGTTTCGTCCATTGTACCACCCTTGCGGGCGGCCTGCAAGGGCTTTTTTGCGGCCAAAAGAGAGGTGCGCCGCGCTTTCTCCTACATTTGTATGTGTTATTGTTCGCATGCTACGCACATTTGTGCGTTCCGCGACCTCATGCCGGGGCCGGGGCCCTCTTTTTGTGCAAAAGCGCTCTTGTTTTTGCCCCGCCAAACCCTTTATACTATTCATGCAACGCGGAGCAATGGCTGCGGTCCATTGCAAGTTTTGAGGAGAAAGAGGGAGAACTACCATGGCAAGAGTATACAATTTCAGCGCCGGGCCCAGCATGCTGCCCGAGCAGGTGCTGCGGACGGCCCAGGCCGAGATGCTGGACTACCACGGCAGCGGCCAGAGCGTGATGGAGATGAGCCACCGCAGCAAGTGGTTTGAGGAGATCATCCAGAACACCGAGGCCAGCCTGCGCCGGCTGATGCAGATCCCCGACAACTACAAGATCGGCTTTTTCCAGGGCGGGGCCACCCAGCAGTTCGCCATGGTGCCCCTGAACCTGATGACCACCGGCCAGGCCGACTACATCGTCACGGGCAACTTTTCCAACCTGGCCGCCAAAGAGGCCGCCAAGTTCGGCCAGGTGAACGTGGTGGCCTCCAGCAAGGATAAAAACTTCACGTATATCCCCGATGTAAACGCCATCGACTACACCCCCGGCGCCAGCTACATCCACATCTGCCAGAACAACACCATCTTCGGCACCCAGTATGTGGAGCTGCCCCAGGTGGAGGGGGTGCCCCTGGTGGCGGACATGAGCTCGATGATCCTGTCCCGCCCGGTGGATGTGAGCCGGTACGGCTGCATCTACTTTGGGGTGCAGAAAAACGTGGCCCCCGCCGGCATGGCCATTGCCATCATCCGGGAGGACCTGCTGGGCCACGCCGCCGGCAGCGTGCCCACCATGATGAACTACACCACCCTGATCGGCAAGGACAGCATGTACAACACCCCGCCCTGCTGGTGCATCTACATGACCGGCCTGGTGCTGGACTATCTCGAGCACGAGGTGGGCGGCCTTGCGGCCATGCAGCAGATCAACGAAGCCAAGGCCAAGGTGCTGTACGACTATCTGGACAGCCAGAACTTCTATAAGAACCCCGTCGAGCACCGCTACCGCAGCACCATGAACGTCACCTTCACCAGCCCCGACCCCGACACCGACAAAAAGTTCTGCGCCGAGGCCGCAGCCGCCGGCTTTGTCAACCTGAAGGGCCACCGGCTGGTGGGCGGGATGCGGGCGTCCATCTACAACGCCATGCCCCCTGCCGGCATCGACAAGCTGGTGCAGTTTATGGAAGCGTTCCGCAAAGCCAACGCCTGAGGGAGGACCGACCTATGTTTACCATCCAGACACTCAACGCCATCAGCCCGGTGGGGCTGGCCAAGCTGCCCAAAAACCTGTTTGAGGTAGCGGTGGAGACCGACGCCCCCGACGGCATCCTGGTGCGCAGCGCCGATCTGCTGAACGCCGATTTTCAGGACAACCTGCTGGCCATCGCCCGGGCCGGCGCGGGGGTCAACAACATCCCCCTGGAGCGGTGCAGCGAGCAGGGCATCGTGGTCTTTAACACCCCCGGCGCCAACGCCAACGCCGTGGCCGAGCTGGTGGTGGGCATGCTGATCGCCGGCAGCCGCAACGTGCCGGCCGCGTCGGCCTGGGTGCAGGGCCTGGCCGGGGACCCCGGCCTGAAAAAGGACGTGGAAAAGGGCAAAAAGCAGTTTGTGGGCAACGAGATCGCCGGCAAGACCCTGGGCGTCATCGGCCTGGGGGCCATCGGCTCCCGCGTGGCCAACTGTGCCCTGGCCCTGGGCATGGAGGTGTACGGCTACGACCCCTACATCTCCATCGACGCCGCCTGGAACCTGAGCCGCCGGGTCCACCACTGCGTCAACCTGAACGATATGCTGCCCCTGTGCGACTACCTGACCATCCATGTGCCCTACCTGCCCACCACCCGGGACACCATCAATGCCCAGACCCTGGCCCTGTGCAAGGACGGCGTCAAGGTGCTGAACTACGCCCGGGGCGAGCTGGTGAACAACGCGGCCATCCTGGACGCGCTGGAAAGCGGCAAGGTCTCCGCCTACATGACCGACTTTGCCGCCGAAGAGCTGCTGGGCCGGCCCGGCGTCATCTGCACCCCCCATCTGGGCGCCTCCACCCCCGAGGCCGAGGACAACTGCGCCATCATGGCCGCCCAGGAGCTGAGCGACTACCTGCGCAACGGCAACATCACCCACTCGGTGAACATGCCCGACGTGCAGCAGCCCCGCGCCGGCGGCCGCCGCATCTGCGTCATCCACCGCAACGAGCCGGGCGTCATCAGCCAGATCACCGCCCTGACCACCGCCGCCGGCCTGAACATCGAGAACATGGTCAACAAGTCCAAAAAAGACATGGCCTACACCATGCTGGATGTCACCGGCACCACCGACGGCACCCTGAAGGGCAAGCTGGCCGGCATCCCGGCGGTCATCCGGGTGCGCATCCTGTAAAGCATCCCTCCCCCCAACGTCAACAGCCCCCGCCTTTCCCAAGTGGAAGGGCGGGGGCTGTTTTTTCTTTATTCCAGGTTGATCTCTTTGGCGTATTCTTCCAGCAGCTCCCGCTCCAGGAAGGGGGTCTTGACCCCCATGCGGTCCCGGTAGGCCTCGTGGCCCTTGCCGATGACGGCGATCAGGTCGCCGGGCTGGGCATGGTCCACCGCGTAGTGCAACGCGTCCAGCCGGTCGGGGATCTCCACAAACGGGGCGTCGGGGTTGCCTTTCTGCATCCCCTGGCGGATGTCGGCCAGGATGTCCTCCACCTTTTCAAAGCGGTTGTTGTCCTCGGTCAGGATGGAAAAATCCGCCATTTTGGCGCAGATCTCCCCCATGCCGTACCGGCGCAGCCGCGAGCGGTTGCCCCCGCAGCCAAACACCACCACCAGCCGGTGGGGATGGTAGGCCCGCAGGGTGGCCAGCAGGCTTTCGGTGGACACCTCGTTGTGGGCGTAGTCCAGCAGGATGGTAAACTTTTTGCTGATGGGCACCAGCTCCACCCGGCCTTTGACCACGCAGCGGGCCAGGCCGTCGTGGATGGCGCGGTCGGGCAGGCCCAGCTGCCGGCCCACCGCCAGGGCCGCCAGGGCGTTGTAGACGCTGAACTGCCCGGGCATGTTCACCTTGACGTCCATCTCCTGCCCGTCCGGGCCGCTGACGTGGAAGGACACCCCCAGAAAATCGTGGGTGCGCAGCAGCTGGCAGTCCCCTGCCCGGTAGTCGGCCCCGGGCTGCATCCCGTAGGTCACCAGGCGGCAGGTGTGGCCTTCCAGCAGGGCGGCGGTGTTTGGGTCGTCCCCGTTCACCACACCCAGGCCGCACCGCTGGAACAGCTTGCCCTTCCAGCTGCGGTATTCCTCAAAGGTGGCGTGCTCGCCGGGCCCGATGTGGTCGGGGGACAGGTTGGTGAACACTCCCACGTCGTAGTGGATGCCCCCCACCCGGTCCATCATCAGCCCCTGGCTGGACACCTCCATCACCACCGTGTCGCACCCGGCGTCCACAAAGGTGCGGAAGATCTTCTGCAGCTCGTAGCTCTCGGGGGTGGTGTTGGCGGTATCTTCGTGGCGGCCTTGATAGTACACGCCGTTGGTGCCGATCATGCCCACATGGCGGCCGGCGGCCTCCAGCACGCTGCGGATCATGTGGGCGGTGGTGGTCTTGCCCTTGGTGCCGGTGACCCCGATCATGGTCATCCGGCGGGCCGGGTTGCCGAACAGGTTGGCGCTCATCAGAGCCATGGCGTGGCGGCTGCTGGCCACCTTCAGGACCGTGACCCCTTCCAGCCCTTCCAGGCTGATGTCGTGCTGGATGACCAGCGCAGCCGCCCCCCGGGCGGCGCAGTCGGCGGCAAACGCATGGCTGTCCCGCTGGGTGCCCACGATGCAGACGAACAGCACCCCCGGGGCGGCCTTGCGGCTGTCGTACACAATATCGGTGATCTCGGTGTCCATGCTGCCCTGCACCAGGGTGCACTCCACCCCTTGGGTCAACGCGGATAGCTTCATAATCCTTCCTCCTGTAAAGCCTGTGAGGGCTGTGTGGTCCCGGCGGCGGCCTCCCCTTCGGTGTCCGCGCCGGTATCGGCGGCGCCGCTTTGAGCGCCGTCCGCTCCGTCTGCACCGGTTTCCGGGGCCGGTTCCGCGCCGGTTTCCGGGGCCGGCGCCGCCTCCGGGACGGTGTAGCCCGAGGGCAGGACCGGGCTGCCCTGGGCAAAGATAGCCTGCAGGCTGCCGTCGGTGCGCAGGTGGCTGCAGTCCAGGTGGCCGGTGTCGGTGGGGGCGCAGCCCTTGCCCTCCCTGTTCAGCAGCATATATTCGGCGTAGTCCAGTTTATAATCCAGTTCGTTGCCGGTGCCCAGCAGCACGCTGATCCGGTCCTGATACAAAAAGGCCAGCTGTTCCACGTCGGCAAATTCCACCCGTGTCACGTCCGCCAGCAGCTCCCGCTCTTCCAGGGCCGCCAGCAGCGTCTGCAGCGCCTGGACCCGGTTGTCGGCGGCGGGCGCCGTCTCCTCCTGGCCGGAGGAGGATGCCTCGGACCCGCTGGCCGCCGGCTCCTGGGCGGCATAGGCCAGCTGGTCCCCGGGGGTGACGCTGACCGGGTCCCCGCCGTAGAGGACAGGCAGGTCCGCCGGCTGCTGGGTCCCGGAGGAAAGGATCTTCAGGTCCTTCGACAGGCTGATCCAGCCGCCGGGGGCGGGCATGGCGTAGGCGGGGGTGGCGGGGGTCACATGGACCACCACCGTGCTGGGATACACCCGTTCCACCGCGATGTGTTCCAAAAGCGGGAAGCTCTTTTCCAGCTGCGCCGCCTTGGCCTCCGGGTCAAAGCTGAAGATGTTCTCCTCCAGCTCCACCCCCAGAGCGTCCAAAATTTCCTGGCTGGTGTAGGGGCTCGCGTCCCCCGTGCCCTCCACCCGGATGGCGTTGATCTTGAACAGCATGGTCATGGTCAGGTAGATGCCGGCGGCGGCCACGCACAGCACCAGAGCCACCGCGGTCAGGCGGCGCAGCATCCGGCGGCGGCGCAGCATCCGGCGGGTGACCCTGCGGCGGCGGCGCGCCTCCCGGCGCTGCACCGGCTGGGCCGGGCGGCGCTGGGCGGGCCGGGCGCTTTGCACCGGGCGGGCGGCAGGGCGAGCCGGACGGGCGGCGGGGCGGGCCGGACGCGCCTGGCCTCCCGCCCGGGCCGGGGGCCGGGTGCGCCCGGTGGGGAACTCCACCGTGTTGTCCCGGTACATCCCGCCGCCGCGGTAGGCGGGGGACGGGTTGGGGTTCTGGTAATCGTACAGCTCAGGCCGGCGTCCGCCGCCTGCCTCCTGCGGGGGGCGGACGGGGCGGGCCGATCGGCCGCCCTGGGCCGGGCGGGCGGCAGGCCGGGGCCGCTTTCGCTTTTTAGCGGGCATACCGCGCCGCCTCCTTTCCTGGGGGATGTTTCCGGCCGCGCTTCAGGGCCGGGCCCCTTTTCCCTGCCCCGGGGCGGACGCTTTTACGGGGTGTGCACCAGGGTCTGCAGCCGGGCCACGATCCGGTCCAGGCTGTCGTCCACCGACAGGGTGCGGGCGTTCCGGCCCATTTGGGCCAGCCTGCCCTCCCCGTCCAGCAGGGTGCGGACCTCCGCCACCAGCTTTTCGCCGGTGAGGTCCTTTTCCTCAATGACCACGGCGGCGTCCACCTTGGCCAGCTCCAGGGCGTTGTAGTACTGATGGTTTTCGGCCACATTGGGGCTGGGGATCAGGATGGCCGCGCGGCCGGCGGCCTCCAGCTCGGCCAGGGTCAGGGCGCCCGCCCGGCTGATGACCAGGTCGGCCGCGGCCAGCAGCTCGGGCATATTGTCGATGTACTCCCGCACCACCAGATCCTCTCCCCGGGCAAAGCCCTTTTCCTTTTCCAGGTCCTGGAACAGCTGCACCCCGTACTGGCCGGTGGCGTGCAGGTGCAGGATGTTCCGCTTTTCCTTCTGCTCCCAGGCGCACAGGCTGGCCACCACCTCGTTGATGCGGCGGGCCCCCAGGCTGCCCCCGAAGGAGAGGATCACCGTCCGGTCCCCGGCGTGGAGGTTGGCCCGGGCTTCCTCCCGGCGGCGGGCCCAGGCAAAGACCTCGGGCCGGACGGGGTTGCCCACCACCACGGTCTTGCCGGGGGCGCCCAGCCGGTCGGCCCCGGCCTGCACCGCGGCGAACACCAGATCCACCTCCGGGGCAAGCAGCTTGTTGGTCACGCCGGGGAAGGCGTTCTGCTCATGGATGGCGGTCTTGATGCCGTGTTTGGCCGCCGCCCGGACCACCGGCCCGGAGACGTAGCCCCCGCACCCGATGACCAGATCGGGCTCCACCTCCCGCAGGATGGCGCGGCACCGGGGCCCCGAGCGGGCCAGGTTCCACACGGTGACGGCATTGCGGCGCAGGTTTTCCAGCGAGGGCCGCCGCTGGAAGCCCGTCACCTCGATGTGATGGAAGGGATAGCCCGCCCGGGTCACCAGGCGGTACTCCATCCCCTCTTTGCGGCCGGCAAAATGGATCTCGGCGGCGGGGTCGGCCGCCCGCAGCGCCCCCGCAATGGCAAGGGCCGGGTTGATATGGCCGGCCGTACCGCCGGCAGCGATCAATACGCGCATGGTTGATTCCTCCTGTCCGGGTGTGCCGGACTGCGCCAACGATCCCGCCCGTTTGGTTTACGGGCGGGATATTCATTCAGGCAGTTTACTGCCTGTGTTGCATTTGAGCCGCTCAGATCCCCGCGCGGTGGCCGGAAGCCTGCCGCCGGACGCTGTCCAGGGTGATGGGCGGGCGGGCAGCGGCCCGCTGGGCCTGCTCCTGCCGGGCCTCGTGGGCGGCGCGGCGGGCCTGTGCGGCCCGGGCGCCGTTGCGGCCGATGTGGATCATGACCCCCATCTCCGCCATCAAAAGCAGCAGGCTGGTGCCGCCCGAGGAGAAGAAGGGCAGGCTGATGCCGGTGTTGGGCAGGGTGTTGGTGACCACCGCCACATTGCAGAACACCTGCCAGCCCACCTGGGCCATGATGCCCGCCCCCACCAGGGTGCTGAACCGGTCGGCCGCCTGGAAGGCGATCAGGAACCCCTGCACCAGCAGCAGGACGAACAGCAGGATGACCACCACCGCCCCCACAAACCCCAGCTCCTCGCACACCACGCTGAAGATGAAGTCGTTGGTGCACTCGGGCAGCCAGAGCTGTTTTTCGACGCTGTTGCCCAGGCCCAGGCCGGTCAGCCCGCCCGAGCCGATGGCGTACAGGCTCTGCAGGGTCTGGTCGGTCATCTTTTCCAGATCGCTGGTCCAGCCGTCCAGGCGCTCCTGCAGGTAGGGGATCGAGTCGATGTGGGACAGCACCGTCTCCAGCAGGAATCCCGCCCCCAGGGCCCCGCCGTAGGTGATGATGCCGCCGCTGCCGTTCAGCAGCAGGATGCTGCCTACGATGGCGCACATCAGCACGATGCCCGACATATGGGGCTCCAGGGCCAGCAGCAGCACCACCGGCACCAGGGGCAGCAGGGGCACGGCCAGCTCCCGGACGATCTTCTGGTACAGCCAGCCCCCCACGCTGCCCACCCTGCGGCGTGCGCCGGGCCCCTCCTGGGGCGCGACCGGGTGGGGGGTGCGGCTGGCCAGATGGGCCGTCAGCAGGATCATCTCGAACTTGACCAGCTCCGACACCTGCAGGGTGGGCAGGCCCTTGATGTTCAGCCAGCGGCGGCAGCCGTTGAGGGGCTCGCAGAACAGGACCGCCACCAGCAGCACCAGGCTGATCAGGTAGCCTGCCCACACGAACTTGCGGATGAACCGCAGGTCAAAATACGAAAACAGGAACATCACCCCTACCCCGATCAGGGCGTAGAGGGCCTGGGACTTGATGTAGTGATAGCTGTCCCCCATCCGGAGATAGCCCGTGGTATAGCTGGCGCTGAACAGCATCACCAGCCCGAACACGACGATCAGCCCCAGCGTTGCCAGCCAGCCGATGGTCAGCGGGGTCCAGGGCCCGGGGTCCCGCTGGAGGACCACCACCGGGCCGTTGGGGTCCGTGCGGCGTCTTGCCACTGCCATCCTAACACCTACCTTTCCGTCCGGGCCGCCTTGCCCGGGCATCTTCGCTGCCCCATGCGGGGGCCTTACAGCTGCGCGGTGCGCAGGGCGGCCAGAGCGCCCGCCAGCGCCAGCGCGCAAAAAACATAAAACACCGACACCGGCCCGCCTTTCCGGCGCAGCCAGGCGTCCAGGCTGCCGGCCTTGAACAGGGGGCGGCCCTTTGCGCGGCGCCAGATGCCCTGCAGCAGGGCGGCCAGGCCCTCGGCCCAAAAGGGCAGCCCCAGCAGCAAAGCCAGGTCACCCCGGCCGATGGACAGGGGGATAGCCCCCACCGCCCCGGCCAGGAACAGGCAGCCCACCGCCCCGGGCAGCAGCCGCGCGGGGTAAAAGTTCCACAGCAGAAAGGCCATCAGCGCCCCGGCCAGGGCCGCCGGCAGCACGGCCAGCGGGAAAAAGCCCAGGATCGTCTCGGCCCCCATCAGGCCCAGCATGGCCACAAAGGACGCGCCGGCCGCCGCCCCGTCGGCCGAGCCGGCCAGCCGGGCCGATTCGGCCAGGGCCAGCAGCAGCAGCGCCCACAGAGGGGCCGCCGCCCCGCCCAGCTCGCAGTAGCCCGCCAGGGGCAGGGTCAGGCCGGTGGGCATGCAGCTCCCCAGCCACAGGGCCGCCACCGTGCCGGCGGCAGCCAGGGCTTCCAGCGCCAGGCGGGGCCCGGTGCGCAGGCCCAGCACCTGCCGGGGCCGCAGCCGGGCCAGATCGTCGGCCAGGCCCGCCGCCCCCAGCAGGAAGCCGCCCCCCAGCCCCAGCATCAGCCGGCCGGTCAGGCCGCCGCCCAGCAGCTCGGGCTGGACCATGCAGACCACCGCCCAGCCCACCCCCACGGCGGCCAGGGTCCCGATGATGAAACACAGGCCGCCCATGGTGGGCAGGCCCCGGGGCGCAGGGGGCTCGGGGGGATCCTGCCCGGGTTTGGGGTCAGGGGCGTTTTCCTTTTCCGGCGGGACCAGGGCCCGCAGCAGGGGCGTCAGCAGATTCCCGACCGCGGCGGTCAGGGCAAACCCCAGCACCGACGCCACGATCAAGGCAAAACGTATCATGTGTGTACTCTCCGAATGTCAGGATCGTTCGCCGCTTTCGCCGGCAAGGGCCTCGGCGTCCTTCAGAGCCTGCAGCCGCTCGACGGCGTTTTCCAGCGCCATGGCCCGGCTGCCCTTGAACAGGACGGCGTCCCCCGGGGCGGTGGCCTTGGCCAGGAAGCCCGCGATCTCGTCGTAATTGTGGGCGTGGATGGTGCGCACCCCCTTGGCGGCGGCCACGGTGGCGGTGCGGTGGGCCAGCTCGCCGTAGGTGATCAGGACGTCCACGGCGCTTTGGGCCACCAGGCGGCCCAGCTCCTCGTGCTCGGTGCGGGCCTCGTCCCCCAGCTCCAGCATATCGGCCAGCACGGCGAACCGGCGCTTGCAGGGATAATCCTTGAACATGGCCAGGGCCGCCCGCATGCTGGTGGGGTTGGCGTTGTAGCAGTCCTCGATGATCCGCACCCCGTGGCAGTCCAGCATATGCTGGCGCAACCCGGTCTGGCGGAACTGCTTCATCTGCTGGATGGCCTCCTTGGGGGTCAGGCCCAGCTGGCTGGCGGCGCAGTAGGCCGCCAGGGCGTTGGCCACATTGTGGCGGCCCAGCGCCGGGATGTGGACCATGAAGCAGCCGTTTTCGTCGTCGTCCAGCAAAAAGCTCATGCCGTCGTTCTCCTGCCGGATGGCGGAGGCGTAAACGTCGGCCTCCTGGCTGGTCATGCTGTACCAGACGGGCCGGACATGGGCGGGCAGTTCCGCCTTGCGCAGGAAGGGGTCGTCGTAGTTCAGCACCAGGGGCGCGCCCTCGGGCATCCCGTCGCAGATCTCCAGCTTGGCCTTGCAGATGTTCTCCTGGCTGCCCAGGTTACCGATGTGGGACAGGCCGATGCAGGTGATGACGCCCACGTCGGGCCGGGCGCAGCGGGACAGCCGGCTGATCTCGCCGGCATGGTTCATCCCCATCTCGACCACGGCGTACCGGGTGCCGGCGTCGATCTGGAACAGGGTGCGGGGCAGGCCCAGCTCGTTGTTCTGGTTGCCCTCGGTCTTGATGGTGCTGCCCAGGGCGCTGAGGGCCGTGGCGCAGAACTCCTTGGTGGTGGTCTTACCCACGCTGCCGGTCACCCCCACCACCTTGGGGGCAAACTGGGCCCGGTAGTTCGCGCCCATCTGCATCATGGCCTGGTAGCTGTCGGGGCAGAGGATGGTCTTTTCCTGGGGCACGCCCTCCACCGGGTGGTTCAGCACCACCCAGGCCGCCCCGGCCTCCAGCGCCCGGGCGGCAAAATCATGCCCGTCGAAGCGCTCGCCGGGGAACGCCACAAAAATGCACCCGGGCTTCACCTCCCGGCTGTCGGTGGTCACCAGGGAGACCATCTGGTCCCCGTCGATGGTTCCGGCAGGCGTCAGCCCTGCCAGAAGGGTTTTTGCTGCGATCTTTTCCATTCGTTCCTATCCCCTTTCTGTATATTGCCAGATATTCCTATTATAAATTGTACGGTGCACCCGTGGCAAGTAGAGCTGTGCTGTTTTCGCGCATCCTTCACGTTTGCCGCGGCGCCTGCGCCCTCACCCGCAGGTGATGGTCACGATGGTGCCCAGCTGGGCGGTGGAGCCGGGGGCCTCGCTCTGGGCCTGCACCAGGCCGGAGGCGCTGCCCTCGACGATGCAGTTGAAGCCGGCCGCCTGCAGCATCTGGCGGGCAAAGTCGGCGCTCTTGCCGGTCAGGTCGGGCACCTGGGCGGTCTGGCCGGTGTAGGTGTCGGTGTACAGGTAGATGGTGGTCCCGCTGGGCACCTCGGTGCCCGCCGTGGGGTACTGCCAGGTGACGGAGGCGGCGGTGTTGCCGCCTTCGCTTTCCACCAGGTGATGGGCCAGGCCCCGGATATTGAGGTTGACCTGGGCGTTTCTCCACTCGGTGCCGATCAGGTTGGGCACCTTGACGGTCTGGCCGCTGCGGTCGATGCCGTCGGTGGCCACCCCCAGGTAGGGCGCGATCTCGCTGATGATGTTGCCCACCACCGGAGCCGCCAGCACCGAGGAGTAGTCGCTGTTGACGTTGTTGGGGTCGTCCAGCATGACATAGACCAGGATCTGGGGGTCGTCGGCGGGCAGCACCGCCACGAAGGAGGCCGCCTTTTTGTAGTCGCCGTCGGCGCGCCGGTCCATGTTCAGCAGCTCGGAAGTGCCCGACTTGCCGCCGATGCGGTAGCCCGCCACATAGGCGCGGTAGCCGCCGCTGCGGGTGGTGCCGTCGCCCACCTCGTGCTCCATGATCTGGCGGATGGTCTCGCTGGCGCTGCCGCTGATGACCTGGCGGCGGACGCCCGGCCCGATCTGCTCCACCACGTTGCCGTTGGCGTCCACGATCTGGTCCACCACATGGGGGGTGACCAGATAGCCGCCGTTGACCGACGCCGCCACCGCCGTGCACACCTGCAGGGGGGTCACCGCCATGGACTGGCCAAAAGCGGAGGAGGCCAGCTCCACCTCGCCCATGTTCTGGTCGGTGTAGTACTGCATGTAGCTGGTCTCGTTGGGCAGGTCCACGCCGGTGCGCTCGGTAAAGCCAAAGGCCTTGAAGTAGTCGTAAAAGGTCTGGACCCCGATCCGCTGGCCCAGCTGGATGAGGTAGATGTTGCAGCTGTTCAGCAGGGCGTCGGCCAGGTTCTGGGTGCCGTGGCTGTGGCGCCCGGCGCAGTGGTAGGTCTCCTTGGCCACGGCATAGGCGCCGCTGCAGTTGAAGGTGGTGTTGTAGGTGGCGTTGCCCGAGTCCACCCCCATGGCCGCGGTGATGACCTTAAAGACGCTGCCGGGATAGTACAGCTCGGTGATGGTCTTGTTTTTCCACATGATGTCCCGGAAATAGCCCGAGTAGTCGGCGTCGGGGTCCAGGATCTTGTCGCCGTTTTCGTCGGTGACAAAGGTGCCGTCCTCGTTTTTCAGATAGATGCCGTACAGCTCGGGCTCGGCCCGGACCAGCTCTTCCAGATACGCCTGGATGGGGGTGTAGTCGTTGGGGTTGTTGGGGTCGAAATCCGGCTTGGAAGCCATGGCCAGGATGCCCCCGGTGTTGACGTCCATCACGATGGCGCAGCCCCGGTTTTCGACGGTGTTGGCGGCGATGGCCTCGTTCAGGTATTTTTCCACCACTTCCTGGATGGTGGTGTCCAGCGTCAGCACCAGGCTGTCGCCGTCCTTGGCGTCGTAGGTGACGGCGCCGCCGTCCGCGATGGCGTTGCCCCGGGCGTTGCGGATGGTGACGGTCCGGCCGTCCGTTCCCGACAGGATATCGTCGTAGGATTTTTCCAGCCCGTAAAAGCCCTCCCCGTCCGCATTGGTAAAGCCCAGCACCGACGCCGCAAACGCCCCGTAGGGATAATTGCGCTGGTAGGTGCGGGACGAGGACAGGGACAGCCGGCCGCTGCCCTTGATGGCGTTGCGGTCGGAGACGTACTGCTCGATGGACTCCTTGACGGCGTTGTTGACCTTTTCGGCCAGCACCTGGTACGAGGAGTCGATCTTGCTCAGGGCCGCATAGATGGCCTCGTACTGCTGGGCATACGCCTGGGAGGTGGTGTCCACCTTGTCCAGGCTGACGCCGTCCCCCGACAGAAGGCGGAGGGTCAGCTCCCGGCTGATCTCGCCGCAGGCCGCGGCGTCCAGGGTGCGGACGGTGGACTCCACCTCCCCGCCGGTGGCGGGGTCGGTGGAGGTGATGGTCTGGCTGTCGTACAGGGCGGTGGAATAGCTGGGGTCGCACCAGATGTCCCACACCACGCTGGTGGAGGCCAGCACTTTGCCGGTGGCGTCGTAGATCTCGCCCCGGGTGGCCTGGATGGTGGTGTCCAGCAGCTGCTGGTCGCTGGCGTAGCGGCTGTACATCTCGCCGTTGCGGATCTGGATATCGTAAAGGCTGTTGACCACGATGGCGGTGCCCAGCAGCACCAGGCCGATGGATACGGCCAGGCCCCATTTCCTGGTCTTGCGGGGGATGGGGGCCGAGTCGGGGTCACGGCGGAGCATGGTCCCCCGCCGGCGCCGGTTGATCGCTTCTTTCATTCGCTTCTCCTGCCTGGCGCCCCTGCCGGAGCGTCAGAAACCGAAAAAGCGTGCGCAGACGCACGCTTCCCCGGGTATGATCGTTTTATTCGGCGTCCGCCGGCGGGTCCATGGTCCGCAGCAGGGACGTCACGCCGGCCTGAAGGGTATCGGTCCATTTTTCCACCGCCGACTCGCGGCGGGTCAGGACGCTCTGGTCGTCCAGGCGGATGTAGGTGATCTGGCTGTCGTCGATCTTCATCAGGCCCAGGCGGCCGGCCACGCTCTCCACATTGGAAATGCTGGACTGGACGTTGAGGGTGGTGGTGTAATAATCGTTCTGGCTCTGGGCCGAGATCAGGGCCGCCTTCGCCTGGCGGATGTCCCCGCTCAGCTCGACGATGCGGGCCTCGCTGAACAGCAGCGCCACCGACAGCCCGGCCAGAAGCCCCAGCGCAAGGATCTGCACGCCGTGCTGCATCATGGCGCGCAGGGGCGAGATAGCGGCTTTGCCGCCCTGCTCCACCCGGAGGTCGGGCCGCCGCTCGGGCTGGGGGGCCGGGCGGCGGACTGCCTGTCCTAAAGTGATGCCGTTGTAGTTGTAATCGTATGCAGGCTGACCCATGATCTGTCTCTCCTCTTTTTACGCGCCCTGTGTGCGGAGGCGTGGATTATCGTTTTTCAAGGACCCGCAGCCGGGCCGAGCGGCTGCGCCGGTTGCCGGCCAGTTCGTCGGGGTTTGCCTCGATGGGCTTGCGGGTGATCAGCGTTGCCTTTGCCCTGCCGCCGCAGACGCAGACGGGGAACTCGGGCGGGCAGGTGCAGGCGGTGGCCCAGCGGCGGAACTTGTTTTTCACCAGCCGGTCCTCCAGAGAGTGGAAGGTGATGACGCAGAACCGTCCGCCCGGTTTCAGCGCGCCAAAAATGGCGTCCAGGCCCTCGTCCAGAGCGTCCAGCTCGTGGTTGACCGCGATGCGCAGGGCCTGGAAGCTGCGCCGGGCGGGGTTTTTGTCCTTGCGCCGGACCGCCGGGGGCATGGCCGAAGCCACCAGCCCCGCCAGCTGCAGGGTGGTCTCGATGGGGGCCTGGGCCCGCGCCTCCACGATCTTGCCGGCGATCTGCCAGGCATAGGGCTCTTCGCCATAGTCCCGCAGGATGCGGGCCAGCTCCTCCCGGTCCAGGGTGTTGACCAGGTCGGCGGCGGTGGTGCCCTCCTGGCTCATCCGCATATCCAGCGGCGCGTCGGCCCGGTAAGAAAAGCCCCGCTCCGCGTCGTCCAGCTGGTGGCTGGAGACCCCCAGGTCCAGCAGCGCCCCGTCGATGGCCTCCACCCCGACCGAGGCCAGAGCGTCGGCCGCATAGCGGAAGTTGGTCTGCACCACGGTGGCCGGCAGCCCCGCCAGCCGCTGGCGGGCGGTGAGCACCGCGTCGGGGTCCTGGTCCAGGGCGATCAGGCGGCCGCCTGCCGCGGGGTCCAGCCGGCCGGCAATGGCCCGGGAATGGCCCGCGCCCCCTGCCGTGCCGTCCAGGTAGATCCCGTCGGGCCGGATGGCCAGCCCCGCCAGACATTCGTCCAGCAGCACCGGGACATGCTCGAAGGAGGCAGGGTCGAATGCCTGCTGGGTCTGTTCGTCGTTCATGGGGCTCGCCTCCTTTCCCGGCAAGATCGGAATCGTTTCAGATGTGGAGCTCGCGCAGGCGGGCGGCCCGCTGCTCGTTGGTGACGGCCGCGCGGCGGGCGTCCCAGCGGGCGGCGTCCCAGATCTCGGCGTGGTTGCGGTTGCCGATGACGGCCACCGTTTTGCCCAGGCCCGCGTAGGCCCGCAGGCTGGCGGGCAGCAGGATGCGCCCCTGCTTGTCCGGGGTCACCTCGCAGGCGGTGCTGAACAGGTCGCCGGTGATCTCCCAGCTGTCCATCAGCTCGTCCGCGCCCAGCCGCTCCGAGATGCGCTCCACCTCGGCCATGGGCAACGCGAACAGGCACTGGTCCAGCCACTCCATCACCACAAAGCTCTCGCCCATCCCTTCCCGGAACCTGGCCGGAAAGTTCAGCCGGCCCTTGGCGTCGATGGCGCAGTCGTACCGTCCAAAGAACACCCTGACCGCCCCCTTGTGTGGGATGGGGTGGGGATCGCTCCCCACTTTTCCCTACTTTACTCCACTGATAAAGTTATTGTAACAAATCAGCCCGGTGAATGCAATAGTTTTCGCCCGACTTTTTCCGCCAAATTTCCGCAGCCTGTCCAAAAGCAAAAAGCCCCTGCCGGCATGGCAGGGGCTCAGCGTGTCGCAAAAGCGCCACGCTCCAGGGGGAACCCATTCCTGCCTGCTGCGCAGGACAGAAATTCCTTCCCCCTGGTATCCCCCTGGGGACAAAATTGAGCGTTGAACCGCGCACTCGCCGCAAGGCGGCTCGCACACTCTCAACGCTCAATTTCCCTGTACGTGTCCCGTCCATCCGCACATGTCGGCTGGACGGGACTTTTTTTGACAGGCTGGGGCCCGGCGCACCGGGTCACGGCTGCTGTTTTTTAGGCTGCTGGCGCAGGCTGGCGCGGACGTTTTTGACCTGGGAGGCGTTGGCGATCATGGTCTCCTCGGTGGTCTTGAGCATGTTGTCGCAGTAGTCCGCGGTGGTCTGGCGCAGGGTGCGGCTTTCGGCCTGGGCCTGGGCCATGATCTCGGCGGCCCGCTGCTGGGCGCTTTTGACGATCTCGGACTCGCTCACCAGCACCCGGGCCCGCTCCTCCGCCTGGCGGATGATGGCCTTGGCCTGGGCGTTGGCCGAATCCACGATCTGGCCCCGGTCGTTGACGATGGCCTGGGCCTGGCGCAGCTCGCCGGGGAGGTTGGCGCGGATCTCGTCCAGGTATTCCTGGATCTGGTCCACGTCCACGATCCGCTTGCCCCCCGACAGGGGCATATTGGCGCTTTCGGCCAGAGTATCTTCAATGGTGTCCAACAGTTCGTTGACGTTCATACGGTGTCTCCCCCTTCCGCTTCGGCGGGGCGGGGCTTTGTATACCGCCACAGCAGCACGCGGCCGTAGCGGTACTGCTTGCGCAGCACCAGGCTGCCCACCTCGGCGGGCAGGACCAGCTTTGCCTCGCTCTCGCACAGGACGATGCCGCCGGGCGCCACCACCTTTTCCACCGCGGGCAGGATCTCCTCCAGCATCCCCTGGCGGAAAGGCGGGTCCAGCAGCACCAGATCGAACATCTCATGGCAGGCCGACAGCCAGCGCGCGGCATCCCCCACGCTGACCCGGCTGCGGTCGAACAGGCCGCAGGCCTTGCAGTTGCGCATCACCACGGCGGCCGCCTCCCGGTTCTGGTCCAGAAAAACGCACCGCGCCGCCCCGCGGGACAGCGCCTCGATGCCCAGCTGGCCGCTGCCGGCAAAAAGATCCAGCACCCGGGCCCCCGGCAGGTCGAACTGTACGATGCTGAACATCGCCTCCTTGACCTGGTCCAGAGTCGGGCGGGTCACATCTGTGCCGGGCAGCGCCTCCAACCGGCGGCCCCGGGCCTCTCCTGCGATCACGCGCATCTGTATCCGCTCCTTTCATCCATCACTGCCTTTTATGGTTCAGCCAGCTGCTGCTCTGCGCCGCGGCGGGCGCCTTGTTCCCTTCATTATTGCAGAGCGGGGCGCGGTTGTCAAGCCTTGGGGCCTGGGGCGGCGCGGTTGTCCCCGTTTTCGCCAAAATTTTTTCAGAAGGGCGGCGCGGATTCTTTATTCGTTCATATCTTTGTGCTACTATAAGACTGATTTATTATGTAAAATCCGGTCCTGCCCGGACAGGGAGGAGCAAACGCCAGATGGAACGCACCGAACATTTTGACTGGAACGACGGCTGGTCTTTCACCCCGCAGTTCACCCCGGCCCTGCTGGAGCCCGCCTGCGGCCTGCCCCTGGAGCCGGTCCGCCTGCCCCACACCGTCAAAACGCTGCCCTTTAACTACTGCAACGAAAACGACTATCAGCTGGTCAGCGGCTACCGGCGGGTGTTCACTGCGCCCAAAAGCTGGGAGGGCCGCACCCTGCTGCTGACCTTTGGGGCGGCGGCCCATGAGGCCACCGTCTACTGCAACGGCCAGCGGGTGGGCCACCACGCCTGCGGGTACACCGCCTTTACCGTCAACCTGACCGGGGCGGTCCGCCTGGGGGAAGAAAACGTCCTGGCCGTCCGCTGCGACAGCCGCGAGACCCTGGACATCCCGCCCTTTGGCGGCCAGACCGAGGCCCTGACCTACGGCGGGCTGTACCGCGGGGTCTGCCTGGACGTGAAAGAAAACGCCTGGCTGCGGGATGTGTTCATCCAGGCGGGGATGGACGGGGCGTTCCGCATCTATTCCGCCGCCGAGGGCGAGACGGTGGGCTGCGCGCTGGAGGCCGAGATCCGCGCCCCCTCGGGGCGGCGGGCCGCCTATATGGGCGAGCTGGCCCTGCCCATCAGCGGCACCCTGAACGGGGTCCAGCCCTGGAGCTGCGAGCACCCCACCCTGTACACCCTGACCGTGCGGCTGATCCGCCCCGGCACCAGCGGCCTGCCCGACCGCGTGCTGGACCAGAAGGTGATCCGCTTCGGGTTCCGCACCATCCAGTTCGTGGCCGGCGGGCTGTACCTGAACGGCGCCCGCACCGAGCTGCGGGGCCTGGTGCGGGCCCAGAGCTGGCCCTATCAGGGCTACGCCATGCCCGACAGCCTCCAGCGGATGGACGCCCAGGTGCTGAAAAAAGACCTGGGCTGCAACGCGGTGCGGTGCTGCTGCCCGCCCAGCCCCGCTTTTCTGGACGCCTGCGACGAGCTGGGCCTGCTGGCCTTTGTGGAGATGCCGGGCCAGCGCCACATCGGCGGCCCTGCCTGGAAGGCCCAGGCCCTGCAGAACTGCCGGGAGATGGTCTGCCAGTGCCGCAACCACCCCAGCGTGTTCCTGTGGGGGGTGCGGGTGGCGGGCAGCGCCGACGACGACGCATTTTACAAAAAGACCAACGAAGCCGCCCGCCGGCTGGACCCCACCCGGCCCACCGCCGGCACCCGGCACACCAAAAAAAGCCAGCTGCTGGAGGACGTGTACGCCTACGACGACTTTTCCTTTGCGGGGGCCGGGGCGGGGGCGGGCTGCCTGCCCAAAGCCAGCGTCACCCCCGATATGCGGCGGGGCTACCTCGTCAGCGGGTACGGCGGGATGATGTACCCCGCCAAGAGCTTTGACAGCGGGGCCGCCCGGCTGAGCCAGGCACTGCGCTACGCCGCCGTCCTCAACGATGCGTCGGCCCAGCCGGGGGTGGCCGGCAGCTTTGGCTGGTGCATGACCGACTACAACGTCCACCCCGCCTACGGCAGCGGGGACCGGGTCAGCTACCAGGGCGTGATGGACCTGTTCCGCAACCCCAAGCTGGCGGCCGCCGTCTTTGCCAGCCAGAAGTCCCCCCGGGTGCCCTCCGACATCGTGCTGGAGGTATCGCCGGCGGCGGCCTTCGGGGACATGCCCGCCGGGTACCCCGGGGGGTGCTGGGCTTTCACCAACGCCGACGCGGTGCGGATGTACCGGGACGGGGACCTGATCGCCGTGTTCACCCCGGACCGCCAGGGCCGGTTTGCCGCCCTGGCCCACCCGCCCATCCAGATCGACGACTTTGTGGGCCCTCTGCTGGAAAAATACGAGGGCATCGCCCACGGCGAAGCGGTCCAGCTGGCCGCCTGCCTGAACGCCCTGCGGCGGGACCCCGCCGCCCCTTCGCCTCTGCTGCGGGCCCGCCTGTCCCGCCTGATGCGCGCTTTGCGGATGAACGAGGCCACCCTGGGCCGGCTTTACCGCACCTACATCGGGACGCTGGGAGGGCCGCCGGGCGCCTTCCGGTTCGAAGCGGTCTGGCGGGAGCGGGTGGTCCGCACCGTGGTGCAGGAGCCGGTGCAGCGGGTCCGGCTGGAATGCACCGTCCGCAACGCCATCCTCACCGACGGCCCCGCCTGGGACTGCGCCGCCATCGCCCTGCGGGCCATCGACCAGAACGGCTGCCTGCTGCCCTATTGCAGCGAGGCGGTCCAGCTCTCGGTGGAGGGCCCCGCCCACCTGATCGGGCCCTCCATCGTCCCCCTGCGGGGGGGCATGGCCGGCGCGTACCTTGCCACCGAGGGGGTGGCCGGCCGCGCCACGGTGCACTGCAGGATGGAGGGGGCCCTCGACACCGAGGCCTCCGTCATCATCCGCCGGCGGGAAAACTAGGTTTTCCGCGGGTTTTTACGGTTGCTTTGCAGTCTGTTCAAACTTTTATCATTTCCATCTGGCATACTGTAACCAATACGATTCACACTCCGCCCTCCTGCCTGCCAACGCGGGAGGGCCTTTACAGGGGGTATTTTACTTATGCGTGAAAAATTCCGTCAGTTCATGGCAGGGCGGTACGGCACCGACGCCTTGAACCAGTTCCTCAGCATCCTGGCAGTGGCGCTGCTGCTGGTCAGCCTGCTCACCAGGCTGGGGCTGTTCACCTGGCTGGGGCTGGCCGCGCTGATCTACTGCTACTTCCGCACCTTCAGCCGCAACATCTCCCGCCGCACCGAGGAGAACTACAGGTTCTGCTCCTTCCAGGAGCGGCTGGCCGGCAAGTGGAAAGGGGTCAAACGGCGCTGGGCCGACCGCAACACCTACCGCTACTACCGCTGCCCCAAGTGCCGCCAGATGCTGCGGGTGCCCAAGGGCCGGGGCCGGATCGAGATCTCCTGCCCCCGGTGCGGCACCCAGTTCATCAAAAAGAGCTGATATGTTCGGCTATATCATACCCGACCAGCAGGCCATGACCCCGGAGGCCCGCTGGCGGTACCGCACCGCCTATTGCGGGCTGTGCCGCCGGGCGTCGGCGCTGCACGGCATGGCCGGGCGGCTGACCCTCAGCTACGACCTGACCTTCCTCAACCTGCTGCTGTCCAGCCTGTACGAGGGTGAGACCCCCGCCGTCACCGGGCATGGGCGGTGCCCGGTGCACCCCATCCGCCCCATCGACTGGCGCTACAGCGGCCCCACCGACTACTGCGCCGACATCGGGCTGGCCCTGCACTACTACAGCGCCAGGGACAAATGGGAGGACGACCGCAGCCCGGTGGGCCTCGGCTATATGAAAATGCTGGACCAGCACCGCCGGGCGGTGGAGGCCCGCTGGCCCCGTCCGTGCCGGGCCATCACCGAGGGGCTGGCCCAGCTGGCGGAATACGAGGCCGCCGGCTGCGAGGACCTGGACCTGGTGGCGGGCAGCTTTGGGGGGCTGATGGCCGAACTGTTCGACTACCGGCAGGACCGGTGGTCCGGCGAGCTGCGGACCATCGGGGCATCCATCGGCCAATACATCTACCTGCTGGACGCCTGGGACGACCTGGAGCGGGACAAGCGCCGGGGGGCCTACAACCCCCTGAAAAGCCTTGCCGCCGCCCCCGACTACGAGCAGCAGATGCGGGAGATCTTCGAGCTGCTGCTGGCCCGGGCGGCGGCGGCTTTCCGCCGTCTGCCCTGCGTGGAGGACGTCGATCTGCTGGAAAACATCCTCTATTCCGGCATATGGCTCAAATACAACGTAAAAAACCGAAAAAAACAACCCCAGACCCCCTGAACCCGGGGCCGGGGGCTTGCTTTTCGCGCTCCGATAGGCTAGAATAGTTTCGATTTGTGAGTGATCCGGGGCACGCCCCCGCCAGCATAGAGAGTTGTGAGGAAACGTTTGAATGAGAGATCCCTATGAGGTCCTGGGCATCCAGCGGGGTGCCAGCGAGGAAGAGATCAAAAAGGCCTACCGCGCCCAGTGCAAGCGCTGGCACCCTGACCTGAACCCAAACGACCCGACCGCCGAGGAGCACTTCAAAGAGGTGCAGGCGGCCTACGACGCCATCGTCAAGGGGGACACCGGCCCCCAGCCCGGCGCAGGGGGCGGCTACAGCCAGCAGGGTTACGGCGGCTACAGCCAGCAGAGCTACCAGCAGGGCGGCGGCTACGGTCAGGGCGGCTACGACGGGGGTTTTTATGGCTTCGACCCCTTCGGGTTTGGAGGCTTCGGCGGTTTTGGGGGCTTTGAGTACGGCGGCTACAGCCAGCAGGGCCCCAGCGCCTCCGGCGCCGACTCCGTCGAGATGCAGGCGGCCCGCAATTATATCGTCAACCGGCGCTACGCCGAGGCCCGCCGCGTCCTGGACGCCCAGCGGGAGCGCAGCGCCCGCTGGTACTACCTGTCCAGCCTGGCCAACGAGGGCCTGGGCCGGGCCATCGACGCCCTGCAGGACGCCCGCCGGGCCGTCCAGCTGGACCCCAACAACACCGAGTACCGCGCCCACCTGAACCGGATGCAGGACCCCGGCCAGAGCTACCGCGCCCAGACCACCTACTCCTCCGGAGGCGGCGGCATCATGCGGTGGTGCTGGTCCATGATCCTGCTCAACCTGCTGTGCAACTGCTGCTGCGGCAACCGCTGGTTCTTCTACCGGCCGTTCTGACCCAAAGCATGACCTTCCCCCGTCCGCCGGACGGGGGTTTTTGCTGCCCTCCCGGTCACGGCCGCAGGCCGTGACCGGGAGAGGAACCTATAGACCTTTCCCCCAAAGTGTGCTAGAATACAGACAGCTTCCGGGCTGCGGCCCGGCGCGTTTTTGAGAGAAAGGATGCTTGCATGTGAAGATCATACTTGTGGGCGGCGGCAAGGTGGGCACAGCCCTGGCCCGCCAGCTCAGCGAAGAGGGCCACAGCGTCACCGTCATCGACACCAACAAGGCCCGGGTGGAGCAGATCGTCCAGGCCTACGACGTGTTGGGGGTGGTGGGCAACGGCTCGTCCATCGCCACCCTGTCCGAGGCGGGCATCGAGGACAACGACGTCTTTATCGCCATCACCGGCTCGGACGAGCTGAACCTGCTGTGCTGCATGTTTGCCAAAAAGGCGGGCAGCCGCCACACCATCGCCCGGGTGCGCAACCCGTCTTACAGCCACGAGCTGGACTTTATCCGCCAGCAGACCGGCATCTCGGCCATCATCAACCCCGAGATGAGCGCCGCGATGGAGATCTCGCGGCTGCTGCGCTTCCCCGGGGCGTCCAAGATCGACACCTTTGCGGGGGGGCGGGTCCAGCTGATCAAGTTTGCCCTGACCCAGGCCCACGGTCTGGACGGGATGCCCATCCGCGACATCCCCGCCCGGATGGGGTGCGACATCCTGGTCTGCGCGGTGGAGCGGGGCAAGACCGTCACCATCCCGGACGGCAGCTTTGTGCTGCGCAGCGGGGACCTTGTCACCTTTTTGGCCACGCCGGACAAGGCCCAGCAGTTCTTTACCCGGCTGGGCATCCCGGTGGCCCCGGTCAAAAACGCCATGATCGTGGGCGGCGGGGCCATCGCCTTCTATCTGAGCCAGTACCTGCTGGAGAACAGGATCAAGGTGCGGATCATCGAGCGGGACCTGGCCCGCTGCGACTATCTGGCCGAGGAGCTGCCCGCCGCCCAGATCCTGTGCGAGGACGGCTCCAACCGCAGTTTCCTGCTCAGCGAAGGGCTGGCCTCGGCCGAGGCCTTTGTGGCCCTGACCAACATGGACGAGGAGAACATCCTGCTGTCCCTGTTTGCCAGCAACCACTCGGACGCCAAGCGGGTGACCAAGATCAACCGGCTGGAGTTCGACGAGATCCTGAACAGCTTTGACCTGGGCAGCGTCATCTACCCCAAGTACATGACCTGCGACTTTATCGTCCAGTATGTCCGCGCCCTGCAAAACGAGGCCGGCAGCAACATCAAGACCCTGTACCGCATCCTGGACGACCGGGTGGAGGCGCTGGAGTTCACCGTCCACGAGGTCAGCCCCGCCACCGGCGTGCCCCTGAGCGAGCTGCACCTGAAGCCCAACCTGCTGCTGTGCTGCATCACCCGCGGGGACCAGATCATCATCCCCCGCGGCGGCGACACCATCCAGCTGGGGGATACCGTCATCGTCGTCACCCTACAGCACGGCCTGCATGACCTGCGGGACATCGTGGCCGGGCAGGGGGGCGCGCGCAGATGAATTACGCCATCGTATTCCGGCTGCTGGGCTACATCCTGCTGTGCGAGGGCGCCCTGATGGGCCTGCCCGCCCTGGTCAGCGCGCTCTACGGGGAGTGGGACGTGCTGCAGGTGTTCCTGTTCACCATCGTGCTGTGCGGCCTGACCGGCGGCGCGCTGACCCGCATCAAGCCCCGCCGCAAGATCTTTTATATGCGGGAGGGCTGCGTCACCGCCGCCCTGACCTGGGTGCTCATCAGTGTGATGGGGGCGGTGCCCTTCGTGCTGTCGGGCGCCATCCCCGACCCCATCGAGGCGCTGTTCGAGACGGTGTCCGGCTTCACCACCACCGGCGCGTCGGTGCTGGCCGATGTCGAAAGCCTGCCCATGGGCATCCTGTTCTGGCGCAGCTTCACCCACTGGATCGGGGGCATGGGCATTCTGGTCTTTCTGCTGGCGGTGCTGCCCCTGACCGGCGGCAGCCATGTCAACCTGATGAAAGCCGAAAGCCCCGGCCCCCAGGTGGAAAAAATGGTGCCCTCCGTCCGCCAGACCGCCGCCATCCTCTACACCATCTACCTGGGCATGACCGTCATCCAGATCGTTTTTATGCTGGCGGGGGGCTGCCCCCTGATGGACAGCCTGCTGATCACCTTCGGCTCGGCAGGCACCGGCGGCTTTGGCATCAAAAACGACAGCATGGCCAGCTACTCCCCCTACATCCAGGTGGTCACCACCATCTCGATGATCCTGTTCGGCGTCAACTTCAGCGCCTACTTCTACCTCATCCGGGGCAAGTTCCGCAAGGTGCTGATCGAGGAGGTGCGCTGGTATTTCGGGGTCATCCTGGCGGCCATCGCCCTCATCAGCTGGAACATCCGGGGCCTGTTCCCCGATCTGCTGACGGCCATCCGGCAGGCGGCCTTCCAGGTGGGGTCCATCATCACCACCACCGGTTTTTCCACCTGCGATTTTGACCAGTGGCCCTCCTTTGCCAAGAGCATCCTGGTGCTGCTGATGTTCATCGGCGCCTGTGCCGGCAGCACCGGCGGCGGCATGAAGATCAGCCGCCTGGTCATCCTGGCCAAGAGCATCCGCAAGGAGATCGCCCAGACCCTCCACCCCAGCGTGGTCACCCCCGTCCGGGTGGACGGCAAGCCGGTGGACCAGGAGACCATCCGCTCCACCAACGTCTTTGTGGCGGCCTACGTGATCCTTTTTGCGGTGTCGGTGCTGCTGGTCAGCCTGGACAGCGAAAGCCTGGTGACCAACTTCACGGCGGTGGCGGCCACCTTCAACAACATCGGCCCCGGCCTGGAAGGGGTGGGCCCCATGACCAACTTTGGGCTGTACTCCGGCTTTTCCAAGCTGGTGCTGACCTTCGATATGCTGGCCGGCCGGCTGGAGCTGTTCCCGCTCCTGCTATTGTTCGTGCCCGAGACCTGGAAAAAGTTCTGACCGGAAAGTCCCCCCTTTTCAACAACAGACAGCCCCCTGCCCATCCGTGAAGACGGGCAGGGGGCTTCTTATGATTTTGGGGCAAAAAGGTCACGGCTGGCTGCCGGCAAAACGATACCGGCCCTTGCCCTGCCGCTTGGCCTCGTACAGGGCTTTGTCGGCAGCGGCATACAGGGCGTCGTAGGCGCCGCCGCCGGGGCAGGCCGCAATGCCGATGCTGCAGGCGGCGGGCAGGGGCTTGCCCTCCCACTCGATCCTGCGCACGGCTTCGATCAGCCGGGCGGCGTAATTTTCGGCGGTGTAGCGGGTGCAGGGCGGGTCGAAAATGGCGGCGAATTCGTCGCCGCCCAGGCGTCCCACCCGGCAGCGGGCGGGCGCCAGGGCGTTCATCAGGCTGGCCAGCTGGACCAGCACGTGGTCCCCCGCCTGGTGGCCGTAGGTATCGTTGATGGTCTTGAAGTCGTCCATGTCCAGGATCAGCAGGGTCAGCTGCTGCCGCGGCCCCAGCTGGGCCAGGCGGCGGGTGCCGTAGCTTTCCAGGGCGGTCTTGTTCAGGGTCCTGGTAAAGGCATCCATGGACAGTTCCTTTTCCAGCTCCAGGATGCGGTCTTTCTGGCCCATGATGTCAAACAGCAGGCCCACGCCCACCACCGGCTGGCCGTCCCTGCCGTGCTGGAAGGCTATATGCACCTCGAACCAGCGCTCCCTGCCCTCTTTGACCGGCAGCAGCACCTCCTGCTTCTGGTAAGCGGCGGTGGTGTAAGCCTCGGTCAGGCAGCGCAGCAGGGTCTTTTTCTGCTGGTCGTTCAGCCGCTGGCCGGTCTCGACCTTGTCCCGGATGTGGTCGATCTGCTGGGGCAGGTCGAACACGTCTTTCCACGCGGGGCTGAAGCGGATCACATCCTCTTTGATGTCCCACCGGAAGGCGATCAGGTTGCCCTGCCGGAGCAGCAGGTCGTACTGCTCGCTGCTCAGGCGGAACTGTTCCTCCGTCTCCTCCAGGGCGCGGTTGATGTCCTCGATCCGGCCGGCCTGGGTCAGCTCGGTGCAGATGCCGTGGTAGCGAGCAAAGTAGATCACCAGGGTCATCATGCCCATGATGACGTAGTTGAGCACCGCGCCCGGGTCGTTCAGGGTGGCCAGGTAGGCCAGCATGATCAGGTACCCCGCCGTGATGTTCACCACCGCATAGAGGGGCTCCATCAGAAAGAGGGCGGCAAAGGCCACCATGGTCGCCACGCCGCTGATCTTGCCCACCGAGAGGGAGGTGCTGAGGTCGAACGCCGCAAACAGGGCCTGCCACAGCACAAAGAAACTGCCGGCAAACTGCAGGATGCCATAGCGGACCTTGAGGCTCAAGTTCCGGCCGCCCAGGGCGTCGGCGCACAAAAAGACGGCCGCCGCCAAAAACAGGCTGGCGTAAAAGGCAAAATAGGTCCAGTTGTTGGGGGTCGTGAGCCCGGACGGCGAATAAAAGATGACCCGTATGATATTGAACAGTTCTACCCCGACTGCAAACACCGAGATGGCCTTTATCAGCGCCCAGTTGCTGCGGACCGCCTGCTCCACAAAAGCCGGACGGATCTGGGGCTGGATGTGACGCGGCATACAAAATCTCTCCTTTGCTCTAAAACGCTGTCCGTTCCTTTATTATACCGTCCGGCGGCCGGTTTGTCGAGAGTGAAACCGCGCCGGGGAGGCGCAGCGCCGCCCCACACTTTGTACAAAGTTTAACGATAATTTTTGTGCAAGACTGCAAGTGAAAAAAATGTGAAAAATGGAAGACACATCCTTGACAATACCATGAAAAATCTGTAATCTATTGTTCGTACCCGAACTATAAACAGGGGGGGTTCCCTGGACGCAAGGGGGTGGGATACATTGGAAAAGGACTGCGGCGCACAGATCAACCTGCTGTCCCGTATGCTCAAACGGCGGCTGAACGTCACATTGCAGGGGCTGGGCATCACAGCCATCCAAAGCAGGGTGATGTTCTACATCATGGACCACTGCCTCGAGGGGCCGGTGTTCCAGCGGGATGTGGAGCAGGTGTTCAGCCTCAGCCGCTCGACGGCCACCGGCATCCTGCAGCAGCTGGAAGAGAAAGACCTGCTGCGGCGGGAGAGCGTGCCCAGCGACGCCCGGCTGAAAAACCTGGTGCCCACCCCGCGGGCCGCCGAGCTGGACGCCGAGGTGCGGGCCTGCCTGCGCCAGACCGAGGTGCTGCTGACCCGGGGGCTGTCGGAGGGGCAGGTCCAGCTATTCAAAGAGACGCTGGCCGCCATGATCCGGAACCTGGACGCAGCCGGCGCCCAGAGCCCCGGCCCTGATTAGTTCGCAGCCGAAATGTTCGCGCAAGAACAAATGCAAGTATGTAAGGAGGAGTACACGAGGCATGAATTCGATCGTTAAGACCTTGTCCCGCAGCATCCGCGAGTACAAGAAGACCTCGATCCTGACGCCCCTGCTGGTGACAGTGGAGGTCGTCCTGGAGTGCGCGATCCCCTTTGTGATCGCCAACCTGGTCAACCAGATGCAGGCGGGCTGCTCGATGGACGTCATCGTCCGCTACGGCGCGGTGCTGCTGGTGATGGCCGTCATTTCCCTGATCTTCGGCGGCGCGGCCGGCGCCACCTGCGCCAACGCTTCCGCCGGCTTTGCCCGCAACCTGCGCAAGGATATGTTCTACAAGATCCAGGACTATTCCTTTGAGAACATCGACAAGTTCTCGGTGTCCAGCCTGGTCACCCGCCTGACCACCGACATCAGCAACGTCCAGCTGGCCTACATGATGATCATCCGGGTGGCGGTGCGCTGCCCCCTGATGCTGGTCTTTTCCTTTGCCATGGGCTTTATCATGGGCGGGCGGCTGGCCATGATCTTCCTGTTCACCATTCCCCTGCTGCTGATCGGGCTGCTGCTGGTCATCCGCGCGGCCACCCCGCTGTTCCGCCGGGTGTTCCGCAAATACGACGCCCTGAACGACTCGGTGCAGGAGAACGTCCAGGCCATGCGCGTGGTCAAGAGCTACGTCCGTGAGGACTACGAGAAAAAGAAGTTTGCCGCCGCGGCCGAGAACGTCCAGCGCGACTTCACCAAGGCCGAGCGGATCATGGCCCTGAACGGCCCCATGATGCAGTTCTGCGTCTACGCGGGCATGGTCTTTGTCATGTCCTATGGCTCCTACACCGTCATCACCACCATGGGCCTGGACCTGAACGTGGGCCAGATGTCCTCCATGCTGACCTACAGCTTCCAGATCCTGATGAGCCTGATGATGCTGTCCATGGTCTTTACCATGATCACCATGTCGCAGGAGTCGGCCGAGCGTATCGTGGAAGTGCTGAGCGAGGAGAGCACCCTCACCAGCCCCGCCGGCGCCCTGACCGAGGTCCGGGACGGCAGCGTGGATTTCGACCACGTCAGCTTCAAATACTCCAAAAAGGCGGAGCGCAACGCCCTGTCCGACATCGACCTGCACATCAAGTCGGGCGAGGTCATCGGCATCCTGGGCGGCACCGGCTCGTCCAAGTCCAGCCTGATCCAGCTGATCCCCCGCCTGTACGACGTCACCGAAGGCAGCGTAAAGGTGGGCGGCGTGGACGTGCGCAAGTACGACCTGGAGACCCTGCGCAACCAGGTGGCCGTGGTGCTGCAGAAGAACGTGCTGTTCTCGGGCACCATCAAGGACAACCTGCGCTGGGGCAACCCCAACGCCACCGACGCCGAGATGGAGGAGGCCTGCCGCCTGGCCCAGGCCGACGAGTTCATCCAGCAGTTCCCCCAGAAATACGACACCTGGATCGAGCAGGGCGGCTCCAACGTTTCGGGCGGCCAGAAACAGCGCCTGTGCATTGCCCGCGCCCTGCTGAAGAAACCCAGGATCCTGATCCTGGACGACTCCACCAGCGCGGTGGACACCCGCACCGACGCCCTGATCCGCCAGGGTTTCCGGGAGTTTATCCCCGAGACCACCAAGATCATCATCGCCCAGCGGGTGGCCAGCGTCCAGGACGCCGACCGCATCGTCATGATGGAGGGCGGCCGCATCGCCGCCATCGGCACCCACGACCAGCTGATGCAGTCCAACGACGTCTACCGCGAGCTGTACCTCACCCAGAACCGCAAGTCCAATAATCCTCAGGCAGGAGGTGACAAGGATGCCGAATAATGCAACCACCGAGCGGGGCAAGCGGGCCCCCAAGGGGGTCATGCCCCGTCTGATCCGCACCGTATTTTCCTTTTACCCGGTCCTGCTGCCGGTGACCATCGGCTGCATCCTGGTCAACGCCATCGTCAGCTCGATGCCCTCTGTTTTCATGCAGAACGCCATCGCCGTGGTGGAGTCCACCTATAAGACCGGCGACTGGGCCGCCGCATCCGGCACCATCTTCCGGCTGGTGACCATCCTGATCACCCTGTACGTCATCAGCCTGGCGGCCGGCGCGGCCTTCAACCAGCTGATGGCCATCATCACCCAGGGCACCCTGGCCAAGCTGCGCGAGAAGATGTTCGACCACATGCAGGACCTGCCCATCCGCTACTTCGACACCCACAGCCACGGCGATATCATGAGCTTTTACACCAACGATATCGACACCCTGCGCCAGCTCATCAGCCAGAGCCTGCCCCAGCTGATGATCTCGGCCATCACCCTGCTGAGCGTGTTCTGCATCATGATCTACTACAGCATCTGGCTGGCCCTGGTGGTGCTGTGCGGCGTGGTGGTGATGTTCTTCACCGCCCGCTACGTCAGCGGCCACTCGTCCAAATACTTCCTCCAGCAGCAGATCACCATCGCCAAGACCGAAGGCTTTATGGAAGAGATGATGAGCGGCCAGAAGGTCATCAAGGTGTTCTGCCACGAGGAGGGCGCCAAGGCCGACTTTGACAAGGTCAACGACGAGCTGTTTGAAAACAGCGAAAAGGCCAACCGCTACGCCAACATCCTGATGCCCCTGCTGGGCAACATGGGCAACGTGACCTACGTGGTGGTGGCCCTGGCGGGCGGCGCTCTGCTGCTGAACGGCGCGCCCAACCTGAGCCTGTCGGGCATGGCCCTGAACATCAGCATCGTGGTGCCCTTCCTGAACATGACCAAGCAGTTTGCCGGCGCCATCGGCCAGGTGTCCAACCAGGTCAACATGGTGGTCATGGGCCTGGCCGGCGCCCACCGCATCTTTATGCTGCTGGACGAGGAGCCGGAGACCGATGACGGCTATGTCACGCTGGTCAATGCCCGCGAGAAAGAGGACGGCACCCTGGAGGAGTACCCCGAACGCACCAACGTCTGGGCCTGGAAGCACCCCCACCACGACGGCACCATCACCTACACCCGCCTGCGGGGCGACGTCCGCTTCTACGACGTGGACTTCGGCTACACCCCCGAAAAGACGGTGCTGCACGATATTTCGCTGTACGCCAAGCCCGGCCAGAAGGTGGCTTTCGTAGGCTCCACCGGCGCGGGCAAGACCACCATCACCAACCTCATCAACCGCTTCTACGACATCCAGGACGGCAAGATCCGCTACGACGGCATCAACATCCGCAAGATCAAAAAGGCCGACCTGCGCCGCTCGCTGGGCATCGTCCTGCAGGACACCCACCTGTTCACCGGCACCGTGATGGACAACATCCGCTACGGCCGGCTGGACGCCACCGACGAAGAATGCGTGGTGGCCGCCAAACTGGCCAACGCGGACGGCTTCATCCGCCGGCTGCCCGACGGCTACAACACCATGCTGACCGGCGACGGCGCCAACCTGTCCCAGGGCCAGCGCCAGCTGCTGGCCATTGCCCGGGCGGCGGTGGCCGATCCCCCGGTCATGATCATGGACGAAGCCACCAGCTCCATCGACACCCACACCGAGGCCATCGTCCAGCGGGGCATGGACGCCCTGATGACCGGGCGCACCACCTTTGTCATCGCCCACCGGCTGTCCACCGTCCAGAACGCCGACGCCATCATGGTCCTGGACCACGGCCGCATCATCGAGCGCGGCACCCACGACCAGCTGATCGCCCAGCACGGCACCTACTACCAGCTGTACACCGGCGCGCTGGAGCTGGACTGATCCGCAGCCAGTTTCCACGGCAAACCAAAAGGGCTTTCCCCCAAAAGGGAAGGCCCTTTCTTTTTGCCCTCCTGCCGGCTGGCCGAAAGCCCCCTGCCCCTGCAGCGGCCCAGCCGCATAGCCCAACAGCAAAAACCCCGCATGGACACCTGGTTTTTCAGGCATCCATGCGGGGTTCTATCAAGTTGCGCCAGCAGGAGTCGAACCTGCGATGGAGGAGTCAAAGTCCTCTGCCTTACCGCTTGGCGATGGCGCATCGAAGGCATGGCGCGCCGGACAGGACACGCCATGCAGTAGTATACCATATTTCGGGCCGTTATGCAAGATGCGCCCGGGCCGGATCACTCGATCAGGCCGTTGAGCAGGGTCAGGCACTTGCGGCTGTGCAGCTTGCGGATGGCCTTGGCCTCGATCTGGCGGACACGCTCGCGGGTGACGCCAAAGTCCCGGCCCACCTCTTCCAGGGTGCGGGGGCGGCCGTCGTCCAGCCCGAAGCGCAGCCGGATGACCCGCTCCTCCCGGGGGGTCAGGCTCTTGAGGGCCAGGTTGATCTGCTGGGCCACCATGGCGCGGTCGGCCGCCTTGCCGGGGGCCTCGGCGTTCTCGTCGGCCACAAAGTCCCCCAGGGAAGAGTCCTCTTCCTCGCCCACCGGGCTTTCCAGGCTGGCGGGCTCCTGGGCCATCCGCTGGATCTCGCGCACGCGCTCCACCGTCATATCCATGGCCTTGGCCAGCTCTTCGGCGGTAGGCTCGTGGCCATTCTGGTAGACCAGCTGGCTGGTGGCCTGGCGCATCCGGTTGATGGTCTCCACCATGTGGACCGGGATGCGGATGGTGCGGGCCTGGTCCGCGATGGCGCGGGTGATGGCCTGGCGGATCCACCAGGTGGCGTAGGTGGAAAAGCGGAAACCGCGGGCACAGTCAAACTTTTCGGCCGCCTTGATCAGGCCGATGTTGCCCTCCTGGATCAGGTCCAGGAAAGCCAGGTTGTGGCCCACGTGCTTTTTGGCGATGGACACCACCAGGCGCAGGTTGGCCTCGCTCAGGGCGCGGCGGGCGTTCAGGCCGTCCTGCCGGGCCTTGAGCAGCTCTTCCCGGCGCTCGTCGCTCAGGGGGCCGTCCTCAACGGCCTGCAGGGCCTCCTTTTCTTCGGCGGCATCCTCGGCGGCGTCCTCGGGGCGCTCTTTGTCCCGGCGGTCCTCGGGGTCCAGCTCTTCTTCCGGCTCTTCGTAGTCGGGGGAGTTCTCGTCCTCTTCAAAAGAGAAGCGGGCGGTGTTCCGCTTGATGTAGTCGGGGCGGTTGTATTTGCGCCGGTCCGCCTGCAGGATGCGGGCCGCCTCGGCGCCGGCATGGATGCGGCGGCTCAGCTCCACTTCCTGTTCGGCGCTCAGCAGGGGGATCTGGCCGATCTGTTTTAAGTAATTCTTGACGGGGTCGTCCAGCAGCTCGTCCATGGCGGCTTTCAGGTCGGCAGGGTTCTCCTCCAAGCGGTCCTCCTCCGGCTCATCGTAGTCGTCGTTGGCGCTGGCCTCGGCGCTCTCCACCTCGGCCAGGATGCTGTCCACGTCCAGGGCGGTCTCGTTCTCCTGGATCTTGATGCCCCGCTCTTCCAGGATGGTGTACAGGCTCTCGGTGTCCAGGCCGCACTCCTGGGCCAGCGCGCGCACTTCGTCCGCGTTGACCGTGCCCTCGCTGGCGCCTTTGCGCAGCATTTCTTTTAAGGTCATACCCATCGTATACTCTCCTTTTCGCTCAAAAGGCCAGGCAGCCTGCGGCTGCTCAAATCACCAGCCCGCCGTTCACCCCAAACACCTGCCCTGTGATGTAGCCGGCCTCCTCCCCTGCCAGGAACAGCAGGGCCCGGGCCACTTCCTGGGCATTGCCCAGCCGGCCCACGGGGGTCTCCTCGGCCAGGGCGGCCTTGTCTCCGGGGGTAAAGGCCGCCATCATGTCGGTGTCGATGACGCCGGGGGCCACACAGTTGACGGTGATGCCGCTGGGGCCTTCCTCCCGGGCCAGGGCCTTGGTCAGGCCGATGAGGCCGGCCTTGGCCGCCGAATAGTGGACCTCGCAGCTGCCGCCGGTCTGGCCCCACATGCTGCTCACCGTCAGGATGCGCCCCCATTTGCGGCGGATCATCCCGGGCAGGGCCAGCTGGCACAGATGGAACGCGCCGGTCAGGTTGACGTCCAGCATATGCTGCCATTCGGCGGGGGTGATGTCGGTGAACAGCTTTTGCTGTGCGATGCCGGCGTTGCAGACCAGCACGTCCACATGGCCCAGCATGATCTCGGCCGCCGTGAAGGCGGACTCGCAGGCCGCGCGGCTGGCCACGTCGCACTGCAGGGCGATGCAGCCGGGCAGGCTGGCCTCCAGCGCGGCCGCAGCCTGGGCGTTGGTGTGGTAGAGCACCGCCACGCGGTACCCCGCCTCGTAGAAGGCGCGGGCCGCAGCCGCGCCGATGCCCCGGTCCCCGCCGGAGATCAGCACCCCCCGGGCCGGCGCCGCCGTGTGGGCGGCAGGGGCGGGGCGGGGCTTCTCCGTCTCCCGGACAGACACAGCAGGCCGCGCAGCCTCCTGGGCCGCCGGACGGGCCGGCGGGACCGGATGGGGCTGTGCAGCCGTTTTTGCCGGGGCGGGCGTCGGGGGCTCCGCCGGGGGGCGGGGCTGGGACGCGGCGGCCCGGGGCACGGGGACGGCCGGCACAGCAGCCTTGGGCTGCGGGGCCGGTTCGAGCGGTTCCAGATCAAAGGTCAGCTCAAAATCCTCTTCATGCATGGGCTGTTACTCCTGAATGACATTTGGATGCCTTGCCGCCCGCCGTCCCGCCGCCTGTACTTTCCCTGCCGGAATCGCCGGCCCTGCGGCATTTTCGGACAAAAAAGCGGGTGCTTTCGGCAAGATACCAGTGTATATTATACACCTTTTGTGCGAAAAAGAAAAGAGGGGGACGAAAATTTTCTCCCCTCTCTCACAGGTCCCCGCCGGAGGGCGCAGAAGGCTTGCGCCATTTCGGGCGTTTGCCCCGCTCGGCCCGCAGCCGGACGAAAAAAGCCTCCAGCAGCGCCGAGGCTTCCGCGGCCCGCAGGCCCCGCTCCACGGCGGGGCGGTGGTTGAACGGCAGGGCAAACAGGTCGGTCACCGACCCGCAGCAGCCTGCCTTGGGGTCGGCCGCGCCGTACACCACCCGCCGCAGCCGGCTGTTGATGATGGCCCCGGCGCACATGGGGCAGGGCTCCAGGGTGACAAAGAGCTCGCACTCCCACAGCCGCCAGCCCCCCAGGGCCTGGCAGGCCCGGTCGATGGCCAGCAGCTCGGCGTGGTGGACGGCGTTTTTTTCGGTCTCGCGGGTGTTGTGGGCCGCCGCCACGATCTCGCCCCGCCGGGCCACCACCGCCCCCACCGGCACTTCCCCCAGGGCGGCGGCCTTTTCGGCCTCGGCCAGGGCCGCGCCCATCAGCTCGTAGTCTGTCATAGCACCTCCGTGGTCAGCTGGCCCAGCAGCAGCACCAGCACCACCAGCATCATGGGCCGGATGACCTTTGCGCCCCCCTTGAGGGCCAGGCGGGAGCCGATCAGGTTGCCCGCAATGCCGCTGATGGCGCAGGGGATGGCAATGTGGAACACCACCAGCCCCGACGCCAGATAGGTGGCCAGGCTGGCGTAGTTGCTGGCCAGGTTGAGCAGCTTGGCGTTGCCGCTGGCCCGCCGCATATCGTACCCCATCAGGGTGCTGAAGGCGATGATGGCAAAGGTGCCGGTGCCCGGCCCGAACAGGCCGTCGTAGCAGCCGATGCCCGCCCCGATGGCCGCCGCCAGCAGGGCGCGGGCGCCGGTCAGCGGCTGGGCGCCCTCGTCCCGGTCGGGGGTCTGCCAGCGGGTGAGGATGATGACGGCCGCCACCGGCAGGATGCACAGCATCATCAGGCGCAGCGTGCCGTCGCTGAGCAGCACCGCCAGGTGCGAGCCCGCCGCGCTGCCCGCAAAGCTGCCCGCCGCAGCCAGCAGGCCCACCTTCAGGTCCAGCGCGCCGCTTTTCAGAAAGCGGGCGGTGGCAAAGGTGGTGCCGCAGGCGGCGCTGAATTTGTTGGTGCCATAGGTGTAGTGGGCCGGCAGCCCCGCAAACAGATAGGCCGGCAGGCTGATCAGCCCGCCGCCCCCCGCCGCCGAGTCCACCACCCCTGCAAAGCCGGTCATGCAGATCAAAAAGAGCATCATCGGCCCGCTGATCGCAACAGGTTCCATACGTTCCTCCCCTCCAGGCCGCCGGTCAGTCCTCTGCGCCGGTCAGCCACAAACGCCCCTCGCAGGCCAGGATCTGGTCCAGGATCATCCGACTGACCCTGGCCCCGTAGACCATGGCCGGGTGGGCGTTGTATTCAATGATGTCGTCAAAGTTTTTATTCATCAGGACGATCACATACTCCCCGTAGGGGGTGTGGACGATGCCGCCGTCGTTGCGGCAGGCGTCCATGCTGCCGCTCTTGCTGGCCACCCAGATCAGCTCGGGGTCGCCGGTCTCCTCGCAGTCCAGATAGTAGGGCGGGAAGCCGGCGGTCAGCATGGCGTTGTAGTGCTGGGAGCGGAAGATGGACAGCATTTCGGCGCTGGCCCCGGGGCTGACCAGCTCCCCCCGGGCCAGCCGGGCAAACAGGGCGGCGTAGTCCCGCGGGGTGGTGGTGCCCAGCCTGTCGTAGCGGTCAAAGTGGAGAGGGTTGTGCAGAACAGTGTGGGCAAAGCCCAGCTCCCGGATACACGCATTGATGGTCTCCAGCCCCAAATAGTCGATGACCATGTTGGTGGCGATGTTGTCCGAGCAGATGATCATCATGGTGGCGGCGTCCCGCACCTTCAGGGCCGCGCCCACACCCAGGGCCCGCAGCATCCCCGAGCCGTCCACAAAGTGCTCGGGGCGGTAGGTGATGGTCTGGTCCAGGCTGGCTTTGCCCCGGCCGGCCTGCAGGTAAAGGGCCGCCAGAATATAGGCCTTGATGGTGGAGGCGGTCTCGAAGGTCTCGTCCGCTCCGATCTCCACCGTGCGGCCCTGCAGGTCGTCCACAAACACGCTCATCTGCCCGTGGTACGAATACAGCTCCGCCGCGATCCGCTTTTCCAGCGTCATATGTTTGTCCATAAAGTTCCTTTCCGGGTCCGCCCTTCCGCCGCAGCGGCGGCGGCTCACAAGTTCTCCTCAAAGAATCGCCTCGCGTTGCGCCAAAAGACGCCTTCCACCTCGTCCTCGGTAAAGCCGGCTTTGCGCAGGGCGTCGGCCAGCAGGGGCACCCGGGCGCAGCTGTCCAGCTCCAGCGGGCCGCCGATGCCGTCAAAATCGCTGCCCAGGGCGATCATGCCGGCGCCGCCCACCTGCTTGAAGCGGGCCGCGTGCCGGGCGATCAGGGCCGCCGTGCTGCGGCAGGCCGCCGGGTCGGGCTGGTCGTCCAGGAAGGCGGTGCAGTAGTTCAGCCCCGCGATGCAGCCCCGCTCCGCCATGGCCCGGATCATCTCGTCGGTCAGGTTGCGGCAGTGGGGGGCCAGCGCCCGGCAGTTGGAGTGGCTGGCCGCAAAGGGCCGGGTGCTGTGCTCTGCCACGTCCCAGAACCCCCGGTCGGACAGGTGGCTCACATCCACGATCATGTGCAGCCGCTCCATCTCGGCCAAAAAGGCCAGGCCCGTTTCGGTCAGGCCGTGGTCCGCATCGGGCGGGCAGGGCCAGACGAAGGGGGCCTTCTCCTTCACGTTGGAGGCGGCCAGCTCGTTGTCGTAGTTCCAGGTCAGGGTCATCATCCGGACCCCCAGCTCGTACAGCCGGCGCAGCACCCCCAGGCTGCCTTTGCAGCAGCCCCCTTCCTCCACCGTCAGTATGGCGCTGATCCGGCCGGCGGCGGCGTTCCGGGCGATGTCGCCGGCGGCGTACACCGGCGCGATCCGGTCGGGGCTGGCGGCCATCAGCCGCTTGAACAGGTCGATCTCCTCCAGGGCGGTGACCAGGGGGTCCTCCCCCGAGCCCAGATCGACGAACGCCGCAAAGCATTGCAGCATATAGTCCCCCGCCTCCAGCTTTTCCAGGTCGATGTGCAGGCCGCTGCGGGCAAAGCTGAGGGGCCGGCCGGCCTGTTCGGCGCGGCGCATCTCGCTGAGGGTGTCGCAGTGCAGGTCAAATACTTTCACAGGGCGCGCCTCCTCGCTCAAAAAATGGTGCCCACGGCGGTGAGCTTCTGGTCCAGGTCCGCCCGGTAGAAGGCGCTGGCCGGGTCCAGGCTGTTCAGCACCACGCCGCCGCTGGCCGCCGCCCCGGTGGCGTGGATGTACATCCCCTGCCCCAGATACAGGGCAACGTGCCCCGGGAAATAAAGGGCGTCCCCCGGCTTTGCCTGGCTGCGGGGGACGGCGCGCATGGGCCAGCCCGGCTCGATCCGGGCGTTGCGGTAGATCAGCACGCCGTTCTGCATATACACGTCGCTGACCAGGCCCGAGCAGTCCACCCCGTCCCAGGCTTTGCCGCCCCAGCGGTACTGCACCCCCAGGTATTTGCGGGCCGTCTCGCACACGGCCCGGCGGAAGGCTTCCTCGCTGCCCCCGTGCCAGCGGTCCAGGGCGCGGCGCACCAGCTGCCCGGGCTCGGTCCCCAGGGCCTGGGCCAGGGCGTCGTCAAAGGGCAGGCCCTCCCGCTGGGCAAAGACGGCGTCCTCCTCCCAGCACAGCGGCTCCAGGGACTGTTCCCACACCCAGGCCGGCCGGCCGTCCACCAGCAGCACCCTGGTCCAGCCGGCGGGCGTTTCTTCCCCGTCGGGCAGGGGCGCCAGCCGCAGCCGCGCCCCCCGGCCCACCGTCTGCAGGAGCAGCCCGTCCACACGGGGGCTGTCCAGCAGGTCGGCGGAGCGGGCCGCCATCACCGCGGGCGCGGCCAGGTAGGCCCGCAGCTCTTTCTCTGTGATCTCGTTCAGCTCGAACCGGCGGACATAGCCGGGATAGCCGTAAAAGGTGCGCACCGGCGCCAGCAGCTTGTCTGAGTCCTCTGCCAGCACCTGGCAGCTCTGGCCGTACAGGCCCTGGTCCCCGATGGGGAAAAACCGCCGGCCCTCCTGGTCCCGCCCCACCGTCTGGGGCTGGTCGTAAATGGTGACGGCCGGCTGATTGAACAGTGCGTATCGCATCGAAAAACCCCCTTTCATCCGGTTTCTCATTGTAGCATCCCGGTGCGAAAAATGCAAGAAAAAAGCGGCCCCGCCCCCGGCAAAAATACCGCTGGCGCACGGCGCGCCCTTCTGTTACAATAAAAGCAGCAGCCAGAAAGGAGGCCCTGCCATGAAAAACCTGACCGCCGCCCTTGCAGCCGCCGTTTTGGCGGCCTGCGCCCTGACCGCCTGCGCTTCCCCCGGCCGGACGGCCCGGGCCCCCGCGCCCGCCGCCCCGCCGGCCCCCTCTGCTCAAAACGGCCAGGAGGCCCCGCCCTCCGGCGAGATCTCGAGGGACGAGGCCCTGGCCATCGCCCTGGCCAACGCCTCGGTCCCCGAGGCGGACGCCTATAACGTCAAGTTGGAGCGGGACGGCGACAACGGCATCCCCCTCTGGGACATCGAGTTCGAGACCGAATACGGCGACTACGACTTTGAGGTGGCCCTCTCCGGCGGGCGGATCGTCGGGGCCGACTACGAGGTGGACGACGAATGGCTGGACCGCCTGGGCGGCAGCCCCGTCACCGCCGACGAGGCCAAAGCCATCCTGCAAAGCAAAGCCCCCGGCGTCGAGGCCGGGGACATCGCCCTGCGGGAGGAGCACAGCGACGGCCGCCTCCGCTACGAGGGAGAAGCCTGCGGCGGCGGCATGAAGTACGAGTTTGAGATGGACGCCGCCACCGGCGTCATTTACGACTGGAACGCCGACCTGCGGGAGTGAGGGCCCTCCGCTTGACTTTCCCCTTTTGCCGTGTTATAACAGGCGAAAACACCTTTTTGAGGAGAAATTGCATGAACGATTTGAAACGCCTCTTCGGCTATATGGGGCCCTACCGGCGGGACATGGCCCTGGGGATGCTGCTGGTGGTGGTGGAAAGCGCCTTTGAAATGGTGATCCCCATCCTGATGAGCGACATCATCGACCAGGGGGTGGCCCACGGGGACGTGCGGGAGATCGGGTGGACCGGCGTGGAAATGGCTGTCTGCGCGGTGCTGGCCCTGATCACCGGGCTGCTGTACGCCCGGTACGCCGCCCGGGCCTCCTATGGCTTCGGCGCACACATCCGCCAGGCCGAATACGCCAAGGTGCAGGCCTACGCCTTCGGCAACCTGGACCACTTTGAGACGTCCTCCCTCATCACCCGGATGACCACCGACGTCACCGTGGTGCAGAACGCCATCAACGGCGGATTCCGGCCCATGGTGCGGGGCCCCGCCATGCTGGTGCTGGGGGTGGCCCTCTCCTTTTATATGAGCCCCAGCCTGGCGGCGGTCTTTTTTGTCTGCGCGCCGGTGCTGGGCGTCATTCTGTTTTTCATCGTGCGTCGGATCGCCCCCCTGTACGCCCGCCTGCAGCAGGCCATGGACCACCTGAACACGGTGGTGCAGGAGTGCCTGACCGCCATCCGGGCGGTCAAGGCCTTTGTCCGGGGCGAGTACGAGGAGGAGAAGTTCCAGGCCGTCAACACCGAGCTGATGGACGTCAGCATGACCACCTTCCGCACGGCGGTGCTCAACCTGCCGGCTTTCCAGCTGACCATGTACGCCGCCATGGTGTCCATCCTCTGGTTCGGGGGCAACATGATCCTGCAGGGCAGCCTGACGGTGGGCCGCCTGACCAGCTTTTTGAGCTATGTGCTGCAGGTGATGAACTCGCTGATGATGATCTCCAACGTGTTCCTGCTGATGACCCGCTCGCTGGCCAGCGCCCACCGCATCGCCGCGGTGCTGGACGAGCAGGTGGAGCTGGCAAACCCCGCCCACCCCGTCACCGAGATCCCCGACGGAGGCGTGGCCTTTGAGCACGTCTCCTTCAAATACCACCCCGACGCCGCCGAATATGCCCTGGCCGGCATCGACCTTGTCATCCAGCCGGGCGAGACGGTGGGCATCCTGGGGGGCACCGGGTCGGCCAAGTCCACCCTGGTCCAGCTGATCCCCCGGCTGTACGACGCCACCGAGGGCCGGGTGCTGGTGGGGGGCCGGGACGTGCGGGAGTACGACCTGACCGCCCTGCGGGACGCGGTGGGCATCGTGCTGCAAAAGAACGTCCTGTTTTCGGGCACCGTGCGGGAAAATCTGCTCTGGGGCAACCCCGGCGCCAGCGACGAGGAGCTGTGGGCCGCCTGCCGGGCGGCCTGCGCCGACGAATTTCTGCAGCGGATGCCCGGCGGCCTGGACGCCGACCTGGGCCAGGGGGGCGTCAACGTGTCGGGCGGGCAGAAGCAGCGGCTGTGCATCGCCCGCACCCTGCTGAAAAAGCCCCGGGTCCTGATCTTTGACGACTCGGTCAGCGCGGTGGACACCGCCACCGAGGCCAGGATCCACAAGGCCCTGGCCGCCCTGACCGGGGTCACCAAGATCATCATCGCCCAGCGGGTCACCTCGGTGATGAACACCGACAAGATCGTGGTGCTGGAGGACGGGCGCATCCACGCGGTGGGCACCCACAGCCAGCTGCTGGCCTCCGACCCCATCTACCAGGAGATCTATCATTCCCAGATGAAAGGAGGCGGCGCCGATGGCAGCACGGCAGATCACCGGTAAAAAGCCGAAAAACTTCTGGTTCACCTTCCGGACCCTGCTGGCCTATATGGGCCGGCACAAGTTCCTGTTCCTGGCGGTGGCGGTGCTGGTCACCATCAGCGCCCTGGGCAACCTGCTGGGCACCTATATGATCCGCCCGGTGGTCAACAGCGTGGGCGCCGGGGATGTGGACGCCCTGGCCCGCGGGGTGCTGGCCACCGCCGCCATCTGCGGGGTGGGGGCGCTGGCCGCCTTCGGCTACACCCAAACCATGGTCTACGCCGCCCAGCAGGTGCTGTACGACATCCGGCGGGATCTGTTCGCCCACATCCAGTCTTTGCCTTTGCGCTTTTTCGACACCCAGCTCCACGGCGACATCATGAGCTATTTCACCAACGACGTGGACACGGTGGCCGACGCGCTGAACAACAGCTTTGCCATGACCATCCAGAGCTTCATCCAGCTGGCGGGCACCCTGGTGCTGCTGTTCATCCTCAACTGGCAGCTGTCCCTGATCGTGGTGGTGGGCTATGCGGCCATGTTCCTGTATATCCGGTTCAGCGCAAAGCGCAGCACCTCCTACTACACCACCCAGCAGGCCGCCCTGGGCGACGTCAACGGCTACATCGAGGAGATGGTCAGCGGCCAGAAGGTGGTCAAGGTCTTTAACCACGAGCCGGCCAACCTGCGCGTTTTCCAGGCCAAAAACGAGGCCCTGCGCCAGGCGGGCACCGGGGCCCAGAGCTACGCCGCCACCATGGTGCCGGCGGTGGTCAGCATTTCCTATATCAACTACGCCATTGTGGCGGTGGTGGGCGGCCTGATGGCCCTGCGGGGCATGACCGACATCGGCAGCCTGTCCAGCTATCTGGTGTTTGTCCGGCAGGCGGCCATGCCCATCAACCAGTTCACCCAGCAGAGCAATTTCCTGCTGGCGGCCATGGCCGGCGCCGAGCGAATCTTTGAGGCCATGCGCCTGCCCCCCGAGGTGGACGAAGGCAGGATCCGCCTGGTGAACACCCGGGGCGAGGGGGTCACCCTGACTGCCTGCGCCGAAAAGACCGGCCGCTGGGCCTGGCAGAAGCCGGACGGCTCCCTGGTGCCCCTGCGGGGGGACGTGCGGTTCCACGACGTCACCTTTGGCTACGAGAAAGGCCGCCCCATCCTGCAGAACATCAGCCTGTACGCCAAGCCCGGCCAGAAGATCGCCTTCGTGGGCTCCACCGGCGCGGGCAAGACCACCATCACCAACCTCATCAACCGCTTTTACGACATCGACGCCGGCAGCGTCACCTACGACGGCATCGACGTGCGGGACATCGCCAAGGACTCGCTGCGGCAGTCGCTGGGCATCGTGCTGCAGGACACCCACCTGTTCACCGGCACCATTGCCGACAACATCCGCTTCGGCAAGCTGAACGCCACCCGGGAGGAGATCGTCCGCGCGGCCCGGATCGCCAACGCCGACAGTTTCATCCGGCGCCTGCCCCAGGGCTACGACACCCGCATCACCTCGGACGGCGCCAGCCTGTCCCAGGGCCAGCGGCAGCTGCTGGCCATCGCCCGGGCAGCGGTGGCCGACCCGCCGGTGCTGATCCTGGACGAGGCCACCAGCTCCATCGACACCCGCACCGAAGCCCTGATCGAAAAAGGGATGGACCAGCTGATGGAGGGCCGCACCGTCTTTGTCATCGCCCACCGGCTGTCCACTGTCCGCAACGCCAACGCCATCATCGTGCTGGAGCACGGCCAGGTAGTGGAGCGGGGCGACCACGACGCCCTGCTGGCCCAGAAGGGCGAATACTACCAGCTGTACAACGGGATGTTCGAGCTGTCGTGACCCCCCCGCGGCACGACGCCAAAAACCGGCCCCCTCTTTGCCGCTGCAGGCAGGGAGGAGGGCCGGTTTTCATTTGACTTCGGTAAAGGTATCGTGGGGGCCGGGCTGGTACAGCCGCCGGCCGATCATCTCCAGCAGGCAGATCACCGGGGCCTGGCAGGTCAGCTGGAAGTACCCGTTCAGCCGCACGTCGGTCATATAATAGTTCAGGTTGTGATCGCTCATCCGGGCCAGGGTGCAGCTGGCGCTGTTGGTGATGGAGACGATGGTGCATCCCCGCTCCTTGAGGGCCTTGACCATGCCCAGCAGCTCCCCCGTCTCCCCCGACACCGACAGGGCCACCACCGCCACACGGTCAAACCTGGCCTGGGTGTTGACCACGCTGCCGATGGGGGTGAAGGGGTCGTCGATGGCGGTGGCAAAACAGCCCACGTTGCACAGGTACCGGGCCCCATACCGGGCCAGGATGCTGCTGTTGCCCACCCCGATGAACAGGATGTGCCCCATCTGCCGCAGCAGCTCCACCACGCCGTCGATCTGGGCCTGGGTGGCCGGGGCCGACAGCCGGGCCAGAAAATCCTGCAACGCCGAGATGTCCAGGTCTGCCACGTCCCGCTTGTCCCGCAGCATCTCCTGCTTGAGCCGCAGCTTGAACTCGGTGTAGCCGTCGCAGCCGAACTTTTTGCACATATGCAGCACGGTGGTGGTGGAAACATGGGCCTGCGCCGCCAGCTCCCGTATCTTCATATAGGCGACTTTCGAGCGGTTTTTGGCCACGTAATTGTACACCGACATTTCCAGGGCGTTCAGGCTCTGGATCTCTTCATTGGAAAACACGACACATCCCCCCAAGGCGCCCGGGCTGCGCCCCACTTGTGGGCACAATCGGATTTTTACCTATTATAGCACAATTTCAAAGGGAGTGCCAGCGCTATTTCGCGCCGCGCAGGGCAGGTCAGTCCAGCAGGCGCTCCACGCTGCGCTTTCCATAGATGACCCGGCTGACGATGACGGCGCCAGCCCGTTCATCGACCCGGTAAAAGATCAGGTAGCTGCCGACAATGAGCTTGCGGTACTCATACTTCAGCGGGCGCACCGGTATATAGACCGGGCGGGCATACGGCATGGAACAGACACTTTCGGCCGCCGCCGTGAACCGTCTGACCATACGCCTGGCTGCATCGGGGTTTTGCAGCGTGACGCCGACATAGCGGACCACATCCAGGATGTTCTGCTGCGCACAGGGCAAGTAATACAGTTTATACGGCATGGTTCTCTTTCAGGATCGCTTCCGCACCTGCAAGGATCTCCTCCGATGTGCAGCGGGCGGCGGTCATTTCCTCTTCCCGTTCCGCCGCCTGCAGTTTGGTGTAGATCTCGCTTTCCAGCTGCAGGTTTTCATAGGCTTCCATACTGAGGACGACCATATCGCCATACCCGTTTTTGGTCAGAAAGACGGGCTGTGAAGTTTCGTGCACCGTTTTGGAAATATCCGCAAAATGGTTTCGCAGATCAGAAACCGGACGTATCATCTTCATAAAAACACCTCCCGCTTCTATTTTATCATAATGATGCTAAAACGCAAGGAGTTTTTTCATCTGCGTCCCGGCAGCGATTTCAGGGCGCGGGGCTTACCCCTTCCCTCCGATCCACACCCGCACGATCAGGCCGTGGGGCGCCGCGGCGGCAAAGGTCAGGCGGCCGTGGTGGGCGCGGACGATCTGCCGCACGATCCGCAGGCCCAGCCCGTGCTCGGCCCCGCTTTCCGGGTCGGCGGCCTGGGTGCTGGCCACCGGCGCACCCCGGTTGAGGATGCGCAGCTTGTCCGTGCTCACCCCCACCCCGCTGTCCGCCACCGTAAAGACGCAGCCCCCGGTGGCGGCGGGGCCCACCATCACCTTGATGCCGCAGCCGCCGGGGTTATGGTCCACACTGTTGTGCAAAAGGTTGGCCAGCATCCGGCTGAGCAGGGCCGGGTCCCCCTCCACCGTCATGCGGGCGCCCGGCGCCGCCTCGGTAAAGGTCAGGGTGTAAGCGTCGGCCAGGCCGCTGTTCAGCACCTCGCTGACGGCCTGCCGGGCCAGCTCCACCGGGTCCAGCTGCTTGACCTCCAGGGGGCGCAGGGCATATTCCAGCTTGGTGGTCAGGTTCAGGTCGGCCACAAGGCCGGTCAGTTTTTCGCTCTGGCGGCGGATGACCGCCGCCTGATCCCGGGCCGCCCCGGGCAGGGCGGGGTTTTCTTCCAGCTCGCTGGCATAGCCCAGGATCACCGACAGGGGCGTGCGGATATCATGGGATATACCCCGGATCCAGTCGCCCCGGGTGTTGTCTTTCTGGACGATGTAGGCCGCGGCCCGGTTGAGCCCGGCGCTGATCTCGGCCAGCTCCCCGTCCTCCCGCAGGTGGACCGGCTTGCCGTTGACCATGCTGTTGATGCCGTTGAGGATGGGGTCCATCGCCTTTTCCACCCGGCGGGCGCTGTGCAGGAACAGCACCACGATCAGCAGCAGGTTTGCGTAGAACACCACGCTGAACAGCATGCCCAGAAAGCCGAAATAGCTTTTGTCCATGGACAGATAGTACTTGACCATGGTGCCCTTGGGCTGGGCCACCGCCACCAGGCTGCCGTCGTCCTGGGCCCAGACGGTCATGGGCCAGTCCTCCAGATACCAGCGGCTGAACATGGCGACCGCCCCGGCGCTGTAGTGGCGGGCCAGCTCTTCGGGCATCCGGTACTCCCAGACCACGTTGCCCTCCGGGTCCAGCACCATGGCCCAGGCGTCGGGGTCCAGCATGGCCGTGGCCTGGGCGTCGGCCTGCCAGCCGTCGGGGCCCTGGCTCAGATGGCCGCAGAACGCCGTGATGGAAAAGCTCTCCCGCGGGAGCGTGACCTCGCTGATCAGCAGCAGCCCCACGATCAGCAGGATGTTGGCCGCCAGCAGCAGCGCCAGAAGCCCCACGGTGGAAAGCACATACCGCCGGAAAAATCGCCGGACCGGATTCATCGCGGCGCCCCCTTCGGGCTGGGCAGGTCCAGCCGGTAGCCCAGCCCCTTGACCGTCACGATGGACACCGGCCGGGAGGGGTTGGCCTCGATCTTTTCCCGCAGGTGGCGGATGTGGGTGGCCAGGGTGCTTTCGTACCCCTGCCAGACCGGCCCGCAGACCGCCTCGCAGAGGGCTCCGGTGGTGACGATGCGGCCGGCGTTCTCGTACAGTTTGCGGAACAGCTGCAGCTCCTTGGCGGTGAGGGGGCTGACCTGCCCGTCCCGGTGGGCGGCGGCGTTTTCCAGATCCACCTCGGCAGCCGCCAGCCGGACCATCCGCCCGGCGGCAGGGCTGGTCCGCCGAAGGATGGCCTGCACCCGGAACAGCAGCTCCCGCGGGAGAAAGGGCTTGGCCAGGTAATCGTCGGCCCCGCACTCAAACCCGGTAAATTTGTCCTCGGCCTCTCCCCGGGCCGTCAGCATCAGCACCGGCACGCTGCTGCTTTGCCGCAGCTGCCGCAGCACCTCAAAGCCGTCCATCCCCGGCATCATCACATCCAGGATCACGATGTCCGGCTGCCCTGCCGTGCAGACGGCCAGGGCCTCGGCCCCCGAGCCTGCCGTCAGCACCCGGCTGTATCCCGCCCGGGTAAAGATGGCCCGCACCATCTCCAGCAGCTCGGCCTCGTCGTCCACGATCAGGATGGTCTTGTCCGTATCGCTCATACACGCGCCTCCTTTTGCCTCTATTGTACCACAAGCCGGGGGCCGGGGCTATCGGGGGCGTGCAATCTCAAAGCAAAATCAAGCAGCGCGCCCGGCCCGCTGGGCAAGGTCTTGCCGGATTTTTTGCAAACTTTGAACAGAAGCTTAATTTTCCCTTGTGTTTGCCCTGCAAATGCAGACAAACCCTCCCTGGCCGCGTTATAATAAAGACGGCGGGCGGCCGCCCGCCCGTTGCATCAGCATTTGCGAGAGGTATCCCATGAGAACCATTGTCAAGCTCCTGGCCCGGCTGCTGAGCCTGGCGCTGGCCGGTGCGCTGGCCGGCGGCTGCCTGCTGGCCGCCCTGGGCTACAAGATGTACCGCCAGGCCCTGGACGCCCGGAGCCTGGAGGCCACCATAGCCGCCGTCCAGGCAGACCCCGGCTACACCCCCATCGGCCAGTTACCCCCGCTGTACCTGGACGCGGTGGTGGCGGTGGAGGACCACCGCTTTGCGCAGCACAGCGGCATCGACCCCATCGCCATCCTGCGGGCGGCGGTCCACGACCTGCGCACCCGCAGCCTGGACCAGGGCGGCAGCACCATCACCCAGCAGGTGGCAAAAAATCTGTTTTTCACCCAGGAAAAACGCTTCACCCGCAAGATCGCGGAGGTATTCATGGCTTTCCGCCTGGAGGACGCCTGTACCAAGGACGAGATCCTGGAGCTGTACGTCAACACCATCTATTTTGGGGACGGCTACTACGGCATCCGTGACGCCTGCGCCGGCTATTTTGGCAAGGAGCCCGCCCAGCTGACCCCCTACGAGGCCACCCTGCTGGCCGGCATCCCCAACGCCCCTTCGGTCTATTCCCTGACCGCCAACCCTGACCTTGCGGCCCAGCGCCAGCAGTACGTGGTGGGCCAGATGGTCAAGTTCGGCTACCTCACCGCCGAAGACGCCGCCGCCATCGCCCCGCCGGCACCCTAAAACAAAACCGCCCCCGTACCTTTTGAGCAAAGGTACGGGGGCGGCTGGGCCGATGGTCGGAGTGGCGAGACTCGAACTCGCGGCCTCCTGCTCCCAAAGCAGGCGCGCTACCAACTGCGCAACACCCCGGCGGCAGAGTATAGTATACCGCGTTTGGGGCGTTTCGTCAATCGGGAATTGCCGCCGGGCCGGCGCAGGGGCCGGCCTTATCCAAACAGTGTTTCCAGGGTGGACAACACGCCGTCCTCCTCGTTGGAGGGGCAGACGGCCCGGGCGGCCTGCTTCACCTCGGCGGGGGCGTTCGCCATGGCGTAGCTGTGCCCGCAGTAGCGCAGCATCTCGATGTCGTTGCCCCCGTCCCCGAAGGCGGCGCACTGCTCCGGCGTGATGCCCCACCGCTCCACCAGCCGCCGCAGGCCGGAGGCCTTGTGGCAGCCGGGCAGGATCAGGTCGATGGAGCCGTGGCCGCTGGTGGTGGGCTCGACCCTGCCCGCCAGCCGGCGGCGGAACAGATGGTAGTAGTCCCAGGTCTTTTCTTCCGGGACGGTGGGGGCAAACTTCAGGATCTGGTCCTCCACCGCCTTGAAATCATCCACCCACTGCAGGCGGTGGTAGTAGATGTGGGTCAGGTCGAAAAAGGCCTGGCTCACCGTCCCCCGCTGGCAGTAGGCGCTGTGCAGCCCGCACAGCACGTTTTTCACTTCGGGGTACTCCCGGCAGACGTCAATCACATAATCCACCGTCTGCCGGGGGATGCTGGCGGCAAAGACCAGTTCCTCACGGTCTTTGACCAGAGCGCCGTTTTCGGCCACAAAGGCGAGCTTTTCGGCGCAGCCGGGGAACAGGTCCCGCAGCTGGTAATACTGGTTCCCGCTTGCCACCACGAAGCGGCACCCGGCCGCCTCCATGCGGGCCAGGATGCGCCGGAAGCGCGGGGCATCGTAGGTGTAATCGGAGCGTACGAACGTGCCGTCCACATCGATGGCCACCAGTTTCAGGTCAGGGCACATGGGGGTTCCTCCTTTGCAGATGCGGACTCGCGGCCCTTTTGCTGCCTCCATCATACCATAAGGGGAGGCGGCTATCTACCAGATTACCGCCCGGTTTTATCCCGATCCCGCCCATTTGCCGGCCCCGGACCCAAACGCCTTGCCCCCGGGCCGCCCCTGTGCTATGATAAAGAGGAAAGGAGGCCGCCCCTATGCCCCGACCCGTCCTGTTCCTCGATGTGGACGGCGTGCTGTGCACCCCCCTGAGCGTCCGGCTGGACCAGGTGTTCCGCCGCCCCATGGACCGCCAGTTCTTCGACCCCGTCGCCCTGTTCTGGCTGCAGAAGCTGGTCCGCCGCACCGGCGCGCAGGTGGTGCTGTCCTCCTCCTGGCGGTACGCTCTGGAGGACGGCGATCTTTTCACCGGCCGCATCCTGCAAAACCTTTACGACTGCCTGGCGGCCCACGGCGCGCCGGTGGCCGGCATTGCCCCCATCCTGGGCGTCAGCAAAGGGGAAGAGATCGCCGCCTGGGTCACGGACCACCCGCCGGCGCCCTATGTCATCCTGGACGACCGCGCCGACGAGTTTGCCGCCGTGCCGGTCCTCCAGCCCCATCTGGTCCTGGTGGACAGCCGCCGCGGCTTCCGCCGCCGGGACTTCCGCCAGGCCCTGGCCTTATTCACCACTCAAACAACCAAGAAAGAGGTGCAGCCCCATGATCGACTTTGAAAACCCCACTTATCTCAAGCTCCGCCCGGTCCAGGATTCCAAGCTGGACCGACTGGTCGCGCCCCTGCTGTGCCCCGGCGAAGAGATCGTCCAGACCTTCCAGAGCGTCCGCGACGGGGTGGTCTTTACCACCCGCCGGGTCATCGCCGTCAATGTGCAGGGGGTCACCGGGATGAAGAAAGCCTTCACCATCCTGCCCTACCGGCGCATCCAGGCCTACGCCATCGAGTCGGCCGGTCTGGCCGACCTGGACGGCGAGCTGCAGCTGTGGTTCTCGGGCCTGGGGACCGTCCGCTTCGAACTGCTGGCCGGCTCGGACCTGGCCGCGCTGTGCCAGGCCATCGAGTGCGGGATGTGACGGCCCGGCCTGCCCGGCCCTGAACAGACAGACGGCTCCCTTTTCCGCTGTGTACCGGCGGAAAAGGGAGCCGTTTCCGCGTGTCGCAAAAGCGCCACGCTTTAGGGGGGACCCATTTCTGCGCGCAGTCGCGCGGCAGAAATTCCTCCCCCCTAATATTCCCCTGGGGACAAAATTTGGCGCTGAACCGCGCACTCGGCCTTGCGGCCTCGCACACTCCCAGCGCCAAATTTCCCTGTCGGTGTCCCGACCGTACGCACATGTCGTCCGGTCGGGACGGTTTTGATGATTTGTTTTATCCCTCGCCGGCAGCCTGGATCAGGGCGTCCAGCTGCTCGAACGTATACAGCCGGTTGAATACCTCCAGCATTTCCTTTTTGGAAAGCCGGGGCGGCAGGCCCAGGGCTTCCAGCAGGCGGTATTTGCGCTCCGCCGCGCCGGCCGTGCCCGACAGGCCCCAGTCGTACAGGTCGACGTAGGTGATGGCCCGGCCCGGCCGGGCGACCGGGCTCCCCGGCCCGGCCTCGGGGCCCAGGGCGTCCCGCAGGCTTTTGCGGATCAGCTCATCCGGCACCCCTTCCACCCCCAGCAGCCCTTCCTTGCCGGGGGCGGCCTTGCGGCGCTCCTTGCCGGGCAGGGCGGGCACATAGGCCTGGACCACCCGCTCCGCCCCCACCAGGTTGGTGATGTAGGTGCGGATCTGGAAGCCCGCCCGGTCCGAGTCGGTCAGCAGGATCAGGCCGTTCCGGTCCGCCAGCTCCTTGAGCAGCTGCTGGCGCTTCCGGTCCGAAAAGATGGCAAAGCCGCCGGTCGGCAGGATCATGGCGTCGGTCAGGCGGGCCAGGCGGGCCGCGTCGTATTTGCCCTCCACCACCAGCACCCGGCCGGTGTGGATCCGTTCGGGGGCGCTCATCGGCCGCCCCCTTCCATGGCCAGGCGGCACAGGGCCGTCTCCAGCAGGATCTGCGGAGCCACAGGCTGGCCTTTCAGGGCCTGGTCCAGCTCCAGCAGGATGCCAAGGCAGGCCCGGAGCTGGGGCAGGGTGTAGCCTGCCGCCGTCTGGGCCGAGCGCTTGAGGCGGTAGTCGCTGCCCTTGTAGCCAAAATCCTTAAAGACGGCGCTGTAGTTCTTTTTGTGCTGCTGGCCCAGCTTGACCCGGTAAAGGTCCACGTAGCTGCCGATCATGGCGGCGGTGACGGCGATGGGCTCGTTGCCCAGGCGCAGCAGGACGTGCAGCTTTTTGCAGGCGGCCGCCGCGTTGCGGGCAGTGATCAGCCGCACCATCTCAAAGACGTCGGCTTCCAGGCTGACCACCCCCATCTCGGCCACCAGGGCCGGCGTGATGACGCCGTACCCGGCGGCGGCGGCCAGTTTGTCCACCTCGTTTTCCAGCAGGTAGGGGTCCTCGCCGCAGCGCTCCAGCAGGGCCGCGCCGGCGGGGCCCGACAGTTCCGCCCCCTGGGCGGCGGCGCGGCCGGCCATCATCCGGCGCAGCTCCGAGGGGCCGGGCTTGACCAGCTCTTCGGCCCAGCCCAGCTTTTTGCACTGGGCGATCACCCGCTGGGCACGCTTGCCGGGTTTGGCCTTGCCGGTGCGGTCGGCCTCAAAGACGCTGCCAAACACCAGCACCGCGTTTTCCACATCGGACACCGTGTCCGCAAAGGTCTCCAGATCCTTTTCGCTGTAGGCGCCGGGGTCCAGCTCGGGCAGGCAGACCACCCGCCGGGTCCCGAAAAAGGAGATGGTCCCCGCGGCGGTGATGAGCTGCTCCACATCGGGGGCAGGCCCGTCCAGTACCGTCACCTCTTCGTCGGTGTCCCGGGCCAGAAGGGCGCAGGCCGCGCCCACCGCCTGCCGCACCAGATAGGGCTCGGTCGAATAAAAATAAAACACGGTGCAGCCCTGTTCCACCAGGGCCGCCAGCTTGCTTTCAGCAGGCATAGCTACCTCCCATCTATCGCGCTTTGGTCCCGCCTCCCGGCCGCAGCCACAGCCGGGAGGGCGCGGGCGGGGCGTCGGGCCGCATCCAGTCGTAATGCCCCAGGGCCAGCATCTCCTCCCAGCGGAAGGCTCCGGGCGCCGAGGGCGAGGCCAGCAGCCAGTCCACCTGCGCCGCGCCGGCCAGCTCAAAGTCTCCGCTCACGGCCCCCAGCTGCCAGCGGTCCACCGTCACCCGGACCCCCACGCCCCCGCTGGTGCGCAGCAGATCCAGCCGGATGCCGCCCCGGGCGGTCTGGAAATCGGTGTAGGGCTCGAACCGCCCCGGGGTGACCACCCGCTGGGCCGGAGGCTGGCTGTTCCGGGCGGGGTCCAGGCGCAGGTCTACCAGAAGGGTGGCCTGCTCCTGTCCGTGGCGCGCCAGCCAGCGCTCCACCGCGCTGCGGCCGCTGCTGCCGCCCCGGTAGAGGACCACCGTCTGGTCGTTCTGGGCCAGCACCACCGACGGGGTGCGCACCCCGCCGATCAGCTCCACCCGGACCACGTCCCGGTTCAGGACAAGCCCTGCGCCGATGCCTGCCCCGGCGGCCAGCAGCAGGGCGGGCAGCCAGATGCGGGCCCGCACCCGCCACCGGAACGCCAGCCAGCACAGGCCCATCAGGCCCAGGCAGACCAGGGCGGCGTAGCCGGTGTCGAAGGCCAGCTCGGCCCCCGGCCAGCCCGCCACCATCCGGGCCCAGCCGTTCAGCAGCCGCACCAGAAAGGCCGCGCCCCAGGCGCAGGCCCGGCAGACGGGCCCCAGCGCCGGCACCAGCCCGGCCAGGGCCGCGGCGATGCCCAGCACCATCATGGGCTGGACCAGCCAGAGCACCGCCACCCCCGACAGCAAAGCGTAGGGGCTGGTGCTCAGCCCCCGCAGCACCAGCACCGGGAAGGTGGCCGCCGAAGCGCAGAGGGTGATGCACCCGGCCTCCCAAAAGGCGTCCCAGGCCCGGGCGGCCAGACGCACAGGCAGAGGCCGGCGTGGGGCGTCCTCCTCCCGGGCGGCAGAGCGGGCGGCGCGGCGGCGGACCAGCTCCGCCCCGGCCAGGGTGCCCGCCACCGCCGCAAAGGACAGCTCGAAGCCGATGTCGCAGACGGCATAACTGTTGAAGGCGCTCATCCACAGCCCGCCCAGCGCCAGGCTGGTCAGGGGGTCGGCGGGGGCCATCAGCCAGACCCCCAGCGCCCCGATGCAGACCGCCGCCCCCGCCCGCAGCACCGACGGGGTGAACCCGGTGATGCCGGTCAGCAGCGCCGCCAGCACCACCGGCCACAGCGCAGCGATCCGCTCGCGCCACACCATCCCCGGGTGAAAGCCGCCCCGGGCCGACCTGGGCGGAGCCAGCTCCAGCCGGGCCAGCCGGACCCCCAGCCGCCGGTGGAGTTTCCGGCCCATCCGTCCGGGGAGGCGGGCCGCCAGCAGCCGGCCCTGTTCCAGCCATTTTCGCCGGTCCATGCCCGGCAGGGCCACCCCGCACAGGATGGTCACGTGCATCCCGCTGACCACCAGCACGTGGGACAGCCCCGCCGCCCGGTATGCGCTGTTCAGTTCGCTGCTGATGCGGGTGCGGTCCCCTACGATCATGGCCGCCAGGGCGCCGGCTTCGTCTCCTTCCAGCCCCTGGCACAGCGCCTCGCTGAGGCGGCTCTGGAGCCGGGCCGACCAGGCGCGGAAGCCGGGGCCCGGGCCCAGCCGGCGGAACCGGCGCTCGTACCCGGCCAGGAACGCCACCTCGTCGGCGTAGCGGCCGGGCCGGTCTGCCGGGGCCGGCGCCTCCAGGCTGAACCAGCCCTCGACCTGCTCCCCGGCACGGCTCAGCGGCAGCCCGTCGCACTGGCAGCAGAAGGCCGCCGGCTCTCCGTTCACCTCCGATACCCGCAGCCGGGCCCGGACGGTGGAGCGGGTATAGCCTTCCTGGACGTCCTCCACCGTGGCGGTGAGCCGGACCGTCCGCCCGCCGTAAGCCGCGGTCAGGGCGTCGAACTGCGCCCCGGTGCGGGCCGAAAAGGCCAGCCCCAGCGCCGCGCCCAGCAGCAGCCAGAGCCCCCAGCCCCGGGCCCTGCCCCCGGCCAGCAGCACCAGCAGCCCCAGACCAAAAAGAGCCGCAAGGGGCCAAAAGCCCGCCTGCGGCTCAAAAGCAGCGATCAACTGCGTGCCCAGCGCACCGGCAAACAGCACGCAGACCGGCCGCCTCACCCCATCAGTGGAAGAACAGGGGCAGCGGCTCCAGGAAGATGATGTCCTGGCGCTTGGCTGCGTCGCCCTCGGCCAGGACGGCGGCCTGCCCCACGATGTCGCAATGGGTCTGCTCGGCCAGGGCGTCCAGCGCCTTGAGGGAGCCGCCGGTGGAGATCACGTCGTCCACCACCAGCACCCGCTTGCCGTTCATCTCGTCCAGCTCCTTGCGGTCGATGACCAGCTTCTGCTTGCCCTCGGTGGTGATGGACTGATCCTCCACGACCACCGGGTCTTTCATATACAGCTTGACGTTTTTGCGGGCACAGACATAGGGCTTGCCGCTCTGGCGGCTCATCTCGTGGGCCAGGGGGATGCCCTTGGCCTCGGCGGTGAGCAGGATGTCGAACTCAGGGCACTTTTTCAGCAGCTCGGCCGCGGCGGCCACGGTCAGCTCGGTGTCGCCCAGCATGATGAAGGCCGCAATGTCCATGTGGTCGTTCACCTTGCAGATGGTCAGCTCGCGGGTCAGGCCCGCGACCTTCAAAGTATACGTTTCAGCCATTGGTTATGATCCTCCTTCAGGCCCCGGCTCAGCCTGCGGGCCAGCCCATGGGGCGCTTTGCCATCACATGGAAGTGCAGGTGCTTGACGCTCTGGCCCGCGTCCTCGCCCACATTGGAGACGATGCGGTACCCGCCGGTGCAGCCAAGGTCCGCGCACAGCTTGGCGATGGTGGCAAAGATGTGGCCCAGCAGGGCCCCGTCCTCCTCGGTCAGCGCGGCGGCCGAGGGGATGTGCTTTTTGGGGATGACCAGAAAATGGATGGGGGCCTGGGGGTCGATGTCGTAAAAGGCCAGCAGCTGGTCGTCCTCGTACAGCTTGTTCGAGGGCACCTGGCCCGCGGCGATCTTACAGAACAGGCAATCTTCCATGGCAGACAGCTCCTTTCATGGGGGTGTATGATACGTGCGCTTTTGCAGGCGCTTCGGGCCTCAGTTCATCTGGCTGGCGGCCACTTCGGCGGCGGCGTGGAGGGCCTCGTCGATCTTGTTGGGGTCCTTCAGGCCGGCCATGGCAAAGTCGGGCTTGCCGCCGCCCTTGCCCCCGGCGATGGCCGACAGCTCCTTGACGATGCTGCCCGCCTTCAGGCCCTTTTCCTGGGCCAGCTTGTTCACCGAGACGGCCATGGTGATCTTGCCGCCGTCGCTGCCCACCAGGACAGCCAGCACCGGCTTGACGGCCCTGTCCCGCAGGGTGTCGCACATCCCGCGCAGGGTGCCGCTGGCCGTGCCGGAGAAGTAGGCGGTGATGATCTTGACGCCGTTCACGTCCTCGGCGCTCTCAAACAGGCTCTGGACCTTGGCGGCGGCCACCTCGGCCTTGACGGCGTCCAGCTCCTTGGCCAGGGCCTTGTTTTCGGCCATGACGGCCTCGGCCCGGGCGGCCAGGTCGGCCAGGTTGTTGGCCTTGAGGGCGGCGGCGGTGGTGCGCAGCACCAGCTCGTTGGCGTTGGCCCGCATCAGCAGGTTTTTGCCGGTGACGGCCTCGATGCGGCGGATGCCCGCCGCCACCGAGGACTCGCTGATGATCTTGAAGCAGCCGATCTGGGCGGTGTTCTGGACATGGGTGCCGCCGCAGAACTCGGTGGACCAGCCGCAGACGTCCACCACCCGGACGATCTCGCCGTACTTTTCGCCAAACAGGGCCATGGCGCCCATCTTCTTGGCCTCGTCCAGGGGCATCGAGCGGACCTGCACGTCCAGGGCCTCAAAGATCTTGTCGTTGACGATCCGCTCCACCTTGGCCAGCTCTTCAGGTGTGACGGCGCTGAAGTGGGTGAAGTCGAAGTGGGTCACATGGGCGTCCTGGTACGAACCTGCCTGGTGGACATGGTCGCCCAGCACCTCCCGCAGGGCCGCCTGCAGCAGGTGGGTGGCGGTGTGGTTGCGGGCGATGGCCCAGCGGTATTCCCTGTCCACCTGGGCGGTCAGGGTGTCGCCCACCCGGACAAAGCCGTTTTCCAGCACGCAGGTGTGGACGAAATAGCCCTTGGGGGTCTTTTTCACATCCAGCACACGCAGGGTGCAGTTGTCGCCGGTCAGGACGCCGTGGTCGGCGGTCTGGCCGCCCATCTCGGCGTAGAAGGGGGTCTTGTCCAGGACGACGAGGACGCCCTCCTTGGCCTGGTCGTCGGTGGCGATGCCGTCGGTCAGGGTCTCCTCGTCCGACAGGGCCACCACCACGCCGGTGTCGGTCAGGGTGTCGTAGCCGGTAAAGACGGTGGGGGCGGCGGTCAGCTCGCCGAACAGGTCGGCGCTCCAGCCCGAGATGTTCTTTTTCAGCCGCTCGGCCCGGGCGCGCTCCTTCTGCTTGGTCATCTCGGCGTGGAAGCCCTCCTCGTCCACCTCCAGGCCCTGCTCGGCCGCGATCTCGCGGGTCAGGTCCAGGGGAAAGCCGAAGGTGTCGTTCAGCTTAAAGACATCCAGGCCGCTCAGCACGTGCTGGTGGGCCTTTTCCATGGCGTCGATCAGGCCGGTGAGGATGTTCATGCCGGCGTCGATGGTGCGGGCAAAGTTGCCCTCCTCGGTGCCGATCACCTTCTTGATATAGGCGTCGTGCTCCCGCAGCTCGGGGTAGGCGCTCTCGCTGGAGCGGATCACCGTCTCCACCAGGTCCACCAGGAAGGGCCCCTGGATGCCCAGCAGGCGGCCGTGGCGGGCCGCACGGCGCAGCAGCCGGCGCAGCACATAGCCGCGGCCCTCGTTGGAGGGCAGGATGCCGTCCGACACCATGAAGGTGCAGCTGCGGATGTGGTCGGTGATGACGCGGATGGAAATATCGGTCTTTTCGTTCTGGCCGTAGGTCTTGCCGGCGATGTGCTCGACATGGTGCAGCACGCTCTGGACGGTGTCCACCTCGAACAGGTTGCCCACCCCCTGCATCACGCAGGCCAGACGCTCCAGGCCCATGCCGGTGTCGATGTTGGGCCGGGGCAGCCGCTCGTAGTGGCCCTTGCCGTCCGAGTCGAACTGGCTGAACACCAGGTTCCAGATCTCCATAAAGCGGTCGCAGTCGCAGCCGGGGCCGCAGGTGGGCTTGCCGCAGCCGTACTCGATGCCGCGGTCAAAATAGATCTCGGAGCAGGGGCCGCAGGGGCCGGAGCCGTGCTCCCAGAAGTTGTCCTCCTTGCCCATGCGGACCATGTGGTCGGGGGCGATGCCCACCTTCCGGGTCCAGATGTCGTAGGCCTCGTCGTCGTCCAGGTAGACCGAGATATACAGCTTGTCCTTGGGGATGGCCATCCACTCGTCGCCGGTCAGGAACTCCCAGGCCCAGGGGATGACCTCTTCCTTGAAGTAATCCTGGAACGAGAAGTTGCCCAGCATCTCGAAGAAGGTGCCGTGCCGCGCGGTGATGCCCACCCGCTCGATGTCGGGGGTGCGGATGCACTTCTGGCAGGTGGTCACCCGGTGGCGGGGGGGCTCTTCCTGGCCCAGGAACCACTTCTTCATGGGGGCCATGCCGCTGTTGATCAGCAGCAGGCTGGGGTCGTCCTTGGGCACCAGGGGGAAACTGCCCAGGCGCAGGTGGCCCTTGCCCTCAAAGAAGGTCAGGTATTTTTCACGCAGTTCATTCAAACCGGTCCATTGCATAAACGATTCTCTCCTTGCTAGCCTTTCTCGTTGGGGGTCCGCCCTGCCTGCGCAGAGGGGCAGGGCTGCCCCGGAAGCATCGCACCCCGGGGCGTAAACACGGCAGCGCGGCGGAAACAAAAACAGCCCCCGCCCCAGCAAAGGGACGAAGGCTGCCGTAACTGCTCCGTGGTACCACCCAATTTGCGGCGATGCCAAGACCGCCGCCTCTTTTGCCGCAATAACGCTGCGCCGCGCCCGGCTTGTCTCACCGGGAGCTCGAGGGTGGCATGGGGTGCGCAGCGCCGGCGGGCCTTTCAGCCGCCTTGAAAAAAGGGGCCCGCTCTCTGTACGGCCGGATCACATCCCTGGCCCTGTCATAGCCAAGTTGCTTTGATCGATTTTGGGGCGCGGGGGGCCTTGCGGCGGCCCGCACCAGTTAAATTATAAGCATACGCACGGCTTTTGTCAACCGTTTCGCTCAAAATTCCAGGGTGGGGCTGACCTCGCTGCGGCGCTGGGTCTGGACGATGCAGTCCCGGCCCGGCACCACGCCCCCCGCCCCGAAGGTGGTGAATACCGTCTGCAGCGCCAGGGGCGGGGTGTTGTTCTCCTGGGACAGGTGGCACAGGGCAAACTTTTCGCACCCGCCCTGCACCAGCTCCAGCAGCTTTTCGCTGCACTCGTCGTTGGACAGGTGCCCCCGCGGCCCTTCGATGCGCGCCCGTAAGTAATAGGGATACGGCCCGTTGTGCAGCATGTAGGGGTCGTAATTGCTCTCCAGCGCCACCAGGTCGCACCCGTCCAGGGCGGCGTGGACGGCGGGGGTCAGGGTGCCCAGGTCGGTGGCGATGGCCATGGTCTTGCCGTCGGGGGTGGTGATGCGGTAGCCCACGCAGGGCACGTCGTGGCTGGTGGGGAACGCCCGCACCCCAAACCCGGCCACGTCGGCCTCCTCGCCCCGGTCGGGGTCCAGCAGGCAGACCGGGCAGGCCGCCGGCAAAAGGCCCGCGGCCTCCAGCGCCGCCAGGGTGGGCCCGGCGCCGTAGACCGGCAGCGGATGTCGCTTGAGGAAGGTGCCCAGACCTTTGACATGGTCGCTGTGCTCATGGGTGACCAGGATGCCCCTGCAGTCCGAAGCATCCAGCCCCGCTTCCCGCAGGGCCCCGGTGGTGACCCGCACCCCCTTGCCCATATCCACCAGCAGGTAGGCGCCGCCGCTGCGGACCACGCTGCAATTGCCCGACGAACCGGAATAAAGGGAGATAAATTCTGCCATCCCTACGAGGCCCTCCCTGCCTCACACAACACAACTCCAGGGGGGACCCGCCCCTGCCCGCGCATTGGCGGCAGAGGGTGCTCCCCCCTGGCTTTTTGGTTTCGGACCGGGCCGCCCGCGGCCCTTATGGTCTCACAAAGCCTGGTCCAGCGCGGCGGGCACCCGCTCCACTTTGCGGATGTCGGCCCCCAGGCCCCGCAGCTTTTCCACAATGTTCTCGTAGCCGCGCTCGATGTGGCCGATCTCCTCGATCTCGCTGGTGCCGCCGGCCATCAGGGCCGCGATCACCATGGCCACGCCGGCCCTCAGGTCGCTGGCCCGCAGCGGGGCGGGCTGCAGCCGCTCCACCCCTTCGATGACGGCCACCTGGCCGTCCACCTGGATGTTGGCCCCCATCTTGCGCAGCTCGTCCACGTAGCGGAAGCGGTTGTCCCAAATGCCTTCGGTGATGGTGCTGGTGCCCCTGGCCACGCTGAGCAGCACCCCCATCTGGGGCTGCATATCGGTGGGGAAACCCGGATGGGGCATGGTGTTGATCTTGGTGGGCAGGATGTCGCCGGTGCGGGTGACCCGGACGGCGTCGTCAAATTCCTCTACCTCGGCGCCGCAGCGGCGCAGCTTGGCGGTGATGGGCTCGAGGTGCTTGGGGGTGACGTTCCGGATCAGGACGTCGCCGCCGGTGGCCGCCGCAGCCACCATATAGGTGCCGGCCTCGATCTGGTCGGGGATGATGCTGTAGGTGCAGCCGTGCATCTGGCTGACCCCCCGCACCTTGATCACGTCGGTGCCCGCGCCCCGCACGTCGGCCCCGCACATATTCAAAAAGTTGGCCAGGTCCACCACATGGGGCTCCTTGGCGCAGTTTTCCAGCACGGTCTGGCCCTCGGCCATGACGGCGGAGAGCATGGCGTTCATGGTCGCGCCCACGCTGACCTTGTCAAAAAAGATCCGCGCGCCCTGCAGCTTTTCTTTGGCGCGGACGGTGATCATGCCGTAATCCACGCTGTCCTGGGCGCCCAGAGCGCTGAACGCCTTCAGGTGCTGGTCGATGGGGCGGGGCCCCAGGTTGCAGCCGCCGGGCATGGCCACCTGCGCCCGGCCGAACCGGGACAGCAGCGCGCCCAGGAAATAATAGCTGGCCCGCATCTGCCGGGACAGGTCGTCCGGCACATTGGTGCCCACCAGATGGGTGGTGTCGATCTCGTAGGTGTTGCGGTTCAGCATCCGCACCTGGGCGCCCAGGGCGCTGAGGATGTTCAGGCTGACGGACACGTCGCTGATGTTGGGCAGATTCTCGATCACACAGACACCGGCGGCCAGGATGGTGGCGGGCAGGATGCCCACCGCCGCGTTCTTCGCGCCCGAAATATCGACCTCGCCCATCAGCGGCCTGCCGCCTGTAATAACAAACTTCTCCAAAGTAATGATCTCCTTCATGGGGTCCGCAGAAAAAAACACGTCCCACACCGCAGCTTGCATGGCCCGCCATAAATCCACCATGGCAGGCCGGTTTTTGGGGCGGCAGCTGTGTGCCGCCGCCCATTGCGGCTACCCTATTATACACAACTTGCAAAAAAAAGCAAAGTTTCAGGCCCGGAGTTTGCTCTTATTTTCTGTTTTGCCCAGATTCTCCAAATACATTCGTGTATTTTCTCCCTTTTATACAGAATATCCTCCGCAGCGTGCGCCGCCCGGCCGGCAAAGGCGGGCCTGCGCGCGCCGCGGGGCGGCCGCCTTTTCACGGCGGGCCGTTCCTTTGGGGGCCGGGGCCGCCCCTCACCAGACCCGGTCCTGGCTTTCGGCCTCCTTGATCCAGCCCAGCTGGTAGGCGATGACCAGCTGTTTCAGGTCGTGGACCTTTTCCCGCAGGATCTCGCCCTCGTCCACGTCCTCGACCAGGACGCGGCGGTTCTCCTGCTCCAGGACGTTTTCGCGGGAGACGATGTCGATGTTTTCGGTGATGGCCTTTTCGGCGCTGACAAAGGGCTGGTGGGTCCGCAGGGACATGTCCCGGCTGGAATAGGTCAGGGTATAGCCGGCGATGCCGGTCTTTTCGTGGTAGGCGCGGCAGAACCCGCCGTCGATGACGATCAGCCGGCCGCCGCCCTTGAGGGGGCTTTCGCCGTTTTTCTCCTGCACCGGCACGTGCCCGTTGATGATGTGGCAGGACCCCGGCAGGCCGAACTCGGCCAGGATGCGGCGGCAGGCCGACTCCTCATTGTACCAGGTGTAGTAGGGGTCCTTGACCTCGGTGTGGGTAGCCTTGTCCGCCACATACAGCCGCTCGAAGGTGGTCATGGCGCTGCGGCCGAACAGGGGCGACAGCCTGCCGCACCACAGGTACCATAAAAAGTCCTGGCCGCTCTGGCGGGCGGCGCTGCCCTCGGGGGCGTAGTAGCCCCGCCGGGCCCGCTCGTCGCAGTAGTCCATCAGGGCGCGGCCGGCGTACAGCCGCCCCTCGAACCGCTCGGCGGCAAAGGCCCCCTTTTCGGTCATGGGCACCGCCCCGTGGTAGAGCAGGTTGCCGTTTTCGATGTGGTAGACGCTGCCCTTGGCGTACAGGAAGCGGACGTGCTGCTGCAGCTTTTCGCTCTGGCGGAAGGAGGCCACCAGCTTGTCCAGCACCAGCTGCTCGTCGGGGTTGAGGGCGGCGGGGTCGGCCGGGTCCACGGTGGGGAAGCTGGTGTCCCGCAGGGGATACTGCCGGCCGGCGATGTCCACCGTCCCCCGGGCAAAGTCGATCCGGCGCAGGTAGTCCCGGCCCTCCATCTGGAAGTCGGGGTTGCGGTCGATGACGGCGCACTCCAGCTTGAACATGATGATGGAGATGGCCTTGTGCATGACGGCGCAGCGGTGGAGCATCCCCTCGGTGTAGGGGCCCCGGGCGGCGTCGGTGTGGGGCATCCAGATAGTCAGGTCGTCGCCGCCGTAGTAGTGGTCGGCCAGCCGCTGCAGGTGCCGCAGGTTGATGCCGTAGCTGTCCTCCAGCATCCCGTGGTTGTGGTAGGCCAGGGTCGTTTTCATCACGGTGGCGCAGCACAGGGAGCTGCCCGCCGCCGCGCCCATCCAGACCACATCGTGGTTGCCCCACTGGATGTCCACGCTGTGGTGGCGCAGCAGCAGGTCCAGGATGATGTCCGGCCGGGGGCCCCGGTCGAACAGGTCCCCCACGATGTGCAGCTTGTCCACCGCCAGCCGCTTGATCAGCTCGCACAGCCGGGTGATGAAGCGGTCGGCCCGGCCGTTTTCGATGATGCTGCCCACGATCTGGCCGTAATAGAGGTCCTTGTCGTGGTCCTCAAAGTGGGCGTGGAGCAGCTCGTCCAGCACATAGCCGCACCCTGCGGGCAGGCAGGCCCGGACATAGCTGCGGGTGTGCTTGGAGGACACCAGCCGGCAGATGTCGATCAGCCGGAACAGCGTCTCGCTGTACCAGCCCTCCAGGGCGGCCTCGCCGGGCTGCCGGGCCTTGAGCTGGGGCAGCTTTTCGGCGGGGTAATAGATCAGGGTGGCCAGCTCGGCCCGCTCGGCGGCGGGCACCCCCTGCCCCAGCACCTGGTCCACCTTTTCGCGGATCACCCCCGAGGCCGAGTTCAGGATATGGACAAAGGCCTCGTTTTCCCCGTGCAGGTCGCTCATGAAATGCTCGGTGCCCTTGGGCAGCTTGAGCAGCGCCTGGGTGCTGATGATCTCGCTGGCGGCGGCCGCCTGGGACGGATAGTCCCGGGCCAAAAGGTTCAGATATTTCAAATTACGGCGGATCTCTTCGGTTTCGGTTCGCATCCCTGTGCCCTCCCTGCGCGCATCCGGCGCCTGCTGCAAGTTTTTTCTATCAGTATAACACGGCGGGGGCAAAAAATGGTATACTGTTTGCAGGCCGAGCCTGTAAATCTTTTGGAAGGGACTTTATGCACTATGCCAACAACATTCACCATCCCGGCCCGCTGCACCCTCTGCCCCCGCCGCTGCGGGGCAGACCGGGCCGCCGGGCAGGCCGGGTACTGCGGGGCCGCCGGCGCCCTGAAAGTGGCCCGGGCCGCCCTCCACTTCTGGGAGGAGCCCTGCATCAGCGGCACCCGGGGCAGCGGCACCGTCTTTTTCTCGGGGTGCGCCCTCAAATGCTGCTACTGCCAGAACTACCCCATCAGCGCCCAGTGCTTTGGCAAGGAGATCACCGTGGAGCGCCTGGCCGGCATTTTTCTGGAGCTGCAGCGCCAGGGGGCCCACAACATCAACCTGGTCACCCCGGGGCAGTGGCAGCCCTGGATCACCGCCGCGCTGGACCAGGCCCGGGCCGCCGGGCTGCGCCTGCCCATCGTCTGCAACACCGGCGGCTACGAGACGGCTGAGAGCGTCGGCCGGTGGCAGGGCTATGTGGACGTCTGGCTGGCGGACCTGAAATACGCCTCCCCTGCCCTGTCGGCCCGGCTGTCGGCCGCGCCCGACTATTTCCAGGTGGCCAAAACCGCCATCGAGGCCATGATGGCCCAGGCCGGCCGCCCGGTCCTGGACGGGGAAGGCATCCTGCGCAGGGGCGTGATCCTGCGGCACCTGGCCCTGCCGGGGCAGGTGGAGGACAGCTTTGCGGTGCTGGACCAGATGGCCGCCTGGAACGACGCCGACCCCGGCTGCTTCATCCCCAGCCTGATGAGCCAGTACACCCCCTTTTACCGGGCGGCGGAGCAGGGCATCGGCCGCCGCATCACCACCTACGAGTACCGCCGGGTGGTAAACTACGCGGTGGACAAGGGGCTGGCCGCCGGCTACATGCAGCAGAAGAGCAGCGCCAGAGAGGAATACACCCCCGACTTCGACCTGACCGGCGTGTAAAAGCGGCACGCCACCAAACGACGTACGCACACGGTTTCGACCAGATGCACAGTAGATTTGACGAAAATTTGGCATCTTGTTGCAGCCCACTTTGGCAAGCCTGCTTGAAATCCGGAGCAAAAAGCAATATAATGGATACAAGATCGATCGTGCGGCAGTCCGGCCGCATCCTGCTACCGGAAAATGATAAGGAGGAGTCCTCATGGAACACCACAACCCTCTGCTGAGCCCTGACACCAACGCGCCCAAATTCATCACCTGCGGCGAGATCATGCTCCGCCTGACCCCGCCGAACTACGAGAAGATCCGCATGACCTCCAGCTTTGAGGCCAGCTACGGCGGCAGCGAAGCCAACATTGCCCTGGCCCTGGCCAACCTGGGTGTGGACAGCACCTTTTTCAGCGTGGTGCCCAACAACAGCCTGGGCAAGAGCGCGGTGCGGTGGCTGCGCTCCAACGACGTGCACTGCACCCCCATGATCCTGGCCACCCAGCAGGACGTGCCCACCCACCGGCTGGGCACCTACTATCTGGAGACGGGCTACGGCATCCGCGCCTCCAAAGTGACCTACGACCGCAAGCACAGCGCCATCACCGAGTACGATTTTTCCCGCGTGGACCTGGACGCCCTGCTGGACGGCTTCAACTGGCTGCACCTCAGCGGCATCACCCCGGCCCTGGCCCCCAACTGCCGCACCCTGGTGATGGACATGCTCAAGGTGGCCAAGGCCAAGGGCCTGACCGTCAGCTTTGACGGCAACTTCCGCAGCAGCCTGTGGAGCTGGGAGGAGGCCCGGGACTTCTGCACCGAGTGCCTGCCCTACGTGGACGTGCTGCTGGGCATCGAGCCCTACCACCTGTGGAAGGACGAAAACGACCACTCGAAGGGCGACTGGAAGGACGGCGTGCCCCTGCAGCCCAGCTACGAGCAGCAGGACGAGGTGTTCCAGCACTTCATCGAGCGGTACCCCAACCTGAAGTGCATCGCCCGGCATGTCCGCTACGCCCACAGCGGCAGCGAGAACAGCCTGAAGGCTTTCATGTGGCTGGACGGCCATACCTTTGAGAGCAAGCTGTTCACCTTCAACATCCTGGACCGTGTGGGCGGCGGCGACGCCTTTGCCAGCGGCCTGATCTACGCCATGCTGCACAACTATAAGGCCATGGACATCATCAACTTTGCGGTGGCCAGCAGCGCCATCAAGCACACCATCCACGGCGACGCCAACATCACCGACGACGTCAACACCATCCGCAACCTGATGAACATGAACTACGACATCAAGCGCTGAGGCCCCGCCCGCCGGCGGCGCCCGGACCGGAAACGCCAGACAGGCCGCGAACCTTCCTGCAGGAGGGTCTGCGGCCTGTTTTTCGGTCGGATCACAGTTGGATGGTCTGCCCGGTGGACAGGTAGTGCAGCCGGCTCATGGACCGGCCCATAAAGGCATACTGATCCCGGCCGGTGCAGTGGCAGGTGTAAAATACGGTGGGGCTGCTCTCCAGCTCCCGGGCGTAGGCAGCCAGGGTGTCGTCCAGCGGCAGGGAATTGAAATGGAAGCCCCCCACCAGCACGTCGGGCCGGAACCAGTCCACGATGTTCAGGATGCCCTTGTGGGAGCATCCGCTGATCAGCACCCGCCGGCCCGCCTCCCGGATCAGCAGGTAGTGCTCGTGGCAAAAGTCCTCCGGCCGGAACGCCCCGTCCCGGAGCACCGTCAGCCCAAAGCTGCCCAGGTCGTGCCGCCGGGGCCGGCCGTTGCAGGTGAAAAGGGTCAGCCCGGGGGCCAGCTCCGCTTCGTCCCCGGTGAACCGGAGCCGGGGGCTGCCGGCCAGGGCGGTGTCCAGCCCGATGTACCGTTCGGACCCATGGTAGTGGGGCTCGAAGGCGTGTTCGTTCAGGTAGACCGGCGCGGCGCCGTTCAGCTCCAGGAAGCGGGCCAGCCCGCCGCCGTGGTCGTAGTGCCCGTGGGACAGCACGGCCAGGTCCACCGCTGCCAGATCCACCCCCAGCGCCGCCGCGTTGCGGGCAAACAGGCCGCTCTGCCCCATATCGAACAGGATCCTGTGCCCGCAGGCCTCGATGTACAGGGACAGGCCGTGTTCCCTGCCCAGGCCCAGCTGTTCCGCCCGCTGCCCGGAGACCGTATTTTCCACCAGTGCTGTGATCTTCATGCTGCCGCCGCCTTTCCTTCCGTCTGGTTTCCCGGCCGGGCCTGCCGGCCCGGGCCCTTGAACTGGCCCCATTATACCGCATCCGCCCCCAAAAGGGAACCGCCAGGGCTGATATATCGTCCGGGGGGCTTGACATTTTGCCCGCCGCGCCTATACTTGACTTTGGACATGAAAACAGGGGCGCCGAAAGGCTGAGATCCGCTTGTGCGGAGCACCCTTCAACCTGATCCGGGTAATGCCGGCGTAGGTAAGTTTGCGGAACGTCCGGTTTTGTAAACACCCCATGCGCCTGCTGCACGCCAGCAGGCGCATTTGTTTTTGTGTACTATTTTGAGCGAGGAGCGATCCCTTCATGACAAAAACCTATTCCAAAACCCGCATTCTGGTCGAATGCGCCCTGATGATCGCGGCCGGCACCGTGCTGTCCAACATCAAGATCTACGAGCTGCCCAACGGCGGCGCCGTCACCTTTTTGAGCATGCTGCCTTTTGTGCTGGTCAGCTTCCGGCACGGGGTCAAGTGGGGCCTGTTCACCGGCTTTGTCAACAGCCTGCTGCAGATGCTGCTGGGCTTTTATGCGCCCCCGGTGCCCAGCTTCCTCTACTTCCTGGGCGAGGTGCTGCTGGACTACGTCCTGGCCTTTATGGCGCTGGGCCTGGCCGAGCTGTTCGCCCGCCCTTTCCACAACCGGATGGTGGGCGTGGCCTTCGGCACCTTTATGGTGGGCCTGCTGCGGTTCCTGTGCAGCTTCCTGTCCGGCGTGCTGGTCTGGGGCAACCTGAACGAGGGCCTGGCCGCCTGGACCTACAGCCTGGGCTACAACGCCAGCTATATGGTGCCCGAGACCCTGCTGACCATGGTCGCCGCGGTGCTGGTCTGCAAGGCGGCGCCCCAGCTGTTCGCCAGCCAGGAGCGCAAGCCCGCCTGACCTCCCGCCCAGACCCTGCAAAACAAACGCTTTGCCGCCTGTTTTTGACACGGGCGGCTTTTTTGCAAAAAAATGCAAAAAACCTGTTGACATTTCCCCCCGCCTCTGCTATAATAACTGACGTCGCCGGTCAAGACCACCGGCCACGACGCCAAAACAAAACCAAATATGGGGGTATAGCTCAGCTGGGAGCCCGGTTCAGCCGGTTACACACCCCTCAGATTCTTCACTTTCCAAAATGTTGTTCGAGTGAACAACGCACTTTACAATCGAATAAGAAACACCCAGAGCACCCCATCATGGGGGTATAGCTCAGCTGGGAGAGCGCTTGAATGGCATTCAAGAGGTCAGCGGTTCGATCCCGCTTATCTCCACCAAAATCAGGTGCTCTGGGTATTCTTAGATATATGACCTGCCTTATTGCGAGGCAGGTCTTTTTGTTTGCTCTGCGACCGCTTCAAAGTCCAGGCCCCGGCAGAACTGCTCAAAGTCGATGGTAAATTCGATGTGCAGCTTGTAGCCGCGGTAAACGTCTACCCTGCGGATGAGGGAGCTGACGATCATCTTTTTTGCCTCGATGCTGGCGGTGTCGTACAGCTCCGACCACGAGATGATCTCGTCGTATTGAGCGTTCAGGCTGGCCAGTACGGTTTTTCCTTCATCGTAGGCAGTCTGTGCCGCCTCCATGCTCTCCTGCAGTTCCCGGCACTTGGTTTCAGCCTCTGTCACCATCGCCCCCAGCAGGTCTTTGGGAAAGGAACTCTCTCCGCGCAGGGCCTTGATGACTTCCGCTTTCAGCATATCCAATTCATTGGCTGCTTTTGTATAGTCGGCCCGGATGCTCTGGAGCAGGCATTTCCGTTCCTCCATCTTTTCCTGATAGCGGAGGTTGACGATGTCGCTCTTGGGGATAGCCTTCATCCGCTCAAAGATGCGGCGCACCAACTTGTCGATGATGCCGTCCAGGATGTGGGCGGTATAACCGGTCTGACCGTTGCAGTCGGTCTGCTTGCGGGTCTTGCCATAGCAGATGTACCGCACCCGCTTGACCACCCGGTGTGGGTCTTCCTTGCAGGGATACGACTTCCCGTTGGTGGTCAGGGCCAGCCGTGCGCCGCAGTGGCCACAGTACACGTTCCCGGACAGAAGGGACTTGCCCCTCGTGTTCATGGGGACATGGCGTTCCTGCACGGCGCTGCCAGCACGGGCGGTGCGGATGCACTGGACTGCCTCGAACAGCTCCGGTTCAATGATCTGCAGATGGGGCAGCTCCTGGGAGCGGCTCTCGCCGCACCGCAGGATGCCCGTATAGGTCAGGTTACAGACGATGCCGCGGATGGTGGCGTGGTGCCACATCTTCCCTGTTCTGGCCCGGTAGCCCTGCCGGTTCAGGTAAGTAGCGATCCGCTGCGCGCTGTAGCCCTCGTGGACGTACTTCTCAAAGATGGTCCGAACTACGGCGGCTTCCGCTTCATTGACAACCAGTTCGTAGAGCTCATGCTTGCGCTTGTTGAAGCGCCCGCTTTTGACCAGATCATAGCCATACGGGGCAAGCCCGCCCTTGAAGCCGCCCGCCTCGACGAGCTGCCCCAAAGCGGTCTTGGTGCGGATGGAAGTTTTTTCGCTTTCCCCGTCAGCCTGCCAGAAGCGGATGTAGTTGGTGAGCTTGTCGGTGTGACTGTCAAAGCGCTGCTGCCCTTCCTGGGTGCTCCACACCTCGATCCCCTGCTTGACGAACCATTCCACCACAAAGGGCGTCTCATCTGCAATGCGCCCGA
>DSLFR04102__coassemble_410_pt1 | contig 77886 bp, 64 predicted proteins | sample DSLFR04102__metabat2_high_PE_009 | metagenome-assembled genome bin DSLFR04102
ATTCGCAATGGCAATGGTTAAAAAAATTCCTGGCGAAGTTCTTGTGAAGATCAATCAAAAAGTAGGTTTTCGATTCCTTACCAAATTAGGAAGCAAAGGCCTTATCAATATTGGCAAAGCTGTCCCTGTCGTTGGTGGTATTATCGGCGGTGGTTTTGATTTTGCAGAAACCAGGGTTATTGCCAATCGGGCTTATAAAATGTTTATTCTCAACGATTTCAGCAGTTCTTCTGAGGACAAGCCGGATTAACGACAGAGACGGGAGAAAAAGAGCTACACCGCATAAAAACAAACCCCGCCGTCCGTGCAGCACAATGCACAGGACGGCGGGGTTCTTTTTGACGTTTTTGCTGTTTTTAATATCCCCGCACCGAGAAGCCTCGGGCCCAGGGGTCGGGCTCCACATCCTGGGAGCGGATGCCGGTGATCTGGATATAGCCTCCCGCGGCGATCATGTCGAACATCCGGGCAAAGAGGGCGGGATCGCCCTGGACTTCCAGGGTGACGGTGCCGTCGTCCTCGTTTTCCACCCAGCCGGTCAGGCCCAGCTGGCCGGCGGCATACCGGGCCCGGTAGCGGAAGCCCACCCCCTGCACCCGGCCCGACACCACATAGCGGCGGCGCACCGTCCCTTCGGGCAGGGCGGGCGGGGTGCGGTCCTTGTCTTTCAAAAAGTTGAACATCCTGTTTCACCCCCGGTTTGATTTGACAGGGAACGTTTTCTCCTTACAGTTCCTGGTAGGCGTCCATCATGGCCGGGATGAACTGCTTTTTCCGGCTGATGACCCCCGGCAGCACCCAGCCGCCGTCGGCCTCCGGCTCCCGGTCAAAGGCGGCCCGCAGCATCTCGGGGGCGTGGCGGCCGGTGCAGATCACCACGCTCTCCTTGCGGGGCACCTCGGTCAGCATCATATACAGATCCTCCACGTTCTGCTTGCGGCGGGCCTCCTCCAGATAGGGCATCAGCAGGTTTTGGGCCGCCTGCAGGTTCTTGTGGGTCATATAGCTGCCCTGGGCCACGCCGAACCGCAGGTCCCCGCACATGAACACCTTGAAATCCTGCAAAAACACTTCCTCGGGGGTCTTGCCGTCCAGCTTTTCGCCTGCCTCGAACATCTCGGAGGCAAACTCTTCCACATCCACCCCGGCGATGGTGGCCAGGCGGCGGGCGGTCTTTTCGTCCAGAGGGGTGCAGGTGGGGCTGCGGAACATCAAAGTGTCGGACAGGATGGCCGCCAGCATCAGCCCGGCGATCTGGGGGCGGATCTCCACCCCCTGCTCGTCGTACATCTGGGTGACGATGGTGGCGGTGCAGCCCACCGGCTGATTGCGGAAGTAGACCGGGCCGCTGGTCTCCAGGCTGCCGATCCGGTGGTGGTCGATGATCTCCAGGATCTCGGCCTGGTCAAAGCCCTCCACCGCCTGGGTGGCCTCGTTGTGGTCCACCAGGATGATCCGCCGCTTGCTCAGGTTGATGATGTTGCGGCGGCTGACCATGCCGCAGTATTTGCCGTTCTCGTCCAGGATCGGGAAATAGCGGTGGCGGTTCTTGGCCATGACCCGGGTCACGTCGGCCACCGGGGTCACCCGGGTGAACTTGAGGATGTTCTGGGTGGTCATATAGTAGGAGATGGGGGCGCACTGGCTGATGAGCTTGCCGGCGGCGTAGGTGTCGAAGGGGACGGTCATGATGTCCACGCCGGTCTCGGCGGCAATGCGGCTGATGGTCTTGGCCACCTTGGAGTCGTTGCAGATGATCAGGAGGGAGGCCTCCTGCTCGATGGCGCACAGCTGGCTCTCGTAGCGGTTGGTCAGGATGACGATGTCCCCCTTTTCCACGGCGCTCTCCAGCATTTCGGGGGTGGCGGTGCCGATGTGGACGTTGCCGGCGGTGCACACCCCGTCCTCGCTGCCCACCACCATCTCGCCGCCCAGCGTCTCGAGGATGTTCTTATAGGTGGTGTGGGTCTTGGCCAGCACGGCGGTATCGAACACGTCCATGTTGGCGGTGGCGATGTCCTTGACGGTGATGACGCCCAGCAGGTCGCCCTCCGGGCTGACCACCGGCAGGGTGTCGATGTCCCGGTCCCGCATGATCTCCCAGGCGCGGCGGAGGCTGATGGAGCCGTCCACCCCTTCCATCTCGCGGTAATCCACGTCGCGGATCTTGGGGTTGACGTCGGTGCACATCCGGGGCGGCTCCACCCCGAACTTCTGCAGGACAAACTGGGTCTCCTGGTTCATCTTGCCGGCGCGGCGGGGCTCGCAGACCAGGTTGCTGGTCTTGTTTTTCAGCTCCGCATAGGCGATGGCGGAACAGATGGAATCGGTATCCGGGTTGCGGTGGCCGATGACCACCACTTTATGGGCTTCTTTTGGCATACTTGCATTTACCTCCGATGGTTTTGGGCAGCCGCCCGCGCCCCCTGCACAGGGTCCCGGGTGGTGAGGGTGGTCCTTCAGATCCTGGTTCCTATTGTAACATATCCGCCCCCGGGGGTAAATAGCCCCGCGCCCGAAAACCGCCCCGCCCCCGCCCCAAAATTCCGCGCCGGGCAATCTTGCATTCGGGCAGGCGTTGTGCTATAGTATGCCGTGTAGTATACAACGCAGCGGGGCGGTCCCGCAGGAGGAAGCATGCAACGCTTATGACACAAACTGCACAGACCCGGCCCATCTTCACCCGGCAGCAGCTCATCGCCCTGCTGCTGCCGCTGGTGGCAGAGCAGGCCCTCAGCGTCACCATCGGCCTGGCCGACACCTTGATGGTGTCCTCGGTGGGCGAGGCCGCCGTCTCGGGCGTCAGCCTGGTGGACACTTTCAACACTCTGATGATCCAGATCATGTCGGCCCTGGCCACCGGCGGCGCGGTGGTCACCAGCCAGTACATCGGCCACCAGGAGCCCAAAAACGCCAAGGCCACCGCCGGCCAGATCATGCTGGTGATGCTGGCCTTCAGCTGCACGGTGGCCCTGGTGGTCCTGTTTGGGCGGCACCTGATCCTGCGGGCCATTTTCGGCGCCATCGACGACGACGTGATGGCCTACGCCGAGACTTACTTCCTGATGTCGGCTCTGAGCTACCCCTTCATCGGGATGTACAACGCGGGGGCGGCTTTGTTCCGGGCGCAGGGCAACAGCAAGATCAGCATGCTGTCCAGCCTGGTGATGAACGTGCTGAACATCGGCGGCAACGCCATCTTTATTTATGGCTGCGGCATGGCGGTGTTCGGCGCGGCGCTGGCCACCCTGATCTCCCGCATCATCGCCTGCACGGCGGTGCTCTACCTGCTGCAGCGGCCCGGCTGTATGCTGCGGGTGGAGAGCGTCCAGGCCCTGCGGCCCGACCGCAGCCTGATCCGGCGCATCCTGGTCATCGGCATCCCCAACGCCATCGAGAACGGGATGTTCCAGATCGGCAAACTGGCGGTGTCCAGCCTGACCAGCACCCTGGGCACCGCGGCCATTGCGGCCAACGCGGTGGCCAACAATACCACCACCCTGCTGAACATCCCGGCCAACGCCGTGGGCATGGGCGCGCTGACCGTCCTGGGCCAGTGCCTGGGCGCCGGCGACAAACAGCAGGCCAAGCGCTACGGCGGCCTGATGATGGGCCTGGCCTACGCCGGCGCCTGGGTGATGAACCTGGCGGCCTTCTTCGGCGGCAACCGGTTCATGCTGCAGTTCTTCAACCTCTCCCCCGAGGCCACCGGCCTGGCGCTGGAGGTCATGGTCTGGTTCAACATCATCTCCCTGTTCATCTGGCCGTCCAGCTTCACCCTGCCCAACATCCTGCGCGCCGCCGGCGACGCCCGCTACACCATGGTGGTCAGCATCGCCTCCATGTGGCTGTTCCGGGTGGCCCTGTGCTACCTGCTGGTGGGCCATTTCGGCGGCGGCCTGCTGGCCATCTGGACCGGCATGTTCGTGGACTGGGCCTTCCGCTCCCTGTTCTTCGCCATCCGCTTTTTCAGCGGCAAATGGATGGAGAACAGCGTGATCTGACACGCTGCCCCTTCTGCAACGGCAAAAGCCCCCGCGCTTCCTGTAAAGGAAACGCCGGGGCTTTTTGTTCCATGTGGAACAATCACTTCTTTTTCAGGGTCATGCCCCGCAGGCGGGCGGCGGTGCGCTGCATCTCGGCGGCCCGGCGGAGGATGGCCTCCGCCTTTTCCCGCTGGGCGGGGGTCAGGTCCTCCTCGGCCAGCAGTTCGGCGCTGGCCAGGATGACCGCCAGCGGGGTCTTGAGCTCGTGGGTCAGGGTGCTGAGCAGGGTATCCCGGCGGCGGTCGGCCTCCCACTGGGCGGCCAGGCTGGCGGCCAGCTCTTCCCGCAGGGTCTGCATGGTGGCCAGGGCCTGCTCGTACTCCCGCACCCGCGCCCCGCCGAAGGGCTCCCCCTCCAGCTCCCGGGCCGCCACCTGGGCGGCCGCCCGGGACAGCAGCTGGGCGTCGGCGGTCAGCAGGCGGCCGGTGCGCCGGGTGGTCCCCAAAACAATGAGGGCTACCGCCCCCGCCCCGGCCAGCAGCCAGCAGGTCTGGAAATCGGGCAGGGTCCCGTCCAGGGCCGGGTCGGCATAGTGGACGGCGTAGTCGTATTGGAACAGGTAGACGGTGCCGTCGGTCTGGGGCGCCTCCAGCAGCCGGAGGCGGTAGGGGCTCCACAGGCTGCCCCGGGGGCTGCGCTCCAGCGCGGCCTCCAGCCGCCGGCCGGTGAGGTTGGTGGAGAGGACCCGGCCTTCGCCGTCCAGCAGCAGATAGCCGCACCGCTCGGGCAGGGCCTCAGGGGGCAGAGTCCCGGCAACCTCCACAGCGGTCTTGGCCTCATAGGCCAGCTGGCTCATCCGGTCGGCGGGCCAGATGACCCCCGCCCGCACCAGGGCCCCAAAGCTCCCCCACCAGACCGCTGCGGCCAGCAGGCACAGCCCGCCGGTGGTCACCAGATACCCCGCCAGCACCTGGCGGAGGGTGGGGCGTTTTTTCATCGTTTCCAACGGTAGCCCACCCCCCAGACCGTCTCCACCGGCTCGCAGCCCGCTGCGCGGAACTTGGCCCGGATGTTCTTGATGTGTTCGGTGACGGCGCCGGCGTCCGCCGCCCGCTCGTAGCCAAAGGCCTCGGTGTACAGCTGCTCCTTGCCGAAGGTCTGCCCCGCGTGGAGGGCCAGCACCTCGCAGATCGCGTACTCCCCTTTGGTCAGGGGCACCGGCCCGCGCTCCGTTTCGGCCGTCCCCGCCGCCAGGTCAAACACCACCCCGCCCCGCACCAGCCGGTGGGCGGGGGTCCGCTGCTGCCGCCGCAGATGGGCCGCCACCCGGGCCCGCAGCTCCCCGATCCGGAACGGCTTGGTCAGATAGTCGTCCCCGCCGCTGCCCAGCGCCTCCAGGACGTCGGCCTCGGCGTTGAGGGCGGTCAAAAAGAGGATGGGCGCGTCGGTCAGCGCCCGGATGCGGCGGCAGGTGGCGGCGCCGTCCTCCCCCGGCATCCGCAGGTCCAGCAGGATCAGGTCGGCCCAGCGGCAATGGGCCTCGGTCACCTCCGCCCCGGCGGGCAGCAGCCGCACAAAGTGGCCGTCCCGCCCCAGAGCCTCGGCGATCACCGCCCGCAGGTCGGCGTCATCGTCCACCGCAAGGATATGGGCCATCGTCTCACCCCCAGAACAAGATCCATACACAGGACAACAGGTACAATCCATACACATGGGCCGAGTAGAACCAGTAGAACAGCTGCTTGTGCCCCGCGCCCCGCTGCCCGTTGTACAGCAGCATCAGGGGCGCGGCGAATACCTCCATCCACTGGTAGCTGAGCAGCATCGCCTGGCCCAGGCTGACCCCGCCGCCCATCCGCAGCAGATAGGACACGCTGCCCATGTCGATCCAAAACGCCCACGCCGCCCAGGCCAGGACCTGGATTTTCCGGCGCCCGCGCAAAGCATACAGCAGCACCCCGCCCAGGATGAACCCCACCCCGCCGTCGGTGCTGAACGCCCAGTTGGGCAGCACCGTCCAGCTGAGGAAGTACAGGGGCAGCTGCCCGGCCGGCGGCAGGGCGGCCACCAGCGCCAGCGACACCGCCGGCCAGAGCACCCCCACCCCGCCCACAAGGGCCAGGGCACGGCCCAGGCGGCGCTGCCGCAGCCAGTCGATGCCCTGCCACAGCAGGCAGGCCACGGTCAGGTCCCGCAGGATTCCGTTCATGGGATAAAAGCCGTCCGCCCGGCGGCCCAGGCCGACCCCGATCACGAACTGGACCAGGCCCATCCCCGCCCCCATGCCCCAAAGGCGTAGCAGGTAGGTCCTGCGGTCGTGGGTATGGGCAAAGCCCTCCGCCGTGCAGAACAGGAACAGGGGCGCGCTCACCCGCCCCAGCATCGAGAACCATTCCGGCACCGCGCCGGTGAAGGAAAAGAAATAGTGGATGTGGTCCAGCACCATCAGCGCCAGGGCGATCTCCTTGAGCGATGTGTCGGACAGGCCCCTGGCCCGCAGTGTTTTCAGCATAGTCTGTATCTCCTCCGCTTTTTGGTCATGGCATCAGGATACAGGGTCATTCTAAGGAAAACATAAGGACGGAAAAAGGCTGCACGGTCCGGGCAGCCTTTTTGTTTATGCGAACATCCCCGGCTCCAGCCGGACGTCGTGTTTGGGCACCCTGGCCCAGTCGAAACCGGGCAGCAGGCTGTCCGGGGTGCGGGGGGCGGGCTCGGGCTGGAGGCCGTAGAGATAGGCCAGCTTGCCGATGATCTCGGGGGCGGTGTAACGGCCCCGGAGGTTTTCCAGGCTCTGGTCCCCGTCCCGCTTGGACAGGCGGCGGCCCTCCGCGTCCAGCAGCAGCGGGCAGTGGGCAAAGGCCGGCGGCGTCAGCCCCAGCAGCCGGTACAGGTAGATCTGCCGCGCCGTCGAGCTGAGCAGGTCGGCGCCGCGCACCACCTCGGTGACCCCCATCCGGGCGTCGTCCACCACCACCGCCAGCTGGTAGGCAAAAACTCCGTCGGCCCGGCGGAGGTAGAAGTCCCCGCAGCTGGCCAGCAGGTTTTCCCGGTAGGGGCCCATGCACAGGTCGGTGAAGGCGATCTCCTCATCCGGCACCCGGATGCGCCAGGCCGGGGCCTTCACCCGGCTTTTTTCGGCCACCTGGGCGGGGGTCAGGCTCCGGCAGGTGCCGGGGTAGACCACGTTGCCGTCGGCGGTATGGGGAGCGCTGGCCGCGTGCAGCTGGGCCCGGGAGCAGAAGCAGGGGTATACAAGGCCCATTGCTTCCAGCTTTTTATAACTTTTAGTATAAATTTCACCGCATTCGCTCTGGTAATAGGGGCCGTGAGGCCCCCCGCGGGAGCCCCCTTCGTCCCAGTCCAGGCCCAGCCACCGGAGGTCCTCCTCCAGCTGGTCCGCATAGACCCGGGGGCAGCGGGCGGCGTCCAGGTCCTCGATGCGCAGGATCACCCGGCCGCCCCGGCTCCTGGCCGACAGCCAGGCCAGCAGACTGCAGGCCAGGTTGCCCAGGTGGAGCCGCCCGCTGGGGCTGGGGGCAAAGCGCCCCGCCGGGCCCTTCACAGGCCCAGGCTCCACGCCCCGTCGGCAGGCTGGGACAGGGGGGTGTTGTAGAACACGGCGCAGGCTTTGGCCATGGCCAGGGCATCGGAGCAGCTGGCCGTCTCCACCGCCGAGTGCATGGCCAGCTGGGCCAGGCCGATGTCCACCATGGGGATGGCGATCTGGTGCCCCAGCAGGTTGCCCAGGGTGGAGCCGCCCCGGACGTCGGCCCGGTTGGCAAAGATCTGGACCGGCACCCCGGCCTTTTCGCAGATGCGCTGGAACGCCGCGGCGGTCAGGCCGCTGGTGGTGTAGGTCTGGCTGGCATTGTACTTGAGCAGGATGCCGCCGCCCAGCCGGACCGGGCTGCGGGGGTCGCTCTTTTCGGGGTGGTTGGGGTGGGTGGCGTGGCCGTTGTCGGCGCTGAGCAGCAGGCTGTTGGCCCGGGCCCGGACGCTCTCGTCCCGGCTGACCCCCAACGCCTCCTCGATGCGGGCCATGACGTCGGCCATCAGGGTGCCCTGGGCGCCCTGCCGGGAGGAGGAGCCCACTTCCTCGTTGTCGAACATGCACCAGACGTCGGCGCGGCCTTCTTCCTCCCCACGGCCGGCCAGGAAGCCCTGGAGGGTGGTATAGGCGCACTCCAGATCGTCGATCCGCCCCGACATGAACAGCTCGCCGCTGACCCCCACCCGCTCGGCCTTCTGGCGGGTGCACAGGACCAGGTCGTGGGCCAGGATGTCCCCGGCTTCCACGCCGGCCTCTGCGGCCAGGACGTCCATCAGGCGGGCGCCCCCTTCCAGGCCGCAGATGGGCTGCAGGTCCACCTGATAGTTCCAGGTCTTGCCGGCGTTGGCCTCCCGGTCAAAGTGGATGCAGAGATTGGGGATGCACAGCAGGGCCCGGTCGGGGGCCACCAGCCGGCTCTCCACCCCGGTCTCGGTCCGGACCAGCAGCCGGCCGGCCACGCTCAGGGGGCGGTCCAGCCAGGTGGAGGCGATCATCCCGCCGTAGCCCTCGGTCTCGGCCTTGAGGTAACCCCCTTCCGCAATGTCGGCCACCTTGAGCCGCCAGGTGGGCGAATCGCTGTGGCTGGCCGTCACATGCCAGCCGGCCAGCCGGCCCCGGGGCATCCGCCAGGCCAGCACTGCGGTGCCGTTGCGGGTGGTGTAGTACCGGCCGCCGGCCTCCAGCTTCCAGGGCTGGCTTTCGGGGCAGAGGGTATAGCCCGCCTTTTCCAGCAGGCGGCAGGCTGCCGCCGCCCCGTGGAAGGGGCTGACGCTCTGGTCCAAAAACGCGAACAGGCCGTCCAGCAGCATCCGTTCATCCATGTAAGTCTTTTCCATATCCTGTCCTCCCAAAAAGAGAGGCAATCCCTGCCTCCCCGGTATGATTTCAGCTCTACGATTATAGCGCTTTTCCACCCCACGGTCAACACATTAGCACGCCGCTTTTGCGGCACGCCAAGCAGACCGTCAAAAAAGTCCCGTCCAGCCGACATGTGCGGATGGACGGGACACATACAGGGAAATTGAGCGCTGAGAGTGTGCGAGCCGCCTTGCGGCGAGTGCGCGGTTCAGTGCTCAATTTTGTCCCCAGGGGGATACCAGGGGGAAGGAATTTCTGTCCCGCGTATGCGGGCAGAAATGGGTTCCCCCTGGAGCGTGTCGCATCGCGACACGCTGACCGCCCCTGCAATGAACAGGGGCGGTGGATCGTTTTAAGTAGAGAGGGCATTCTTTTCCAGCAATTCATCCAGCTGGCGGCGCAGCTGCTCGGCGTCAAAGCCAAACACCAGCTGCACCTCTCTGCCGTGGCAGCCCAGGCCGTCCGGCGCAAGGGAGTGGAGGGCCTTTTCGTCCAGCCGCTCCGGGTCGCGGACCCAGACCCGCAGCCGGGTCAGGCAGTTGTCCACCCGGAGGATGTTTTCCCGGCCGCCCAGGGCGGCCACCAGCGCCCGGAAGGGAAAGCCGCCTTCCCGCCCGGCGGGGGCCTGGGTGGGGGCCGAGGCTTCCCGGCCGGGGGTGCGCAGGTCAAAGCGGCGGATTAGAAAACTGAATACGATGAAGTAGACGGCGATCTGCGCCGCAGCCAGCAGGTACAGCAGCGGGTAGCGGGTCCGCTCCACCCCGGCGGACAGGTTCATGGCCAGGGAGGACAGCAGCCCGCTGGTAAAGCCGGTGACCCCGCACACATCCAGCAGCACCATAAAGGCGCCGGCGATGACCCCGTGGGCCAGCCAGAGCACCGGGGACAAAAAGCAGAACAGGAAGTCCAGCGGCTCGGTGACCGACGCCAGGGTGGCGGTCAGCAGCAGCGGGCAGAGCATGGCGGCGGTGCGGCGGCGCTTTTCGGGCCGGGCGCACCAGATAAAAGCCCCCACGATCCCAAAATACCCGAAGGTCTTGGTGAAGCCGGCGTACATCCAGCGGATGCTGTCTGAAAAGGGCAGCCCCATGCTGTACTCGGCCATCAGCACGGCGTAAGCGCCGGTGTAGACATGGTCCCCCACCGTCAGGGTGCCGCCGATGGAGCTGAATTGGAAGGGGATGTACACCAGATGGTGCAGGCCGGTGGGGATCAGGACCCGCTCCAAAAAGCCGTAGAGGAACAGCCCCGCATCCCCTGCCGCGGCGATCCAGCCGGTCAGGCTGTCCACCCCCTGCTGGATGGGCGGCCAGACAAAGCAGGAGGCCAGCCCCAGGGCCGCCGCCAGGCCGGTCATGCACAAAAAGCTCCACCGGGCGCCCCCGTAAAGGCGCAGCGGCGCGGGACGGAATTTTTTCCCGCTGGTCCGGTTGTAGACCCAGCCGGTCAAAAAGCCCAGCAGGATGCCCCCCGTGACCCCCATGTCCACCGTCTGGATGCCCAGCACCACGGCCTGGCCCGAGCCGTACAGCCCCAGGCCGGGGTCGGCGGAGGCCAGCCGGCCCAGCTGCTCCAGGGTGGTGTGCCCCGCCGTCAAAAAGACCAGGTAGGACAGCAGGGCGATCATGGCGGCCTGGTGTTTCTCCCGCCGCGCCTGGAACGCCGCGATGCCCACGCAGAACACCACGCTCAGGTTCTGGACCACTGCCATCATCCCGTCGTAGGCCAGGCTGCCCGCCAGGGCCAGCGGCGGCCAGCGCAAAGCAGGCACCACCGTGCCCAGCCCCGCCGACGCCAGCAGCGCCCCCGCCGCCAGCACCAGGCCGGCCGCCGGCAGATAGCCCAGGGCTGCCAGCATGGCGGTGGAAAACTGCTCCAGCGTCCGCAGCATCTGCTCTTTCGGCTTCATGGTCCTGCGCCTCCCTTCCCCTGAAATGGACCTTGTATGTGCTCATTATACAAAGGCCGGTATGCCCTGTCAATCGCCAACAAGTTGCATAAAGTGCAATATATTTGCACTTTGTGCTCATGTTGACAACCGCGGCCCGGCACAGTATACTGATATTAGAAACGATCTGACAAAAAGTTCCGCCCGGACACAGCAGTCGGGGCCCGGCTGCACACCCCCGGCAGTACCCCGGGGCGCGCCCTGTTGCGGCGCACCCGGAACAAACGATCCAGCCGCCCCATCCGGCGTTTCAAGGAGGTCATCTGCTATGAAAAGCAATCTTTGGTCCCGCATCCGCGCGGCGGGGTTCTGCGCGGCCTTCTCGCTCGCCCTGTTCCTGGCCGGCTGCACCACAGCCGCCAGCAGCGCTTCCACCGCCCCGTCCTCGTCGTCCCAGGCCCTGAGCGAAGCCCCCGCCTCCCAGGCGGTGCCCTCCGGGGAGGACGACACCGGCCCCGCCCCCAGCGTGGACGGCACCGAGAACGGCTTCAACGGCCTGACCGACCCCACCGAAGCCTTTTCCCGTGGGCTGGGCTGGGGCCCCGGCACCGCCGGCACCTCTCTCAAGCAGGCGGCCGCCGCCGCGTCCATGATGGACTGGGCGGAGGAGAACGGCGCCGCCGGCCGCAGCGCCGAAAGCCTGAACGACTGCCTGTCCGGCTGGTTTGACAGCCTGGACGCCCTGGACCAGGAAAATTTTGCCGAGGCCTGGCCCCTGATCGAGAGCTCGGCCCAGCGCATCCTGGAGGACCCCGAGGCCGAGGCCGCCGTCCTGGCGGATGCCGGCGTGGAGGAGGCCCCCACCTGCTCGAAAGAGGACTGGGACGCCTTTGCCGGCACCATGAACGCCGTGGTCCCCGCCCCCCAGCAGTAATAACACATCCAGCAAAAACCGCGGCCCCGTGTGGTTCGACACCCGGGGCCGCGGCTTTTTTATGCAGTTCTGTCTGTGCGGTGCGATCAGATCTTCTTCAGCACATAGGCGCGCCGGCCCAGGCCGATCTTTTCGGCCTGCTCCAGGGTGGCCTTCCACTCGATGTTGGGGTTGGAGTCCTTGAAGTGGTCGTGGTGGCAGCTCCAGCCGGGGCGGGCCAGGTTCTGGCCCAGCTGGCTGTTGGGGAGGGGCGCGGCCGCCAGGCAGGCGTCGGCGCAGGCCTGGTCCAGGGCCACCGGGTCAAAAGAGGCGAACATCCCAATATCCGGCAGGATGGGGGCGTCGTTCTCACCGTGGCAGTCGCAGTTGGGGCTGATGTCCTGCACCAGGCTGATGTGGAAGCAGGGCCGGCCGGCGCAGACCGCCGCGGCATACTCGGCCATCTTGCGGTCCAGCTCCTCGTTGGCGCTGCTGTCGATGGAGTAGACGGCGTCAAAGCTGCACGCGCCGATGCACCGGCCGCAGCCCTTGCACAGGTCGTAGTCGATCACGGCCTTGTTCTCGGCGTCGTAGTGGATGGCGTCCGAGCCGCACTCTTTGGCGCAGCGGCGGCAGCCCCGGCACAGCTCCCGCTGGACGGCGGGCTTGCCCGAGGAGTGCTGCTCCATCTTGCCGGCCCGGCTGCCGCAGCCCATGCCGATGTTCTTGATGGTGCCGCCAAATCCGGTGGACTCGTGGCCCTTGAAGTGGGTCAGGCTGATCAGGACATCGGCGTCCATAATGGCCCGGCCGATCTTGGCCGTCTTGCAGTATTCCCCGTTGGGCACGGGGACCTCCACCTCGTCGGTGCCCCGCAGGCCGTCCCCGATCAGGATCTGGCAGCCGGTGGTCATGGGCCAGAAGCCGTTCAGCTGGGCGCACTCCAGGTGCTCCAGGGCGTTTTTCCGCTTGCCCGGGTACAGGGTGTTGCAGTCGGTCAAAAAGGGCATGCCGCCCTGCTCTTTGCACAGACCGGCCACCACCTTGGCATAGTTGGGCCGCAGGAACGCCAGGTTGCCCAGCTCGCCAAAGTGCATTTTGATGGCGACGAACCGTCCGTCCATCTCGATATTCTGGATGCCTGCGGCGATGCACAGCCGGCGCAGCTTATCGGTCAGGCTGGTGCCCACCGGGCAGCGGAGATCGGTGTAATATACAGCGGAACCTTCCATCTTTGTTTTTCCTCCTTGCAGGCGGGCCGGCGCCCGCCGGGTGATCCTCGGTGATTCTCTCTGACCGAAGTATACCACAAACCCCCTGGTTAGGAAAGAAAAACCAAAAGCCCCGGCGCAAACCGGGGCTCAGCAGGATCCTTTTGGCTTATGCGAATGCGGTGACGGCCGCCACCCCCAGCACCAGCAGGCCCAGCACGATGCGGTAGATGCCGAAGAACTTGAAGTCGTGGCTCTTGACGTAGGCCATCAGGAAGCGGATGGCCAGCATGCTGACCACGAAGGCCGACAGGCAGCCGGTGACCAGGATGGCCGTCTCGGTGCCGGTCATGACCTGGCCGTCCAGGACGAACTTGACCACCTTGAGCAGGGACGCCCCCGCCATGACCGGGATGGCAAGGTAGAATGTAAACTCGGCCACCGCCGCCCGGGACAGGCCCAGCAGCAGGCCGCCCACAATGGTGGCGCCGCTGCGGGAGGTGCCCGGGATGATGGCCAGGGTCTGCCACAGGCCGATGATGAGCGCCTCCCGGTAGCTGATCTGGTCCAGCCGGGCCACCCGGACGGGCGCGCCCCGGTTTTCCACCACGATGAACAGGATGCCGTACAAGATCAGCATGGCGGCCACCGTGATGTAGTTGTAGAACCTGGCCTCCATCCAGTCGTCCAGCGGGCTGATGGCCAGCACCGGCAGGGTGGCCACCGCCACCTTGAACCAGAGGCTCCAGACCGGCGCCTTGGAGATGACCCGGCCGTGGCGCAGCCCGAAGGGCCACAGCTTGCCCCAGAACAGGACCACCACCGCCATGATCGCTCCCAGCTGGATCACCACCCGGAACATGGAGATAAAGGCGTCGCTGGCCTCGAACTGGATCAGCTGCTCCACCAGGATCATGTGCCCGGTGGAAGAAATGGGCAGCCACTCGGTGACGCCCTCGACGATGCCCATCAGCAGGGCTTTGATGATTTCGATCAGCATGGTTCCCCCTCCCCGCGCCGGCTGAGCCGTGCGCGCATTGCATTGGTCTTTTTAGTATACCATATTATGAGCCGATGCGCACGGGTAAGCTGAAAATTTTCACCATCCCCCGCTCCGCCCCCCGCATTGACGCTACTCCGCAATCCGGCTATAATAAGGGCGAGGCAGGCCTTTTGGCCCCGCGCCCGACATTTGCCCCAGCCGCTGGAAAGGAGGCCGGCCCATGGAACAGCCTTTTGATCTTGCCGCTTCGGCGGTCACACCCACCCCCCGGGGGCGGGCCGTCCTCTGCGTCTGGGCGGCGCTGCCGGGGGCCGTCGCCGCGCCCTTCCTGTTCTGGCAGGGGTTCTGGCTGGGGTGCGTGTTCTGCGCCTGCTGGGCCGCCCTGGTGTTCGTGGTATGGGTGCGGGCCTGCAGCTTTGTGGCCACCCTGGGCAGCCGCACCCTGACCCTGTATCTGGGGGTGGCCTTCCCCGTCGAGCGGGTGATCCCCCGCCACAGCATCACCTCGGCCCTCATCTTCCGCACCCCGCTGCTGCGGCTGGCGGGGGCCTGCGTCCTGCTGATCTTTACGCCGGGGATGTGGGCCATGCTGCCCGGCATCCCCCTTGAGGCGGCCGACGCCATTTCGGCGGCCCTCCTGGCCGGGGAGGACGACTCGTGACCGGGCGGCGGCGGTACCATCCCTTTTTTGCCCTGCGGTTCATGCGGCGGACCCTGCTGCTCTACCTGGTGCCCCTGGTCCAGGTCCTGTTCCAGCGGGATTGGGCGGCCCTTTCCACCGCTTTGGCCCAGGACCTGGTTTTGTTCTGCCTGCTGGCGGCGGTCAGCTGGGTGATGCTCCATGCCTCCAGCTGGGAGCTGGACGCCGAAGGGGTGCTGCGGCTGCGGTGGGACCTCGTGGTCTCCTTCGAGCGCACCATCCAGGGCAGCCAGCTGGCCGCGGTCCAGATCGAGCGCCCGGTCGCCTACCGGCTGGCGGGGGCCTGCCGGGTGACCCTTTACCCCGCCCTGCTGCCCCGGCGCCAGGCGGTGACCCTCTGCCTCAAGCGGCGGGACGCAGCCCTGCTGGCCGACTGCCTGATGCCCGCCCCCGAGCAGGAGGTCTATCACCCCGCGGGGGGCGAGCGGCTGGCCTTTGTCCTTTTGGGAGCCAACAGCCTGTCCACCCTGCTGCTGGTCTGGCTGGCCATGCGCCAGAGCGACAGCGCCGCCGGGCAGATCGCCTGGCAGCAGCTGGGCCAGGCGGCCGCCTGGGCGGCCCGCTGGCTGCCCGCCGGCCTGGCCTGGGTCCTGACGGCCTGGACCTTCCTCTTTGGGGCGAGCCTGCTGCGCAGTTTCAGCCACACCGTCCGCTACACCGTCTGGCGGGGCGGCGGGGTTCTGGCCAGCCGGGGCGGGCTGTTCCTCCGGGTGGAGCGGCGGTTCCGGCTGGACCGGCTGACCTGCGCCGAGGTGCGCTTGTCCCCGGCGGCCCGCCTGCTGCGCTGTTACCCGGTCTATCTGACGGCGGGCAGCTGCAGCGCCGACGACCCCCTGTTCGTCTACCGCGCCGGCCAGGAAGCCCTGGTCCGCCGGCTGCTGCCCGGTTTCGAGATGCCGCCCCGCCGGTGCCTGACCTTTGCCCAGGTGCGGGGGCGCAGCCTGGTCTTTCTGGCCCCGGGCGGGGGATGCCTGGCCTTTTTCCTGCTGTTGCTGCTGGTGGCCTCCTGGGCCCTGCCGGCGGCCGTGCCTCTGCTGGCCCTGCCGGCGTCGGTCTGCGCCCTCTGGCTGGCCTTTGAGGCCGAGGGCCTGTTCCGGGAAGGGGCCTGGCCGGTGGGCCGGCGGCTGACTTTCCTGCGGCAGCGCCGGATGAGCCTGTGCTGTGTCTGTATCTTTTCCCCGGCGGCCGCCCTCCGCATCACCCAGAGCCCCTGGGCGGTGCTGCGGGGGCGGGCCAGCCTGACCTTCGCCTATCCCGGCCGCCTGCGCGAAACGGTGCGGAGCATCCCGCTGGCCGACGCGCAGACCTGTGCGGCCTTTCTTGAAAGGAAGGAACCCTATGATCCAAACCATCCTCTTTGATCTGGACGGCACCCTTTTGAACACCATCGACGACCTGGCCGACGCCGGCAACTGGGTCTGCGCCCAAAACGGCTGGCCCGCCTTTACGGTGGAGCAGTACAAACACATGGTGGGCAACGGCATCCCCAAGCTGGTGGAGCGCTTCTCCCCGGCGGACTGCCGCAGCCCCGAGCAGCTGGCCGCCACCCTGGCCCAGTTCACCGCCCGCTACGACGCCCACAAGGAGGACAAGACCGCCCCCTATCCCGGCATCCCGGAACTGCTGGCCGCCCTCAAAGCCGACGGCATCCAGACGGCGGTCTTTTCCAACAAGGCGGACGCCCTGTGCGGCGGCATCATCGACCATTACTTCGCCCCCGGGTCCTTCGCTCTGGTGCGGGGCAGCCGCCCCGGCGTGCCGGTCAAGCCCGACCCCGCCGGCGTTTACAGCCTGATGGCCGACCTGGGCGCGGACCCCGCCTCCACCCTGTTTGTGGGCGACAGCAACGTGGACATCGCCACCGGCCACAACGCCGGCCTGCCGGCCCTGGGCGCGGTGTGGGGCTTCCGCGGCGCGGACGAGCTGCGGGCCGCCGGCGCGGACGAGCTGGTCTGGCAGCCGGGGGATATTTTGACGTACATCCGCCGCGCCAACGCCGCGCAGCCCGGCTGAACTGCCGGTCGAGCGCGCCGAACTGCGGGTCGGTTGCCTCTACCGGGGCAGTGTGGTATCATGCCCACAAACAAGCAAAGGAGCGTGGACACCATGAAACAGCAGACCCTCGGCGCGACCATTGCCGCCCTGCGCAAAGAGCGCGGGATGACCCAGCTGGAGCTGGCCAATCAAATGGGCGTCACCGACAAGGCGGTGAGCAAATGGGAGCGGGATCTCTCTTTTCCGGACGCCGCCTCCCTGCCCAAACTGGCCGAGACCCTGGGCGTTTCCGTTGACGAGCTGATGCAGGGCGGCCCGGCAGAGCCCGCCCCCGGGCAGGCCCCTGCCGCCGAAGCCGCGCGCCTCGTTCCCCTGATCCTGCATGGGGTGGCTCTCGCCATGGGTGTGGCGGTGACCGTTCTTTCCGCCCTGCGCCAGCTGGACGCAGAGGCAGCCTTCCCCATGCTGGGCCTGGGCCTCGCCTGTCTGGCAGCGGCGCAGCTGGGCCGGCAGGAACCGTAAAACATATCATAAAAGCAACGCAAAAGGCCCTGCATCGTGTGATGCAGAGCCTTTTGCGTTTCGTCAGCTGCAAAAAAGAAACCTCCCAGCTTTAACTGGGAGGTCTTTTGGTGACCCGTACGGGAATACCCGCGGGCTAAAATGGATCCACTGGATCCATGTTGCGGGCTGCGGCCCGTTCCCGGGTTGCGGTTCCCTGCATTTTCTGCGCGCCAGGAATGGCGCTTGAAAATGACAGACCGCTGCCCCTGCTCCATCTCGGCTGTTTCGTCCACTGGACGCGCCTCGACTGCGCAGCCTGTTCGATTCTGTACGGCTTGCATAAAAAAATCCCTCAGCCTGAGCTGAGGGATTTTTGGTATGACCCGTACGGGAATCGAACCCATGTTACAGCCGTGAAAGGGCCGTGTCTTAACCGCTTGACCAACGGGCCTTAGAAACACAGAGCTTCGCTAAAATCTCCGACATCCTCGCCCACTATTGCAGGCGACGTCCCCCTTATTTTAGCGAAACTCTGTCAATGGTAGCGGTAACTGGATTTGAACCGGTGACACTTCGGGTATGAACCGAATGCTCTAGCCAACTGAGCTATACCGCCATATTTACTTCACGCTCCGCAGAACGCTTTATTATTATATCCAATCCTTCGCAGTTTGTCAACACCTAATTTGAAAAAAATACAAAGCTTTTTGCCCTGCGCCATCCAGGGCCCTCATCCCCTTTCTGCCCCGCCCAGAGCGGCCCGGCACCGTCAAAAAAGTCCCGACCGGACAGCGGTCGGGACTCAGGGGAAGCGCGGCGCTTTTGCGGGCGCTGTGTTTACTTGTGGTTGGGGACCATGACCTCCAGGCCGCCCATGTAGGGCTGCAGCACCTTGGGGATGGTCACGCTGCCGTCGGCCTGGAGATGGTTCTCCAGGAAGGCGATCAGCATGCGGGGAGGCGCGACGCAGGTGTTGTTCAGGGTGTGGGCCAGATAGCTCTTGCCGTCGGCGCCCTTGACCCGGATGTGGAGGCGGCGGGCCTGGGCGTCGCCCAGGTTGGAGCAGCTGCACACCTCGAAGTATTTCTGCTGGCGGGGGCTCCAGGCCTCGATGTCGCAGCTCTTGACCTTCAGGTCGGCCAGGTCGCCGGAGCAGCAGACCAGCTGCCGGACGGGGATCTCCATGCTGCGGAACAGCTCCACCGAGTAGCGCCACAGCTTTTCGTACCAGTCGTTGCTCTCCTCGGGGCGGCAGACCACGATCATCTCCTGCTTCTCAAACTGGTGGATGCGGTAGATGCCCCGCTCCTCGATGCCGTGGGCCCCCTTCTCCTTGCGGAAGCAGGGGCTGTAGCTGGTCAGGGTCAGGGGCAGCTTGGCCTCGTCGATGGTCTGGTCGATGAAGCGGCCGATCATGGTGTGCTCCGAGGTGCCGATCAGGTACAGGTCCTCGCCCTCGATCTTGTACATCATGGCGTCCATCTCGGGGAAGGACATGACCCCCTGCACCACGTTGCCGTGCATCATAAAGGGCGGGATCACATAGGTGAAGCCCTTGCCGATCATAAAGTCGCGGGCGTAGGCCAGCACCGCCTCGTGGAGGCGGGCGATGTTGCCCAGCAGGTAGTAGAAACCGTTGCCGGCCACCCGGCCCGCGGCGTCCATGTCGATGCCATCAAAGCTCTCCATGATCTCGGTGTGGTACGGGATGGAGAAATCGGGCACCACCGGCTCGCCAAAGCGCTGGGCCTCCACGTTGTGGGTGTCGTCGGGGCCGATGGGGACGCTGGGGTCGATCATCTGGGGGATGGTGTACATGATCTCCTGGATGCGGGCGGCCATCTTGTCCTTCTCGGCGTCCAGAGCGGCCAGCTGGTCGGCGTCCGCCTTGACGGCGGCGTTGTTGGCGTCGATCTGGGCCTGCAGCTCGGCCTTCCGGGCCTCGTCGGTGCACTTTTTCAGCTGGCCGAAGAGGGGGCCGTTGGCCTTGCTCAGCTTGTTGCGCTGGGCCTTCAGATTTTCAGCCTCCTGCAGGCACTTGCGGTATTGGGCGTCCAGGGCGATCACCTCGTCCACCAGGGGCAGCTTGGCGTCCTGAAACTTTTTGCGGATGTTCTCCTTCACGGCGTCCGGGTTCTCCCGGACAAATTTGATGTCCAGCATTACGATTTCTCCTTTATCACGTTTGTTCCCACAATGCTTGATCCACAGGCGCGGGGCCCGTGCCCTCCAGGTCGTAATGGCCCAGCAGGTTGGCAAAGGCCCGCAGCTGGTCGTCGGAGTAAAAATGCACCGTCAGGCTTCCCCTGCCGTTCTTGTAGGCCACCGATACTTCGCTGCCCAGCGCCTGGCGGAGGCTTTCTTCCACCTCCACCGGCAAAGCCGGCCGGGGCGGCGGTTCGGGCGCGGGGGCCTGTCCGGCCTGTTTGGCGTCCTTGGCCAGCTTGCGGCAGAGGGCCTCGGCCTGGCGGACGTTCAGGCTGTGCTCGGCGATCAGCTTTGCCGCCTGGACCTGAAGCTCCGGCGTGGGCAGCCCCAGGATGGCCTTGGCGTGGCCGGCGGTCAGCGCCCCCGACCGGAGCAGCTCCAGCGCCTCGGGGGGCAGCCCCAGCAGGCGCAGGCTGTTGGCCAGGGCGCTGCGGCTTTTGCCCAGGCGCTGGGCGGCCTGCTCCTGGGTCAGGCCGCAGCGGTCCATCAGCTCCCGGATGCCGCAGGCTTCCTCCACCGGGTCCAGGTCCTCCCGCTGCAGATTCTCCACCAGGGCCAGCTCCATGGCCTCCTGATCGGACACGTCCCGGATGACCACCGGCACTTCGGTCAGGCCGGCCATCCGGCAGGCCCGCCACCGGCGCTCCCCTGCCACGATGCGGTAGCCCCCCATAGGCTGGGGCCGCACCGCGATGGGCTGCAGTAGCCCGTGCTCGCCGATGCTGGCGGCCAGCTCGGCCAGGCTGTCTTGGTTGAAGGTCTTGCGGGGCTGGCCCGGGTCGGGCTCGATCTCCCGCAAAGGGACGGTGCGCACCCCGTCCCCGGTCTCGAGACTGGGCGCAGCGTCCTCAAACAGGCTCTCCAGCCCGCGGCCGAGCCCACCTCTTCCTCTTGGCATCTGTCACCCTCCTTATGCTTTCTGGGGCGTCTTTGCAGATGCCTCGGTTTTGGCCGTCCTGCTCCGCCGGCGGTGGGGCTGGGGGTCCCGCGGGCGGTTCCGCTTGACGAACTCGATGGCCAGGTCCATATAGGCCTCGCTGCCCTTGCCCTTGGGCTCGTAGTAGTTGATGGGCTGACCGTAGCTGGGGGCCTCCGAGATGCGGATGGTCCGGGGGATGGTGGTCTGGTAGACCTTGTCCCCGAAGTATTTCTGCACCTGCTCCACCACCTGCAGGGTCAGGTTGTAGCGGCCGGCGTACATGGTAAAGACCACGCCCTCGATGTCCAGGTAGGAATTGTACTTCCGCCGCACCGTCTTGAGGGTGCTGATCAGCTCGCTCAGGCCCTCCAGGGCGTAGTACTCGCACTGGATGGGGATCAGGACGCTGTCGCAGGCGCACAGGCCGTTCAGGGTCAGCAGGTCCAGGCTGGGCGGGCAGTCGATGAAGATGTAATCGTAATCCTGCTGGATGGGGGCCAGCCCCTTGCGCAGCCGGCTTTCCCGGCCGGGCAGGTCGATCAGCTCCAGCCCCGCGCCGGCCAGCCGGGTGTTGGAAGGCAGGACATCGGTGCGGAAGTTGGTCTTGCGGATGGCATCCCGGGCCGGGGCCTCCCCGATCAGCACCTCGTAGGTGCCCATCTCGACGCTCCGTTTGGAGATGCCGTAGCCGGTGGTGGAGTTGCCCTGGGGGTCCAGATCCACGATCAGGACCTTTTTGCCCAGCGCGGCCACACAGGCCGAAAGATTGACGGCGGTGGTGGTCTTGCCCACGCCGCCTTTCTGATTTGCCACTGCTACGATCTTACCCACGGAATCCTCCCTCTCTGCGGGATGTTCCACGTGGAACACTCCCCTTTCTGTTACGCACTCTATTATAATCCATTCCCCACGGAACGTCAAACCTTTCGGCGGTAAAATTGGGGTAAATGAGCCGCGCCCACCCGCCCGCCGCCCTTTTCCGGCGCGGTTTCAGGCGGCGGGGCCCCGATCAGAACCGGAGCCTGCAGGCCTCCGGCCCGTCGCACCAGTCGGGGGCCAGCACATCCGCGGCCTCGGGATGCTTTGCCAGCCAGGCCCGGGCGTAGGAACAGGTGGCCCTCGCCTTGCGGCCGTCGGCCCGCAGCAGTTCCACCACGGCCTGCATCAGCTGTCCGGCGGCGCCCTGCCCCCGCAGGGCGCCGTCCACCCAGGTGTGGTCGATGACCACCACCCCCGGCCCGGCCTCCGGGAAGGTGACCTCGGCCAGCGTTTTGCCGTCCTGTTCGCAGAAAATACGGTTGCTCTCTTGGGTGAACGTCATGGCGTTTTCCTCCTTTGGTGCAGTATAGATGCAGTAGAGGGAAGCTCTCCCCTCCTCGATCCAGCGTTCCTGCAGGGCGAAGCCTGCCTTTTCCAGCACACGGCGGGAGGCGGCGTTGTCCTCGTAGAGGAAGGCCCCGATCCGTCTCAGCCCAAAGCGGGGCACGATCCCGGCCAGGAACTGCCTCAGCGCCTGGGTGGCGATGCCCTGACCCCAGCGCTCCTTTGCAAAAATGCAGAAGCTCAGCATGGCGTCGGGGTCGGGCTCCTGGTGGATGCCATAGCACCAGATGTCCCCCACATAGGTTCCTTCCGCCCAGATGGTCCGGCCATAGCTGGCCGAGCCGGGGGCAAGGCTCTGGCAGTAGGCCTCCAGGGCCTGCTCCACCGTCCGGCTGGCCTGGGGGAGCACGGCCTGAATGGCCGGGTCCCGGGTGCGGGCAAAATAGGTGCGGACATTCTCTTCGGTCCGCTCCCGCAGCTCGATCCGCATGTTCATCCCTCCCTTTTGTCTGGCATTCTGCTTCCATGATACCAGACCCGGGGCGTCAGCGCAAGTGTTCCACGTGAAACAAAAAGAGGCCCGGCGGGCCTCAGGGTTTGCCGCCCGTCCCGGTGGGGATGCGGACGGTGTATTCGATGTATCCGTCCCCTTCCTCCCGGCGGGCAGTGGCGGGGACGCCGTTGTCGGTCATCAGCCGGATGGCGTGGTCGATGGTGTTGACAAAGATGCGCACGTCCTTTACCATGGGCAGCCGCCGGCGGGGCGGCCGGGGCGGGGCGTTCAGCAGCTGTTCGATGTAGCGGTCGGTGGCCCGGGCGTTCAGCTTGTGGGCGCTGATGTAGATCAGGGCTTCGCTGCGGCGGTTTTCGGGCAGGCGCAGCACCGCCCGGGCGTGGCGCTCGGTCAGGCGGCTGTCCAAAATGAATTTTTGCTGGTCGGGGGTCAGCTGCAGCAGACGCAGCTTGTTGGCCAGGGTGGGCTGGGCCATGCCCAGGCGGCGGGCCGCCTCTGCCTGGGTGCAGCCCCACAAAGCCAGGATGTCCTGGAGGCCCCGGGCCTGCTCGAAGGGGTTCAGGTCGGCCCGCTGGATATTTTCCAGCAGGCCCAGGGCCGCCGTCTCCCGATCCTCGCAGTCCCGGACAATGGCCGGGATCTTTTCCATCCCCGCCAGCTTGCAGGCCCGCAGCCGCCGTTCTCCTGCCACCAGCTCGTAGCGGTCGGGTCCCAGGCGCCGGACCGTCACCGGCTGCAGCAGGCCGTTTTCCCGGATGCTGGCCGCCAGGCCCGCCAGCTCAGCTTCGTCAAAGGTCCGCCGCGCCTGGAAGGGCGACGGCTCGATCTGGCTTACGGGCAGAGCCACCACCTTCCCCACCGGTTTTTTACGTTCAAACACAGCTGATACCCCCTTTTCAACGTTCGGCAGCCTGTTCCGGCGGGGGACATTCCCGCCGGCCCTGCCGCCCCGCAGATTCCCGCGGGGAAATATCCCCCGGCCCTCTCCCCTTTGGAACGCCGGCCCGGCGCCCCCGGGACAAATTTTCCACACAAAAAGGCGTCCCTGTGGAAAACCTCTCATCCAAAGAGTACCACAGAAACGCCGTCTTTTCCAGCAGAATCGTTCGCCCCTCTTCGCGGGGGGACGCGGATTTGCGCATTATTTCAAGGGTGCTTTCGCAATTTTTCCGCCGTTTCTGGGGTATGCGGTCGGAGTCTGCGATATTTTTTGGACAACCACCAGGCTGCGGGCGTCCCCGCCGGGCAGGTGGAACGCCCGGGTCTGGCTGTACCGGCCCCCCAGCTTGCGGATGGCCCCCTGGGCGGCCTCCAGCTCTTCGGCGGCAGAGGCCCCTTTCATGGCGATGAAAGCGCCCCCGACCCGGACCAGCGGCAGGCAGTATTCGGCCAGCACCGGCAGGGCGGCCACCGCCCGGGCCGAGGCCAGGTCGAATTGTTCCCGCCAGGTTTTCCGGGCGGCTTCCTCCGCCCGCTCTTTGGCGAACTCGACCCCTTCCAGCCCCAGCTGCCCGCAGACATAGCGGAGGAACTCCACCCGCTTGCCGGTGGGCTCCATCAGGGTGAGGGCCAGCTCCGGCTTGTAGATCTTGGTGACGATGCCCGGGAAACCCGCCCCCGCTCCCACGTCCACCATCCGGCCGGCCACCTCGGGCTGACAGGCGAACAGTAGGCTGTCCAGGAAATGCTTGTCCTCGATCCCCTCGGGGTCGGTAATGGCGGTCAGGTTGACCTTCTGGTTGTAGCTGACCAGAAGCTCGGCGTACTGGTCCAGCTGGTCCAGCTGGCGGCCGGTGAGGGCGATGTTCCACGTGGAACACTTTTCGGCCAGGCGGTTTTTATCGATCATGGGGAGCCTCCTTCTCACTCTGTTTCTGGGCGGCGGCCAGCGCGATGCTCAGCTGGGCCAGGTCGGACGGGGACACGCCGGGGATGCGCCCCGCCTGCCCCAGGCTGCGGGGACGGATGCGGGCCAGCTTTTCCCGCGCTTCCAGGGTCAGGCCGGTCAGCTCCTGGTAGGAAAAATCCTCCGGGATCAGGGTCTTTTCCCGCCGGGCCACGTCCCGGATCATCCGGTCCTGCCGGGCGATGTAGCCGGCGTATTTCACCTCCGTCTCCAGCCGTTCGGCCAGCATGGGGGTGATCCCCTCCCCCCAGCCGATCAGACCGGCCAGCAGGGGGTAATGGATCTCGGGCCGGCGGAGCAGCTCGGCTGCCGGGCCGCCCTGGGCGGCGGGGACAAGGCCGGCGGCCTCCATGGCTTCCTGCAGGGGGGCCGTCCTGACGTGGACGGCGGACAGCCGGGCGCGCTCGGCTTCCAGCAGCTGCTGGGTGCGCTGGTACTTTTCCCACCGGGCGTCCGACACCAGGCCCGCCTCCCGCCCAATGGGGGTCAGGCGGCTGTCGGCGTTGTCCTGCCGGAGGGTCAGCCGGTATTCGCTGCGGCTGGTCATCATCCGGTAGGGGTCCATCACCCCTTTGGTGACCAGGTCGTCCACCAGGGTGCCGATGTAGCTGGACTGCCGGGGCAGGATGACCGGCTCTTTGCCCAGCGCGCGGCGGGCGGCGTTGATCCCGGCCAGGATGCCCTGGGCGGCGGCCTCCTCGTAGCCGGAGGTGCCGTTGAACTGGCCCGCCCCGTACAGGCCGGCCACCTGGCGGCTTTCCAGGGCGGGGGTCAGGCTGGTGGGGTCGATGCAGTCGTATTCGATGGCGTAGGCCGGGCGGATGATCTCCAGCCGCTCAAAGCCTACAATGCTGTGGTAGAAATCGTTCTGGACATCCTCGGGCAGGCTACTGGACGCCCCCTGCAGGTACATTTCTTCGGTGTCCTCCCCGCAGGGCTCCACGAAGATGGGGTGGCGGTCCTTGTCCGCAAAGCGGACCACCTTGTCCTCGATGGAAGGGCAATAGCGGGGGCCCACCCCCTCGATCATCCCTCCATAGAGAGGGCTGCGGTGGATGTTGTCCAGAATGATCCGGTGGGTGCGGGGGTTGGTGTAGGCGATGTAGCAGTCGGCCTTGTTGCGGACGGGCGCTTCGGTCAGGAAGCTGAAGGGCTGCAGGGTGTCCTCGGGGTCGCCGGGCTGACGCTCCAGCTTGTCGAAGTCGATGCTCCGCCGGTGGACCCGTGCGGGGGTGCCGGTCTTGAAGCGGCGCAGGGGCAGCCCGATGTCCCGCAGGCTGCCGGTCAGGGCGTTGGCGGCGTGCATCCCGTCGGGGCCCGAGGCGTACCAGGCATCCCCCACAAAGATCTTGCCCCCCAGGTTGGTGCCGGTGGCGATGACCACGCACCGGGCGCCGTACTCGCCCCCCAGCTGGGTGACCACTCCCCTCACCTGCCCGGCCTCCACCTCGATGCGGACCACCTCGGCCTGATGGATGGCAAGGCCGGGGGTCAGCTCCAGGGCGTGCTTCATCCAGGCGTTGTAGCGGCGGCGGTCGGTCTGGACCCGCAGGGCATGGACCGCCGGGCCCTTGCCCCGGTTGAGCATCCGGCTCTGCAGGGCGGTGGCGTCGGCGGCCAGGCCCATCAGCCCGCCCAGGGCGTCCACTTCCCGCACCAGGGTGCCCTTGGCGGTGCCGCCAATGCTGGGGTTGCAGGGCATATTGCCCACCGCGTCCAGGCTCATGGTAAAAACGGCGGTACGGGCCCCCAGGACGGCGGCCGCATGGGCCGCCTCGATCCCCGCGTGCCCCGCACCGATCACGATCACATCATAATCTCCAAGATGGTTCATACAAGTCCTTTCTGTCGCAGCCCCCAGCGGCCGCTGTCCGTTTTCACATTGCTGCATTCCCCTGCGCAGCGGCGGGGACGAACGCCGTCCCGATCTCCGTTCGGGCCGGGGCGATCACTTGCCCACACAGAATTTTTCAAACACTTCGTCGATGACGGCGTCCGAGGCATTTTCGCCGGTCAGGTCGTAGAGGGCGGCCAGGGCGTCGTCCACGCAGACCGAGACAGCGTCCAGCCCGAAGCCGGTGTCCAGCGCTTCCAGCGCGCCGGCCACGCCGTCCCGGGCCCGGAGGGCCGCCGACAGCTGCCTCTGGCCCGACAGGCTGGCGGCGTGGGGGTCGATGCGGCCGGTGCCCAGCAGGCGGGCCACCGCGGCGGCGATCACCTTGCGTGCCCCCTCCTCTTTGCAGCAGACCGGGATCACCATTCCAAAATACGGGGCGATCGCCTCCACATCGAACTGCAGGGGCAGGTCCTCCTTGTTGACCAGGGCGATGGCCCGGCATCCGGCGCAGCGCCGGGCCAGGTCGAAGTCCTCCCGGGTCAGCGGCAGGGAGCCGTCAAAGACGGCCAGCACCAGCCCCGCCTCGGCCAGCTTGGCCCAGCTGCGCCGGACCCCCTCGGCCTCCACCGGGTCATCGGTCTGGCGCAGGCCGGCGGTGTCGAAGAGGTTCAGCCGGATGTCCCCCAGCTGGACCGCCTGCTCCACCACGTCCCGGGTGGTGCCGGCGATGGGGGTGACGATGGCCCGGTCAAAGCCGGCCAGCAGGTTGAGCAGGGTGGACTTGCCCGCGTTGGGCCGGCCCACAATGGCGCAGTCGATCCCCTCCCGCAGGACGGCCGCCGCGTTGTAGCCGCCGATCAGCTCGTCCAGGGCGGCCTTCACTTCTTCCAGCGAAGCCCGGAGGGGGCCGTCCTCCAGGGCGGGCACATCCTCCTCGGGGAAATCCACCCAGGCGGTGAGATGGGCCTGCAGGCCGGTCAGGGCCTGCTGCTGGGCGGCGATCTTCCGGGCCAGGGCCCCGCCCCGGGCCGCGTTGGCCAGGGCGGCCCCCTGCCGGCCCCCCGCCGAGATCAGGTCCATCACCGCCTCGGCCTGGGTCAGGCTGAGCTTGCCGTTGAGCAGGGCGCGCCGGGTGTACTCCCCCGGCCCGGCGGGTACGGCCCCCGCCGCCAGGCAGGCTTCCACCAGGCGGCGGGCCACGGCGTTCCCACCGTGGCAGGACAGTTCCACCACGTCCTCGCCGGTATAGCTGTGGGGCGCCCGGAAAAACAGGGCGATGCCGTCGTCAAAACGTTCTTCCCCGTCGGCAAACTGCCCGTACAGGGCGGTGTAGCCTCTGGCCTGGGCCACCTGTTTGCGGCGGTCCATGGGGCGGAACACCTGCTCCGCAACGCGGAAGCTCTCCGGCCCCGACAGCCGCACTACCGCGATGCCTCCCTCGCCGGGGGGCGTCGCCACAGCGGCAATGGTGCTGTTTTCCAGCATAGGATCTCCCCTCCTTCTCCCGCCCGGAGCGCCGGGCAGGTCTGTTGCTGTGTGTATTGTACCACGTTTGGCCGGAAAAAGGAACGCCGGCCCCGGGGCCTGTTTTCCACTTTTTTCAGGGAAAATGTGGAAAACTCCGTTCCTTTTCCCCGGCCGCAGGCGGCCAAGAAAAAGCCCCTGCTATTCCCGACCGGAAAAGCAGGGGCTCATGTTACGAAGCGTTATTTACTGGCGGATGAACCCCGCATCCCGGGCGGGCAGGCCGGCGTCGTCCGAGCGATAGCGCTCCACCTTCATGTGCAGGTCGTACTTGTCCCGCAGGGCGGCGATCTGCCCCATCATGGGGGAGGCGTGGTGGACGTCCAGCGCTTCCTGGCCGGCCCAGCTGTCGATCAAAAGGACCGTCTCCGGGTCGTCCATGGGGAAAAAGTATTCGTAGCGGAGGTTGCCGGCTTCGGCCCGGATGCGGGCCACCGTGCCGCTGGAGACCATCTCCTCGGCAAAGCGCCGGGCGCTGCCGTTCTGTCCGGTGTAAAAGATATGGACCGTGATCGCCATACAGGGCGCCTCCTCTCCTGCCCCGGGGCCGCGCCGGTTCAGCCGGCGGGCTGCGGAGGGCTTGTTCGATCTACGATGCTGGCCACGGCGCAGGTTTTCCGCGCCTGGTTTACAGCTCGATCTTGCCGAAGTCCAGGTCCGCGAAGTCATCCACCCGCTGGGTCCGCTTGGGGGCCACGGGGGCGGCGCTGGCGGCGTCCACCGGCGCAAAGCTGCGCTCCGGCACGCTGGAGGGACGGGGCCCGCGGCTGCGGTCGCCGCGGGGACGGCGGCCCTCCCGGCTGCCCCGCTCGCTGCGGTCGCCGCTGCGGCGGCCGCGGTTGTCGCCCCGGCGGCTGTCCCGGCCGGAGCGGGGGCGGCGCTCATAGGTCTCGGTCTGGGCCCCCGGCTCGGTGGAGTAGATGACCACGTGCCGGTCCTTGCCCTCGCCCTTGCTCTCGCTGCGCAGGCCCTCCATCTGGCTGATGGCCGAGTGGATGATGCGGCGCTCGTAGGGGTTCATGGGCTCCATGGAGAAGCAGCGGCCGCTGCGGCGGACCTTCTGGCCGATCTTCTGGGCCAGGGCGGTCAGGTCGTTTTCCCGCTTGCCGCGGTAGCCGGCCACGTCCAGGCCCAGCTTGATGTAATCCCCTTCCATCCGGTTGGCCACCAGGCTGGCCAGATAGGAGAGGCTCTCCATGGTCTCGCCCCGGCGGCCGATCAGGGCGCCCATCTTGTCGCCGTCCAGGCGGATGATGGTGGCCTCCCCTTTCTGGATGGCGCTGAAGGTCACGTCCTCCACCCCCATCAGGGCCACGATCTCTTTCAGATACTCCACGGCGGCCTTCACCTTGGGGTTGGTCTCGATGTCGATGGGGACCGGCGTCTCATCCACCGCCGCGGGCGCCGCGGTGACGGCGGCGGCAGGAGCCTGCGCGGCGGGAGCGGCGGCAGGCTTCTGGGCCGGGGCAGGCTGGGGGGCGGGCTTTTCGGCGGGCTGGGGAGCCGGGGCCGGCTGGGCTTTTTCAGCCTTCTCCGCGGGCTCGGCCGGCTGGGCCTTCTCGGCCCGGACCACCTTCACCGCAGGCTTTTCGGGCGCGGCGGGAGCGGGGTCCTCTTCCTCCACGATCACACGCACCTTGGCGGGGATCTTCTTCAGGCCCAGAAAGCCGGTGCTCTGGGGCATCTCGAGGACCTCGTAGCTCACATTCAGGTCGTCTTCGTTGACGCCCAGGGCAGCGCAGGCCGCTGCGCGGGCTTCTTCCACCGTTTTCCCGGTGGCTTCCTTGGAACGGATCATCCGACTCACTCCTCCTTGCTCTTGTTCAGTTCAGCGAGAGGCACAGTCCTCTCGTCCTTATACTTTTCCTCGTCCAGCTTGCGGGCGTATTCCAGCCGCAGCTTGTTCATCTCGCTGGCCGAGACGTTCTTTTCCATCGTCTGGCCGGTCTTTTCATCCACAACCTTGACCGTGGTGCTCTTGACGCCCCGGCGCTGCTCCTTGCGCTTCTGCTCGATCTCGGCGGCCACTTCGGCCTTGACCTTGTCCGGGTCGTAGATCTTTTTCATGACGGCGCTCTGGATCATCATGACCACGTTGGAGATGACGTAGTACAGCGAGAAAGCGGTGGGCACGGTGAAGCAGAAGAAGATATACATCAGCGGCATGAGGTACATGGTCACCTTCATGCTGCCCTGCAGCTTCTGGCCGCTGCTGTTCATGCTGTACCAGGTGGAGATAAAGCTGGTGATCAGGGCCAGGATGGGGAAGACCAGCAGGGGCAGGTTCTCGGGGCTGAGGTTATACTGGGGCACCCGCGTCAGGTCGATGCCGAAGAAGTTCATGTGCTGGCTGAACTCGGTGATGGTCTCCAGCTGGCCGGCCGAGAAGATGCCGGTGATGCTGGGCTCCCCTGCCAGCACCTGCTCGATGATGAGGTTGTCGCGGGTGACCATGGTGAACTGGATGCCCAGGTTGGTCAAAGCCTCGCCGGCGGCGGTGAGCAGGTCGTTGCCGATGTGGAAGATGCGGTTCAGCGGCTCATAGACGACGCCGATGACGCCGAACATGACGAAGAAGTTCAGGAGCATGGGCAGGCAGCCCGAGGTGGGGCTGTAGCCGAAGTCCTGCTGCAGGCGGAGCATCTCCTCCTGCTGCTTGTCGGGCTTGTCCTTGTACTTCTTCTGGATCTCCTCGATCATGGGCTGGAATGCGGTCATCCGGACCATGTTCTTCTGCTGCTTGAGGGACAGGGGGATGCTCAGCAGCCGGATCAGAAGGGTGAAGAGGATGAGGTCCCAGCCGTAATTGGGGATGATGTTGTAGATCAGCTCCATGACATAGCCGAGCGGCCAGGCGAGAATGTAGAAAAAGTTCATATGCGCTTCCATTCTGTCCCGCCTGTGAGCGCGGAACGGTTTTTATGCGTGGGACAGCCCGCTCACAGCTGCCGGGCCGTCACAAGAAGCTAATGCAAGATCCCCTCGTCAACGTTTGGGCCGGGCGCGGGGCGGGTGGAGCACCCGCCGGGGGTTGGTCCAGCGGCCGGGCGCGGGCACCGGGTCGTAGCCCCAGCGGCCCAGGGGGTTGCAGCGGGCGATCCTCCAGGCGGCCAGCAGCAGGCCCTTGAGGCAGCCGTGGGTCTGGATGGCCTGGATGGCGTATTCGCTGCAGGTGGGGGTAAAGCGGCAGTTGCGCCCAAGGCCCGGGCTGATGAACCGCTTGTACAGCCGGATGGGGACGCACAGCGCGTCCCGGCAGAGTTTCTGCAGCCGGTTCACGGGGCGCCGGCCTGCCCTTCCGGCGGGGCCGGCCGGGTTTCCTCGCTCCGGCGCGGGGGGCGGCTGGCCGGCGGGGGCGCGCCGGGGGCCAGGGCCTTGTCGGGCAGCCCCGCCTGGCGGAACAGCCGGGCCACCGCCCGGGATACCTGCCAGCTTTTCAGCCCGGGGGTGGCGGCGCGGGCCACAAAGATCAGATTGTAGCCGCCGATGTTGTAGTCGAGATGTTCGTCGATGGCCGCCTTCATGACCCGGCGGGCGCGGTTGCGCCGGACGGCGCAGCCCACCTTTTTGGTGGCGGTCAGGCCAACGCGGGTCTGTTTGGCGCGTGTCTTGAGCACATACAGCACAAGGGCATGGTCCACATACGCCTTGCCCCGCGCATAGACCCGCCCGAACTCGCTGTTGTGCCGCAGCGGACGGTATCGCATCTGCGGGCCTCCTATTCCTGCAAGGAGCTGTGCGGCCATGCCGACAGGGCCTTACCTTGTCAGTATAGCAAAAAACGGGCGGCTTTGAAAGACCGCCACCCGAATTTTTTCACACAATTCCAGTTTTTTCTGAAAAAATAAGGCCACCAATTTCCATCAGCGGCCTTTTCGTGCGCATTTTTGATTGTCCGGGGATGCTGCGGCCAGGGCACAGGGGCCCGGCCTGCGGCAGGATGCCATCAGACAGTCAGGCTCTTGCGGCCCTTGGCACGGCGGGCATTGATGACCTTGCGGCCGTTCTTGGTGCTCATACGGGTCAGAAAGCCGTGGACCTGCTTGCGCTGGCGCTTCTTGGGCTGGAAAGTTCTCTTCATAGTAGGTTCCTCCTAAAGTCTTGCCCCCGGGGTGCGGGGTCCTGGATGTCGGTCTTGCGCCCCTGTGATACGCCCTGTACAGCAAGGGCAAAGGGGACAGGCTTGCGATTTAATAGTATATCGCATGGATTTGCCTTCTGTCAAGCATTTTTTCGCTTTCCTTCAAAAATTTTTTGTGCAAAGTTTTTCAACATTTTCACCTTTTCCGGTGGAAAACCACGCCGGACACAATATTTTGGGGGTATGCGCCCTGCCGGACACAATATCGCCCGGGGGTATGAACCCCGCCCCGCCGGCCCATACTGGTTACATTATATAAATAGGGGCCTTGATTCTGGACGTTTGCGCCGTTTTGTGTTATACTGACAGGGTATCGGTACCTATGTTGAAAACTTCAATGGAGTGGATGTTTTATGGATTCTTTCAAGGACGTATTAGAAGCCGCCCAGCTCTACTGCAAAGGCCAGATGGCAGAGCCCACCTACAACCTCTACATCGACGGGCTGGAGCCGGTCAGCTTTGAGGACTCGAGCCATATCACCCTGTCGGTGCGGAACGATTTCATCTGCAAGATCGTGTCCGACCGGTATCTGGGCCTGCTGAAAGAGGCTTTCAAGTCTGTCCTTGGGTTTGACGTGGACATTCAGCTCGTTGTGCCCAGCACCCCGCCCCATGAAGTGGTCCTGGCCCAGCAGTACGACCTGAACCCCGCCAGCCCCCAGGGCAATTATGAATTCACCTTCGAGAACTTTATCAAGGGCCCGTCCAACCAGTTCGCCTTCGCGGCGGCCCAGGCGGTGGCGGCCAACCCCTCGGGGGCTTACAATCCCCTGTTCATCTACGGCGGGTCGGGCCTGGGCAAGACCCACCTGCTCACCGCCATCCAGATCGAGATCAAGCGGACCCACCCCGACTTCGTCATCATGTACGTGACCTGCGAGCAGTTCACCAACGAGCTGATCGCGGCCATCCGCGCCGGCAGCACCGAGGACTTCCGGGCCAAATACCGGGTGGCGGACCTGCTGCTGGTGGACGACATCCAGTTCATCGCCGGGAAGGAATCCACCCAGGAAGAGTTCTTCCACACCTTCAACTCCCTCCACGACGCCCACAAGCAGATCGTCATCGCCTCCGACCGGCCGGCCAAGGAGATCAAAAGCCTGGAAGAGCGGCTGCGCACCCGCTTCGAGTGGGGTCTGACCGCCGACGTCCAGCCGCCGGATTTTGAGACCCGGGTGGCCATCGTCAAGCGCAAGGCCGAGCTGCTCCACCTGGACCTGCCCGAAAACGTGGCCGAGTTCATCGCCAACCACCTGAAAAACAACATCCGCCAGCTGGAAGGCGCCGTCAAAAAGCTGAACGCCTACTATATGCTGGAGGGCATCCAGCCGGTGATCTCGGTGGCCCAGAACGCCATCAAGGACATCCTGAACGAGACCCAGCCCATCCCGGTGACCGTCGAAAAGATCATCGGGGAGGTGTCCCGCACCTTCAACGTGTCGGTCAGCGACATCCGGGGCACCAAGCGCAACGCCTCCATCGCCAGCGCCCGCCGGGTGGCCATCTATATCCTGCGGGAAGTCACCGGCATGAGCATGGAGGACATCGGCCGCGAGTTCTCCGGCCGGGACCACTCCACCATCGTCTACTCCCTCAAGACCATGGAGCGGGACATGAAAAACGACCAGCACCTGCGGGAAACGGTGGACGACATCATCAAAAACGTCAAGGCTTAAGTCCCCTTTTCTCCACAAAACCGGAAGAAAAAGAGGAAAACCCCGGCCCCTGTCCCCTGCCGGGCAAGGCACAGCCTCCCGGGGCGGAAAGTTCTCCACTTTTTGCACCGAGTTTTCAACATTCAACTTTTCTTTTCCACAGGGCAGGTGGAAAAGAAACCGGCCAGACCCGTTTCCACAAACTGTCCACAAAAGCTTCACATCCGGGTGGAAAAGCAAAACCCTTGTCAGGAAAAGGAAAATCAGGGTTTTCCACACAATCCCCGGCCCCTACTACGTTTACTGCAACAAGTATCAATAGAGAGACGGCTCCACCGGCCCTTTTCCGCAGAAAACCTTACAGGGACCCCACAGGTCCAAGCCAATAAAAAGGGAGAAAAACGAAATTGAACATCATCTGCGACAAAACCCTTCTGAGCGCCGCCATCGACGGCGTCTCCCGCGCCGTAACGCCCCGCTCCACCACCCCCGCCCTGGAGGGCATTTTGCTGAAAGCCGAAGGTTTCAACCTCACCCTCACCGGCTATGACATGGAGCTGGGCATCGTCACCACCATCGAAGCCAACGTCCTCGAGGCCGGCGACATCGTCCTGAACGCCAAGCTGCTCAACGACATGGTCCGCCGGATGCCCGCCGGACAGATCAGCATCTCGGTGGCCGACAACGGAAAAACCACGATCCAGGGCGGAGTTGCCCAGTTCGAGATCCAGAGCATGCCCGCGGCGGACTTCCCCCAGCTGCCCAACACCGGCGCCGAGGATACGCTGACCATCCAGACCGGGATGTTCCGGGAGATGATCGAGCGGACCCTTTACGCCGTCAGCCAGGACGAAAAACGCCCCGCCCACACCGGCGAACTGTTCGAGATCCAGCCCGACCGCCTGACGGTGGTGGCCCTGGACGGCTTCCGGCTGGCCATCGTGGACCGGAAAGTCCAGGCCAATAAGGAGATCCGGATCATCGTCCCCGGCAAGACCATGAACGAGGTGCTGCGGCTGCTGGCCAACGACGACGAAGCGGAGGTCCACATCAGCGCAAACCGTCGCTACATCGTGTTTAATACAGCTGGTTATACCATTATGAGCCGGCTGATCGAGGGCGAGTTCCTCAACTACAAGAACGTCATCCCCGAGGGGTACCGCACCCAGGCGGTGCTGGACACCAAGGGGTTTGTGGAGACCATCGAGCGGGCCTCCCTGATTATTACAGAGCGTTTAAAAAATCCCCTCCGCATCACCTTTACAGATGGTAAAGTGATCGTCCGCTGCCAGACCAGCCTGGGCCGGGTGATGGACGAATTTGCCGCCGCCTGCGAGGGGGACGAAGTGGAGATCGGCTTCAACAACCGCTATCTCCTGGACGCACTGCGCAACGCGCGCACCGAGCAGGTGCGGGTCCAGCTGAGCGGGCCCCTCAGCCCGGTCAAGATCCTGCCGGCCGAAGGGGACGATTTCCTCTATCTGGTGCTGCCGGTGCGGTTCCGCAACGATTAAAGGAGGTGCCGGGATGGAACGGGTGGTCATTCATACCGATTTTATCAAGCTGGACGCCCTGCTCAAGTTCGCGGGCCTGTGCGAGACCGGCGGCGAGGCCAAGGAGCGGATCCAGGCCGGCGAGGTCCGGCTGAACGGCGAGGTGTGTACCATGCGGGGCAAAAAGTGCCTTCCCGGCGACACCGTGGAGCTGGACGGCCGCGCCGTCCGGATCGCTGAGGGACAGTGACGGATGCGCCTGGCTTCACTGAACCTGGAAAATTACCGCAACATCGCCGCGGCCTCCCTGGTCCCCGGCCCCGAGCTGACCGTCATCTGCGGCAACAACGGCCAGGGCAAGACCAACCTCCTGGAAGCGGTCTGGCTGCTGACCGGGGGCAAGAGCTTCCGGGGCGGCAAGGACGGCGAGCTGATCCGCCGCGGGGCTGAGTACGCCGCCCTGGAGGCGGCGACCGTGGAGGACAGCGGCAAGGAAAATGAGATCCGCCTCACGGTGGGCGCAGCCGGCGCGGGCCGGCCGGGCCGGTATGCGGTGCGCAACGGTGCGCCGCCCAGGCGGGCCTCCAGCCTGGCGGGCAGCTTCCCGGCGGTGGTGTTCGACCCCGGGCACCTGAGCCTGGTCAAGGGCCCGCCCGACGGCCGGCGCCGCTTTCTGGACGCGGCGCTCTGCCAGTTATACCCGGGGTATTTGACCCTGTACCGGCGCTACGTCCGGGTGCTGCAGCAGAAAAACAGCCTGCTGCGCCGCTCCCCGGCCGGGCAGGAGCGCCCCCTGGCCGAAAAGCTGGACCTGCTGGAAGTGCTGAACGTGGACCTTGCCGTCTGCGGCGAGGAGATCCAGGCCCGGCGCCGGAGCTATCTGGACCTGCTGGCCCCCATGGCGTCGGACAACTACCGGCAGCTGTCCCACGGGGCCGAGGCGCTTGCCATCACCTACGAGGCCCAGTTTGAGCCGGGCGGGCTGGCTGCACGGCTGGCCGCCCGCCGCGACGAAGAGCTGCGGGCCGGGCAGAGCCTGTGCGGCCCCCACCGGGAGGACCTGGCCTTTGCCCTGGACGGCCAGCCGGCCCGCAGTTTTGCCAGCCAGGGCCAGCAGCGCAGCGTCGTCCTCAGCCTGAAGATGGCCGAGGCCGACGCCTCCGCCCGCATCACCGGCGAAAGGCCGGTGCTGCTGCTGGACGACGTGCTCAGCGAGCTGGATGAGGGGCGGCGGGCCTATCTGCTGACTCGCATGCGGGAGCGCCAGACCTTCGTCACCAGCTGCGACGACGCGACGCTGCTGCACACCGACGGGGTCATCTGCCGGATGGACGGCGGCGTCCTGACCCTCCTGTGACCAACAAGACCAGCAAAAGGAGAAGCGATGTATTGGCATCTGGGCCGGGACTATGTCCTGAATACAAGAGACATCATCGGCATTTTCAGCCTCGAGACCACCACGGTGTCCCCCCGGGGGCGGGCCTTTCTGGATTATGCCCAGAAAAACGGGGCGGTGGTCAGCCTGTCGGACGAGCTGCCCCAGAGCTACGTCCTGGCCGACAGCCCGGTGGATACGGTCTATCTGTCCGAGCTGTCCAGCGCCGCTCTGCGCCGCCGCGCCGAGCAGCCCCTGCCCGGCCCCGAGGCGGCCAAAGAGTGAGGCCAACCGGGCTTTTTGCTTGAAAGAACCACGCATTTGCGATAAAATAAACTTGTAAGAGAAGCAACTGAACCCGACCCGGACCAAAGGGCGATGGGCCTGAAAAGGGCTTGCCTCCCCCCGGGAACGGAACGAATGAAGAGGGAGAGATACAATGGCAGAGGATATCATCACCAGCAGGGATACCGCCACCGACCACGAGTACGACGGCAGCGAGATCCAGGTCCTCAAAGGGCTGGAGGCGGTCCGCAAGCGGCCGGGCATGTATATCGGCTCCACCGGCGAGCGTGGCCTGCACCACCTGGTCTACGAGATCGTGGACAACTCCATCGACGAGGCCCTGGCCGGCCACTGCGACCACATCGAGGTCAAGATCAAAAAAGGCGACGTCATCGAGGTCACCGACAACGGCCGCGGCATCCCGGTGGGCGTCCAGCCCGACACCGGCCTGCCCGCCGTCACCGTCGTCTTTACCATCCTGCACGCCGGCGGCAAGTTCGGCGGCGAGAACTCGGGCTACAAGGTGTCCGGCGGCCTGCACGGCGTGGGCGCGTCGGTGGTCAACGCCTGCTCCGAGTGGCTGACCGTCCAGGTGCGCCGGGACGGCAAAGAGTACGAGCAGACCTTCCGCCGCGGCGACCCCGACGGTCCCCTCCGCGAGGTGGGCCCCGCGCCGGAGGGATCCACCGGCACCCGCGTCACCTTCAAGCCCGACCCCGAGATGTTCCGGGAGACCACCGTCTTTGACTTCGACACCCTGGAAAAGCGCCTGCGGGAAGAGAGCTTCCTGAACGCAGGGCTCAAGATCACCCTCACCGACGAGCGGGAGCTGTACACCCCCATCCTGGAGGACGGCCAGGAGGGCGCCCCCTGCTACCGGCAGGAGGTCATGTGCTACGAGGGCGGCATCCGCAGCTTTGTCACCTACCTGAACGAAAAGCGCAACCTCGAGGTGCTGCACCCCAGCGTGATCTATCTGGCTGCCCGGACCGGCAAGGCCGAGGCCGAGATCGCCATGCAGTACAACACCAGCTACAACGAGCTGGTGCTGAGCTTTGCCAACAACGTCAACACCCCGGACGGCGGCACCCACGAGGAGGGTTTCCGCTCCAGCCTGACCCGGGTGTTCAACGATTACGGCCGCAGCCACGGCCTGCTCAAGGACAAGGACGAGAACCTCTCCGGCTCGGACGTGCGGGAGGGCCTGATCTGCGTCATCTCGGTCAAGCTGCAGGAAGCGGAGTTCGAGGGCCAGACCAAGGCCAAGCTGGGCAACACCGAGATCCGGACCATGGTCTCCAACATGGTCTATACCCGGCTGACCGAGTTCTTTGAGGAGAACCCCGCCGTCGCCAAGGCCATTTTTGAAAAGGCCACCCAGGCCGCCCGGGCCCGGGCCGCCGCCAAAAAGGCCCGGGAGCTGGTGCGCCGCAAGAGCGTGCTGGAAAACAGCCGGATGCCCGGCAAGCTGGCCGACTGCCGCGAGAACGACCCCTCCAAAACCGAGATCTTCATCGTCGAGGGCGACTCGGCCGGCGGCTCGGCCAAGATGGGCCGCGACTCGGCCATCCAGGCCATCCTCCCCCTGTGGGGCAAGATGCTGAACGTGGAAAAGGCCCGGGCCGACAAGATCTACGGCAACGACAAGCTGATGCCGGTGGTGCTGGCCCTGGGCTGCGGCATCGGGGAAGAATTCGATATTTCCAAACTGCGCTACGACAAGGTGTTCATCATGGCCGATGCGGACGTGGACGGCTCCCACATCTGCACCCTGATGCTGACTTTCTTCTTCCGCTATATGCGGCCCCTGATCGAGCAGGGCCACGTCTATGTGGCCCAGCCTCCCCTGTTCCGGGTGCAGAAGGGCAACACCGTCAAATACGCCTACAACGAAAAAGAGATGGCCGCCCTGACCCGGGAGATGCCCGGGGCCAAGGTGAACCGTTACAAGGGCCTGGGCGAGATGAACCCCGAACAGCTGTGGGAGACCACCATGAACCCCGACAACCGGGTGATCGTCCAGATCACCATCGAGGATGCGGAAAAGGCCGACGAAGCCTTCACCATCCTGATGGGCGACCAGGTGGAGCCCCGCCGCCGCTTTATCGAGAACAACGCGCAGTACGCCAAACTGGACGTGTAAGCAGCGCCGCGCGTCCCTTTGCCCTGCGCTTCAGGGCTGAAAAGGGAGATTCACACACTCTGGAGGAACTATGGAAGAAGATTACGTCATGATACCCGGCACCGGGACCAAAAAGATCATCCGGGACGTCAAAAAAGAGATCGAGACCGCCTTTTTGGATTACTCCATGTCGGTCATCGTCTCCCGGGCCCTGCCCGACGTCCGGGACGGCCTGAAGCCAGTCCACCGGCGCATCCTGTTCACCATGCACGAGCGCGGCAACGACCCCGCCCACCCCTACCGCAAGTCGGCCGATACCGTCGGCGCGGTGCTGGGCTCTTACCACCCCCACGGCGACGCGTCGGTCTACGACGCCATGGTCCGTCTGGCCCAGGATTTTTCCATGCGCTATCCCCTGGTGGACGGCCAGGGCAACTTCGGCTCGGTGGACGGCGACCCCCCTGCCGCCTACCGTTACACCGAGGCCCGCATGAGCCGGATGGCCGTGGAGATGCTCACCGACATCGACAAGGACACCGTCGACTGGGACCCCAACTACGACGACACCAAAAAGGAGCCCCAGGTGCTGCCCTGCCGCTTCCCCAACCTGCTGGTCAACGGCAGCCAGGGCATCGCGGTGGGCATGGCCACCAACATCCCGCCCCACAACCTGGGCGAAGTGATCGACGGGTGCATCGCATACATCGACAACCCCGACATCGACCTGGCCGGCCTGATGGAGTATATCAAGGGCCCCGACTTCCCCACTGCCGGCATCATCATGGGCCGCAGCGGCATCCGGGCCGCCTACGCCACCGGCCGGGGCAAAATCACCCTCCGGGGCCGGGCCGTCATTGAGGAAAAGAAGAACGGCCGCTTCCAGATCGTGGTCACCGAGATCCCCTATATGGTCAACAAGGCCCGGTTGATCGAGAACATCGCCGAGCTGGTCAAGGACAAGCGGGTGGATGGCATCTCGGACCTGAACGACGAGACCAACCGCAAGGGGATGCGGATCGTCATCGGCCTGCGCCGGGACGCCAACCCCCAGGTGGTGCTCAACCAGCTGTACCGCTACACCCAGCTGCAGGACACCGTGGGCGTCAATATGCTGGCCATCGACCACAAGGTGCCCAAGGTGCTGACCCTCAAGCAGATGATCGCCAAGTACGTCGAGTTCCAGGACGAGGTGATCCGCCGGCGCACCAGCTACGACCTGAAAAAGGCCCAGGAGCGGGCCCACATCCTGGAGGGCCTGAAAAAGGCCACCGACATCGTGGACGAGCTGATCGCCACCATCCGGGCCTGCAAGGGCGGCATGGCGGAGGCCAAGGCCGCCATCATGGAGCGGTTCGGCTTCGACGACCCCCAGGCCGACGCCATCGTCAAGCTGCAGCTGGGCCGCCTGGCCGGGCTGGAGATCCTCAAGATCGAGGAGGAGCTGTCCGGCCTGCGGGCCAAGATCGAGGACTGGCAGGGCGTCCTGGCGGACGACAGCCGGGTGCTGTCCATCGTCAAGGAGGAACTGCAGGAGATCCGGCGCCGCTTTGCCGACCCCCGCCGCACCGAGATCGAGACGGTCACCGGCGAGGTGGACATCGAAGACCTGATCACCGAGGAGCAGTGCGTCTACACCCTGACCGAGGCCGGCTACGTCAAGCGCCAGCCCAAGGCCATCTACCAGGCCCAGCACCGGGGCGGCCGGGGCATCCTGGGCATGACCCGCAAGGAAGAGGACATCGTCCAGGAGATGTTCGTGGGCTCCACCCACGATTATGTCCTGTTCGTCACCGACCGGGGCCGGCTGTTCCGCATCAAGGGCTACACCATCGCCGAGGGCAGCCGCACCAGCAAGGGGGCCCACATCGTCAACCTGCTGCAGCTGGCCGAAGGCGAAAAGGTCACCAATATGCTGCGCCAGTCCACCAGGGACGACCGCGGGGAGGAAGGCTATGTCACCATGGTCACCCGCCAGGGCCTGATCAAGCGCACCCCCCTCAGCCAGTACGCCAACATCCGCAAGTCTGGCCTGATCGCCATCGCTCTGAACGAGGGCGATTCCATCGCCTGGACCCGCCTGACCAGCGGCAACGACACCCTGATCGCAGCCACCCGCAACGGCCAGGCCATCCGCTTTTACGAGAGCGACGCCCGGCCCATGGGCCGCGGCGGCCACGGCGTCCGCGCCATCCGCTTGGAAGAGGGCGACGAGGTGGTGGGCGTCTCCATCTGCCGCGAAGGCGCCACCGTCCTGACCGTCACCGAGCAGGGCAAGGGCCGCCGCACCCGGATCGAGGACTACCGCCTGACCGGCCGCGGCGGCAAGGGAGTCCGCAACTACGACGCCGCCAAGGACAAGGTGGCCGGCATCAAGATCGTGGACGACACCGACGACGTGCTGCTCAGCAGCCAGGAGGGCGTCATCATCCGGATGCACGCGGAGGACATCAACATCCAAAGCCGCTACGGCAGCGGCGTCCGGGTCATGCGCCTGGGCGAGACCGACCGGGTCACGGTGGTGGCCCGCACCGACCACGACGACCAGGCCGAGACCGCCAAGCCCGAGATGGAGGCCGGCGACGCCGAGCCCACCGCCGAGGAAGTGGCCGCTCTGGAAGCCGCCGAGGAGGCCCAGGAGGCCGCCGAAGAGGCCGCCCGCCCCGACAGCGAGGAAACGGAAGAATAAAACAAGAGCAAGAGGGTATGGACCTTTGTGGTGTCCATACCCTCTTTTGGCGCTTTATTGCCTTGGTAGGAAGAGAAGGGCCCCCAGGATACAGAGATGCAGCGCCAGCATCACGGGCAGCCCCACGAAAAAACGCGCCTTGCGGGTCTTGTGATGGAACAGCCGCATCCCCGCCAGGCCGCCCAGCGCGCCCCCCGCCAGGGCAAGGCCCAGCAGGGTGGTCTCCGGGATGCGCCAGCGCTGGCGCACCGCCTTCCATTTGTCGATGCCGAAAGCCGCAAAGGCGGCCAGGTTGACCGCCGCCAGGTAGACGGCCAAAATCTGCCAGAACATACGGAACATTGCCTCCCTCCGCCCCCGCAGGGGCTTTCCTTTAGGATGGATGATAGAGCATCGGGGGCAAAAAGTCAAGGCGGCATGGTTTCTATGGACAAACCCTGCCCCCATATGGTACGCTAAGGGCCGTAAACCGCAAAGGAACCCATGAGGGAGTAGCAAGCGCCGGGCCAAAAGGGCCGGCGCGGCAAGTCAACATACTGGCCTGCGGGCCTGGCTTGCCACGAGGGGCGATGCGGCCCTTCTGTTGCGAGACTCATGTCCTCAGCATCGGACGTATGCTGTGTACATGGAGTCTGCTTCCCTGACCAAACGGACCTCCGGGCACAGCCGCCGGCGCTGCGCCCGTTTTTTGCGCCCAAAATCTGCCATGGAGGAACCGATCATGGAATGGAGTCTGCGTTTTTTTGTCAATAGTATACTGCTGGGCGTGGGCCTGGCCATGGACGCCTTTTCGGTGTCGCTGGCCAACGGCCTCAACGAGCCGGGCATGAGCCGCCGCCGGATGTTCACCATCGCGGGGGTGTTTGCCGGCTTTCAGGCCCTGATGCCCCTGCTGGGCTGGATCTGCGTCCACACGGTGCTCCAGCTGTTCGAGGGGTTCACCGTCCTGATCCCCTGGATCGCCCTGCTCCTGCTGGCCTACATCGGCGGCAAAATGCTGCTGGAAGGCATCCGCCCCAACGAAGAGGAGGAAGCCGGGGCCGTCAGCAAGGGCGGGCTGATCCTGCAGGGGGTGGCGACCTCCATCGACGCGCTGTCGGTGGGCTTCACCATCGCCGGGTACGGGCCCCTGATGGCGCTGGCCTGCGCGGCGGTGATCGCGGCGGTCACCTTCGTGATCTGCACCGCAGGGCTGATCCTGGGGCGGAAGTTCGGCACCCGGCTGGCGGGCAAGGCCTCCATCCTGGGCGGCGTCATCCTGATCCTGATCGGCGTCGAGATCTTCATCTCCTCCCTGTGAGGGCAAAAGTTTCACGGCTGCTGCTCGAAACGTCAAAAAAACGTTCACAATTCTGCGGTATACTACACACAAGTTTGATCCACACAACGGCCTGCGGGCTGACGGGGGCCGCAGGTTTCGACGGCTGAGCGCAGAAAAGCCCGGGGAGGACCATGCGCCGGATGCGCCGCCGCGCACAGGCCCCGGCCGAACAAGGTGAAAATGTACCGCTATGCTTGAATTACGCAACATCAAAAAAGATTATCCCATGGGCGCCACCGTCGTCCACGCCCTGAAAGGGGTCAGCATCCAGTTCCGGCGCTCGGAGTTCGTGTCCATCCTGGGCCCGTCGGGCTGCGGCAAGACCACCCTGCTGAACATCATCGGCGGCCTGGACCAGTACACCGACGGCGACCTGATCATCAACGGGCGCTCCACCAAATCCTTCCAGGACCGGGACTGGGACGCCTACCGGAACCACTCGGTGGGGTTCGTGTTCCAGAGCTACAACCTGATCCCCCACCAGACCGTGCTGCGGAACGTGGAGCTGGCCCTGACCCTGTCGGGGGTCAGCCGGGCCGAGCGGCGGGACCGGGCCATCGACGCGCTGGAAAAGGTGGGTCTGGGCAGCCAGCTGTTCAAGCGGCCCAGCGAGATGTCCGGCGGCCAGATGCAGCGGGTGGCCATTGCCCGGGCAATCGTCAATAACCCCGACATCATCCTGGCCGACGAGCCCACCGGCGCCCTGGACACCGAGACCAGCGTCCAGGTCATGGACCTGCTGAAGGAGATCAGCCGCGACCGGCTGATCGTCATGGTCACCCACAACCCGGCCCTTGCGGAGCAGTATTCCTCCCGCATCATCCGGGTGCTGGACGGCGAGCTGACCAGCGACTCAAACCCTCTGTCCCCTGCCGAGCTGGAAGCCGAGCGGGCCGCCGACGCCGCCGAGCTGGAGGCCACTCGTGGCAAAAAGATCCGCAAGCCCTCCATGTCCCTGCTGACCTCGTTCGGGCTGTCCCTCAAAAACCTGTTCACCAAAAAGGGCCGCACCACCCTGACCGCCTTTGCGGGGTCCATCGGCATCATCGGCATCGCGCTGATCCTCTCGGTGTCCCGGGGCATGACCGACTACATCAACGTCATGCAGGAAAACGCCCTCTCGGCCTATCCCCTGTCCATCCAGGCCACCAGCATCGACCTGACCAGCCTGATCCAGACCTTCATGAACCTGCAGACCGAGCAGGACGCCCACCAGAAGGACGCGGTCTACGAGCGCCCGGCAGTGCGGGAGCTGGTCTCGGCGGTGTACAATCTGGACGTGGCGCAAAACGACCTGAAGAGCTTCAAGCGCTATCTGGAAGAGCAGCTGGCCGACCCGGCGTCGCCCCTCCGCAGCGCCCTGAGCGGGATGCAGTATTCCTACAGCATCAGCCCCCAGGTCTACACCCGCACCGCCGACGGCAGCATCATCCAGTCGGACACCACCCAGATGATCCAGAAGCTGCTGATCTCGGTGATGGGGGCGGACGCCGCCTCGGCCTCCTGGATGACCGGTTTGGACCAGAACTCCACCTACGGGCAGATGTACACCGCGTCGGGGATGTCCTCGGTGATGGGCGGCGGCATGATGACCCTCTGGCAGGAGCTGCTGCCCGGGGAGAACGGCGCGCCGGTCAACCCCCTGATCACCCATCAGTACGAGCTGATCTATGGCTCCTGGCCCGCCAGCTACGACCAGGTGGTCCTGGTGGTGGACGAAAACAACGAGCTGGACGACATGACCCTGTACGCCCTGGGGCTGATCCCCGAAGAGGAGATGCAGGCCATCGCCGACGGCAGGGACACCGGCGCCGTCCGGCAGGACCGGTGGACCTACGAGGAGATCTGCGCCCAGGATTACCGGGTGATCCTGCCCTCGTCCTGCTACAGCTACGACGCCGGCACCGGCCTTTACAACGACCTGCGCCAGACCGACGCCGGCCTGAAATACCTCTATGACAACGCCCTCCGGCTGCAGGTCACCGGCATCATCCGCAAGAGCCCCGATGTGGAGAACGGGATGCTGTCGGGCAAGATCTGCTATACCTCCGGCCTGATCGACTACATCGTGGAGCAGGCCGACCAGTCCGACGCGGTGGCGGCCCAGAAGGCTGACCCCAGCCGGGACGTCCTGACCGGGCTGCCTTTCGCCTCCCGGGCGGACAGCCTGACCAAAGCGGAAAAGGAACAGGAGCTGCGGGATTATATCGCCGGCCTGGACCAGGCGGGCAAGGCCGGGGTCTACGTCCAGATCATGAGCCTGCCCGACCAGGAGCTGATCGGCCAACAGGTGGACGAGATGCTGGGCGGCATGAGCCGGGAGGAGATCATCTCCACCCTGTCCTCGGTCCTCACCCAGCAGATGAGCGTCAGCCAGGAGCAGATCGACAGCTACGTGAGCGGGATGAGCGACGAGGACCTGCGGTCCACTTTCTCCCAGATGCTGACCACCCAGATGGAAAGCCAGTACGCCCAGCAGGTGCAGGCCCAGCTGGCCCTGCTGCCCGACGCCCAAAAGGCCAGCGCCCTGGAGCTGGCGATGGACGGCTATACCCCCGACCAGTGGGCGGCCTATTACGAGACGGTGATGCAGTTCTCCGATTCGACCTATGAGGGCAACCTCACCGCCATGGGCTGCATCGACCTGGAGTCCCCCTCGGCCATCAACCTGTACGCGGCTTCCTTCAACAGCAAGGACACCATCGAGCAGGTCATCGCCGGCTACAACGCCACCCGGGACGAGCTGCACCAGATCTCCTACACCGACTATGTGGGCCTGCTGATGTCCACCGTCACCTCCATCATCAACGCCATCACCTATGTGCTGGTGGCCTTTGTGGCCATATCGCTGGTGGTCTCCTCCATCATGATCGGGGTCATCACCCTGATCTCGGTCCAGGAGCGCACGCGGGAGATCGGCATCCTGCGGGCCATCGGCGCCTCCAAGCGGGACGTCTCGGTCATGTTCAACGCCGAGACGGTCATCATCGGCTTTTCGTCGGGGCTCATCGGCGTGGTGGTCACCTACTTCCTCTGCATCCCCATCAGCGCGGTGATGCAGTCCCTCAGCGGCATCCGCAACATTTATGCGGTCCTGCCGCTGCCCGCCGCGGTGGTCCTCGTGGGCATCAGCGTCCTGCTGACCCTGATCTCGGGCCTGATCCCCTCCCGCAGCGCGGCCAAAAAAGACCCCGTGGTGGCCCTGCGGAGCGAGTGATCTCGCCCCTGTGGACAAAGTATGACAAACGGCTCCCTTCCCCGCGCTGCGCGGAGGAGGGAGCCGTTTTGGTTCCGATTCGGGACGGGTGCGGTCAGATCTTTTTGTCGTCCAGCATGGCCTTGAATTTCAGGATGCCGGCCACCGTCTTGGCGTCCTTGATCTCGCCGGACAGGACCATTTCGTAGGCCTGGGCCAGGGGGATGCGCTCGGGGGTGAGGAACTCGTCGGCGTCCAGGTGCATGGGGGCGGGGTGCAGCCCCCGGGCGGCCCAGATGTAGATGACTTCGGTGTCGTAGCCGACGGTGGGGTACACCTGCCCCAGGGAGATGTATTCGTCGGCGTAGACGCCGCACTCCTCGGTCAGCTCCCGCTTGGCGGCCTCGAAGGGGTCCTCGCCGGCCTCCAGCTTGCCGGCGGGCAGCTCCCACAGCTCCTGCTGCATGGCGTAGCGGAACTGCCGCACCATGCAGATGGTCCCGTCCTCGTAGTAAGGCAGGATGCAGGCGCCGCCGTGGTGGTGGACCACGTCCCGCAGGGCGGTGGTGCCGTCCTCCAGCAGGGCGGTGTCCCGGGTGACGGTGATGACCCGGCCCTCGTATATGGTTTGGCTCTCGAGCGTTTTTTCAAAATGCGTTTCCATACAGGTCCCCTTTCTGTGCACAGCCGGCGGCTGCTCCCAACGGCGCGGCGGGCCGGCCCGTCCGCGGGTGGAAAACAGGTTGAAACGGTGGAAAAACAGCTGCGCGGCTTTTTTCCACCTTCAGTTTACCCGCCGGCGGGCGGGCTGTCAATCGTCCGGGGCGCGATGGGGGCGCCTTTTGGCCCAAAGCGGCAAAATCAGAGGGAACTGCATGGGGAAAAGATAAAAACCGCACAAAAATTCAAGTGAATTATTGGTGTGTTTTACCAGACGGATTGCGTTTACTTTGCGCCCCGAATTTGCTATTATAATATATGAGCAATCATGCCTTCCTGTAGGCGGGCCCTGCAGACGGCGCATTGTTCCGCAAGTACCCCTAGGGCAGCCAGCCGGCGCAGACCGCGCCGGCACGGCGGGCAGCCCAATAAAAAGTAATGGAGGAAGAAAAATGCCTAGAGCAAAGCAAACCATGGATGGCAACACCGCGGCCGCGCATGTAGCTTATGCGTTTACCGACGTTGCTGCCATCTATCCGATTACCCCTTCTTCTCCGATGGCTGACTCGGTGGACCAGTGGTCCGCAGCAGGCCAGAAGAATATCTTCGGCAACCAGGTCAAGGTCGTCGAGATGGAGTCTGAGGCCGGCGCCGCAGGCGCTGTTCACGGCGCACTGGGTGCAGGCGCTATCACCACCACCTTCACCGCTTCCCAGGGTCTGCTGCTGATGATCCCCAACATGTACAAGATCGCAGCCGAGCAGCTGCCCTGCGTCTTTGACGTGTCGGCCCGTACCGTCGCGACCCAGGCGCTGAACATCTTCGGCGATCACAGCGACGTCATGGCCTGCCGCCAGACCGGCTTTGCCATGCTGGCCGAGAGCTCGGTCCAGGAGGTCATGGACCTGTCCCCTGTGGCCCACCTGTGCGCCATCGAGGGCCACGTGCCCTTCCTGAACTTCTTCGACGGCTTCCGTACTTCGCATGAGTACCAGAAGATCGAGAAGTGGGACTACGCCGACCTGAAGGAAATGTGCAACATGGAGGCGGTGGAGGAGTTCCGCAAGAACGCCCTGAACCCCGAGAACCCCAAGATGCGCGGCTCCCACGAGAACGGCGACGTCTTCTTCCAGCATCGTGAGGCCTGCAACTCGGTCTACAATGCCCTGCCTGCCATCGTTGAGAAGTACATGGCCAAGATCAACGAGAAGATCGGCACCAACTACGACCTGTTCAACTACTACGGCGCACCCGACGCCGACCGCGTCATCGTGGCCATGGGCTCCATCTGCGACGTGGCCGACGAGGTCATCGACTACCTGAACGCCCGCGGCGAGAAGGTCGGCATCGTCAAGGTCCGCCTGTACCGTCCCTGGGTCTCCGCTTCCCTGCTGAAGGTCCTGCCCGAGACCACCAAGAAGATCGCCGTGCTGGACCGCACCAAGGAGCCCGGCGCCCTGGGCGAGCCCCTGTACCTGGATGTGGCCGCTACCCTGCGTGAGGCCGGCAAGAACGACATCGTCGTCACCGGCGGCCGCTACGGCCTGGGCAGCAAGGACACCCCGCCGTCCTCCATCTTCGCCGTTTACACCGAGCTGGCCAAGGATCAGCCCAAGGAGCGGTTCACCATCGGCATCACCGACGATGTGACCTTCCTGTCCCTGCCCGAGATCAAGCCCGCCCCCATCACCGCCGCAGAGGGCACCAAGGAGTGCAAGTTCTGGGGTCTGGGCGGCGACGGCACCGTCGGCGCCAACAAGAACTCGGTCAAGATCATCGGCGACCACACCGACAAGTACGTCCAGGCCTACTTCCAGTATGACTCGAAGAAGACCGGCGGCGTCACCATCAGCCACCTGCGCTTTGGCGACAAGCCCATCCGCAGCCCCTACTACATCAACCAGGCCGACTTCGTGGCCTGCCACAACCCTGCTTACGTCAACATGGGCATGAAGATGGTCCAGGACGTCAAGCCCGGCGGCGTGTTCATGATCAACTGCCAGTGGACCGATGAGGAGCTGGACCAGCACCTGAACGCGGCGGACAAGAAGTACATCGCGGACAACAACATCCAGCTGTACACCATCAACGCCATCGACAAGGCCATCGAGATCGGCATGGGCAAGCGCACCAACACCATCCTGCAGTCCGCTTTCTTCAAGCTGGCTGAGGTCATGCCCATCGACGACGCCATCAAGTTCATGAAGCAGGCCGCCCAGAAGAGCTACGGCAAGAAGGGCCAGGACGTTGTCGAAATGAACTGGAAGGCCATCGACGCCGGCGTGGACGCCATCCACAAGGTGGAGGTCCCCGCAAGCTGGTCCAACCCCGACGCCGATCCCGCTCCCAAGGAGCTGGCCGGCCGTCCCGAGCTGGTCAAGCAGATCCGCGACGTGATGGAGCCCATCGCCCGCATGGACGGCGACAGCCTGCCTGTCTCCGCCTTCGCCCACAACGCCAACGGCCAGTGGGAGCAGGGCGCTTCCGCTTATGAGAAGCGCGGCACCGCCGTCACCGTCCCCGAGTGGGATGCCGCCAAGTGCGTGGGCTGCAACCAGTGCGCCTTCGTCTGCTCGCACGCGACCATCCGTCCCTTCCAGCTGACCGCGGAAGAGCTGGCTGCCGCTCCCAAGCAGACCAAGTACCGCGACAACAAGCCCGCCAACGAGTACAAGTTCGTCATGGCTGTTTCTCCGCTGGACTGCATGGGCTGCGGCGAGTGCGTCACCGTCTGCCCCACCAAGGCCATCACCATGGTCCCGCAGGAGAGCCAGGCTGCCGAGCAGGAAGTGTTCGACTACTGCGTGGCCAACATCTCCAAGAAGCCCAGCAAGTTTGCGGACGACACCGTCATCGGCTCTCAGTTCAACCAGCCCCTGCTGGAGTTCTCGGGCTCCTGCGCCGGCTGCGCCGAGACTTCTTACGCACGTCTGATCACCCAGCTGTTCGGTGAGAAGATGTACATCACCAACGCCACCGGCTGCTCCTCCATCTGGGGCGGCACCGCGGCCATCTCTCCCTACACCGTCAACAAGGACAGCGGCCATGGTCCCGCCTGGATCAACTCCCTGTTCGAGGACAACGCCGAGCACGGCCTGGGCCTGTATCTGGGCCAGAAGACCATCCGTGAGAACCTGATCCGCGAGATCGACGAGATCGTCGGCTCGGACAAGGCTTCGGAGGATCTGAAGGCTGCTTACGCCAAGTTCATCGAGACCAAGAACAACACCCGCGCCAACGACGCTCCCGCCAAGGCCCTGATCGCCGAGCTGGAGAAGGCCGCTGCCGCAGGCTGCGAGAAGTCCGCTGAGGTCCTGAAGAACAAGCAGTACATCGCCAAGAAGTCGGTCTGGATCTTCGGCGGCGACGGCTGGGCATACGACATCGGCTACGGCGGCCTGGACCACGTCCTGGCTTCCGGCGAGGATGTCAACGTCATGGTCTTCGACACCGAGATGTACTCCAACACCGGCGGACAGGCTTCCAAGGCCTCCAACATCGGCGAGGTCTGCCAGTTCGCAGCCGCCGGCAAGGAGATCAGCAAGAAGAGCCTGTCTGAGATCTGCATGACCTACGGCTACATCTACGTGGCCCAGATCGCCCTGGGCGCCAACCCCAACCAGGCGATCAAGGCCATCTCGGAGGCCGAGGCTTATCCCGGCCCGTCCCTGATCATCGGCTACGCTCCCTGCGAGCTGCACGGCATCAAGGGCGGCATGACCAACTGCCAGAACGAGATGAAGAAGGCTGTTGAGTCCGGCTACTGGAACCTGTTCACCTTCAACCCGGCCCTCAAGGCCCAGGGCAAGAACCCCTTCACCCTGACCTCCAAGGCCGTGGACGGCGAGAAGTACCAGAACCTGCTGGCCACCGAGACCCGTTACAGCCGCCTGACCCGCGCCTTCCCCGAGCGTGCACAGAAGCTGTTCGCCGAGAACCAGAAGGCCGCCGAGGCCCGCTACGAGCACCTGACCCGCCTGGTGGAGCTGTACAAGTAAGCTGTACCGCCCTGCCCCGCCGGCAGCGCCTGCGCGCAGCCTGAGCTGAGGAAATAGACCGCGCCCCGCTTTTCCGCAAGGAAAGGCGGGGCGCTTTTTGTCTGCCGCCCTGGCGGGGAATGCAAAACCCGCGTAAAATTTCGGTTGGGGGTTGACCGGCCGGGCCGGGCGCGTTATAATCAAAACTGACCACAGATCAGGGAGGTGAACGCAGAACGATGGACCCGGATCATAGTAGATCCGAGCGGTACAGCGCATCGGAATATGAAAAAGCTGCGTTCACCGGCCGGACGGCTGGATGACGGAAAAACAAGCGGCAGCGCCGCGGCTGCGGGCCGGGAGCTGCCTCTTGGGTGGACTGTGCGAGGGGAGCCTGCGGGTATCCCCTGTTCCTGTGTAGGCGTATGGTGACAAGTGCAGGCGCAGCTTGGCGGGGCGGAGGCAGCCCCTGCCGCAGGCTGCGCCTTTTTTGTCTTGCGATGGACTGTACCCTCCTGCGATAACACATTGAGGAGGTATTGACCCATGGAAAAGAAGGAGAAAGACATCCTCGGCCAGGACCCCCGGGAGGGCCTGGACGGGCATTTGGATGAGCATCTGGAACAAATGCCCGCCCAGGAGCTGCCGGCGGACATCCCCGCCGAAGTCCGGGAAAAGCTGGCCCGGGACCTGAACGACAAGGAGGCCGCCGAGGACCTGCGGCAGGACGTGCGGGACGCCGAAAAAGAGGAAGCCCGGGAGGCCCCGCCCGCCCCCAACAAGCTGACCAAGAGCCGCCTGCTGAAACTGCTGGTGAAAAAGCAGTATGTCAAGCTGCGGGAAGTGACCGAGGATATGCAGCCCGCCGACCTGGCCGAGCTGCTGGAAGAACTGGACGAAAACAACCGCCTGGTGGTGTTCCGCCTGCTGAAAAAGGAAGTGGCCACCGAGGTTTTCACCTATATGTCCGACGACGCCCGGGACGAGCTGGTGGATGAGTTCACCGACGTGGAGCTCATCACCGCTATCGAAGAGATGAGCCTGGACGACGCCGCCGACTTGCTGGAAGACATGCCCGCAGGGGTGGTCAAGCGGGTGCTGGAAAAATCCTCCCCCCAGACCCGTGAAAGCCTGAACAAGCTGCTGCACTACCCCGAAAATTCGGCCGGCAGCCTGATGACCCTGGAATATGTCCGCCTGCGCAAGGAAATGAACGTCAAGCAGGCGTTTGCGGCCATCCGCCAGCAGGGCGAACAGGCCGAGACCCTCTATACCTGCTATGTGGTGGACAAAAACCGCCTGCTGGGCATCGTATCGGTCCGCAGCCTGCTGCTGGCCGAGCTGGATACCCCCATCACCGAGATCATGGACGAAAACGTCATCGCGGTGCGGGTCACCGACGACCAGGAGTTCGTCTCCCGTGAGATGCAGCGCTACGACTTCACGGCCATGCCGGTCCTGGACAACGAAGGGATGTTCGTGGGCATCATCACCATCGACGACGCCATCGACGTCCTGACCGAAGAATCCACCGAAGATATGCAGAAAATGGCGGCCATCCTCCCCGACGACGAGGCCACCACCTACTTTGGCACCAGCGTGTGGACCCACGCCAAGCAGCGCATCCCCTGGCTGATGATCCTGATGCTGTCGGCCACCTTCACCGGCATGGTCACCACCCACTACGAACAGGCCTTTGTGGCTCTGCCGCTGCTGGTCTCCTTCATGCCCATGCTGATGGGCACCGCCGGCAACTGCGGCAACCAGGTCAGCACCCAGATGGTCCGCGGCCTGGCCCTGGACGAGATCGAGCCCGCCGATTTCCTCAAGGTGGTGTACAAGGAGCTCCGGGTCTCGATGATCGTGGGGGTGGTGCTGGGCGCCGCCAACGGCCTGCGCATCTGGCTGATGTACGGCGTGTTCGGGGGCGGCCAGTACCCCAACGTCATGGATTATGTGGTGGTGGTCAGCCTGGCGCTGTTCCTCAGCATCATCCTGGCCAAGCTGGTGGGCGGCCTGCTGCCCCTGGGGGCCAAAAAGCTGGGTTTCGACCCCGCCATCATGGCCAACCCCTTCCTGTCCACCATTGTGGATTGCTGCAGCCTGCTGATCTACTTCCAGATCGCCACCGTAGTGTTCCGCTCCTATATGGGCTGACAGCAAACAAAAAGCGCCGGGGCGTGCAGCCTTCGGCGCTCAACTTGTCAAAAAGTCCCGACCGGACGACATGCGCGTATGGTCGGGACACATACAGGGAAATTGAGCGCTGAGAGTGTGCGAGCCGCTTTGCGGCGAGTGCGCGGTTCAGCGCTCAATTTTGTCCCCAGGGGGATACCAGGGGGAAGGAATTTCTGTCCCGCGTATGCGGGCAGAAATGGGTTCCCCCTGGAGCATGTCGCGTTGCGACACGCTGAACGCCGGGGCGTGCAGCCTTCGGCGCTGTATCGGTTCGAACTTCGTCCCGCCGGGAAGCCTTTGCTTCCGGGCGGGATTTTTTGCGGCAAAGCCGGTTTTCCACAACAGGACAGAGCCGCTGTGGAAAACTCACTCACCCAGCACCTTGTCCGCTTCGGTGATGGGGCGGCGGGCCTTGCAGGGGTTGCCGTAGGCCAGGGTGTGGGCGGGGATGTCTTTGGTGACCACGCTGCCCGCGCCGATCACCGCCCCTTCGCCGATGGTCACGCCGGGCAGGATGGTCACATCCCCGCCGATCCAGACGTTGTCCCCGATGGTGATGGGGGCGGCCTGCTCAAAGCCGCGGTTCCGCTCCTCGTAGCAGAGGGGGTGGTTGGCGGTGTACATCCCGCAGTTGGGCCCGATGAAGCAGTGTTCCCCGATGGTGATTTTGGCGCCGTCCATCAGATAAGCGCCCCGGTTGATGTCGGTGCCGGCCCCGATGCAGCAGTTGAAACCGTAGTCGGTCTGGAACGGCGCCGTGACATAGGCTTCTTCCGAGGCGTTGGGCAGCAGCAGCTTTTGCAAGCGGGCCTTCTCCTCTGTGTCCCGGGGGTCGGCATTGTTGAAGGCCAGGCAGAGGGCGGCGGCCTCCCGCCGCTGGGCGCAGAGCTCGGGGTCAAAGTTGGCGTCGTACCAGAGGCCAAGGGCCATTTTTTCGCGTTCGGTCATAGTGTGGTTCCTTTCTGCGTTGCGCTGTGGAACAAATAAGGAGCGGTCTGTGTGCAGCCGCCCCTTACTTGCGTGTGTTGTTGTCTGTATTGCTTATGAAGGACCGCGGGCCCGGGTCGCCGTTCCCTGCCCGCACCATTAGCATACAACCAATACGGGGCAAAAACAATTTTTATCCAGACAAAAACTATCAAAAAAACGACAAGATACGATTTATGAGTCCTGTCCGGTGATCGCATCCCACAGGCCGTCCTCTCCGTGCAGGACGGCGATCTTGTACCGGGAGAACAGCTCCTGCACCGACTGGCTGGTGGAGCCGTCGGCGGAGGTGTTGTAGCTGCCAAGGTCCGCCTGTGCCAGGGCCGGCACGTCGGTCCAGCTGATGAGGCGGCTCTCCCAGTCCTCCCCCCACGCCTCGCTCAGGGCGCCGTAGGCTGCCTCAAAGCCGGCGGGGTCGGCCAGGATCCAGATGCCGCTGGCGCCGTTGGCCAGGTCGGTGTTCATGCGGGTGGCGCCGGCCATCTGGCTGTTCATGTCGGTGAGGGAGGCGTCGGCGCTCCAGGTGTAGACGTTCAGCTCCACCACCACCACCCCGTCCCGGTTGCGGTCCTGGCCGTAGCTTTCCAGCACGGTCTGCAGCCGCTGGGCCGAGGCGTCGGGCAGGGTGTCGGCGGTGACCACCGCCACCGAGTAGTCGGGGTCGATGGTGGTGTTCAGCCCATGGATCACATAGACCACCGAGGCCGCCAGCACCACTCCGGCCACCACCAGCCCCCAGTGGTAGTGCCACCAGTTGGCCCGGCGGGCGGCCCGCTTCTGCTTTTCGGTGAGGGAGGCGTCGGGCTCGGGCCCGGCCTCGGGGGCTTCCACCTCCAGCGCGTAGAGCCGGCGCAGCGCCGGGAAAAAGATCTGCATGGCTGCCAGCACCGGCAGCCAGAAGCCGAACAGGATGGCCCAGAAGGTGCTGACCGGGAAAAACAGGATGAGCACCGCCACGCCGGCCAGAATGACCCCGCTGCCGGCCAGGGAGCGGCCGGGGCTGAGCAGCAGCATGTGCCCCGCCCCCCGCAGGGCCCCGCCCAGGCTGGCCTGACCGGCGGGCAGGGCGGTCAAAACCGCCAGCACCAGGCTGCCGCCCACCGCCAGCACCAACATGTCAAAGCCCAGAAACACCAGCACCGCCCCGCCGGGGTACTGCCCGCCCTGGTCCAGCACCGCAAACAGGAAGGCCCAGACAAAGGACAGCCCTCCCAGCAGAGTGACGGTCAGGGAGCCCAGGGGCAGGGCGGCTTTCCAGCGGGAACGGATGGTGCGGGAAGCCCGGTCCAGCCAGGGCGAAGGGTCGTTGCACAGGCTGCGCAGGCAGCAGTCGGCCATCAGCAGCAGGCCGATGCCGGCCGGCAGCCCGGTCAGGAGGCCGGCCAGCAGCGTGAGGGGGAAGTTCAGCAGGATGACCCCCAGGGATACCCCCAGCGCCGCCGGCAGGATCAGCAGGCAGGTCAGAAAGTTGGTGGCGATCAGCTGGCCAAAGTCCCGGCCCACCATCTGGGCAAAGCGGGAAAGGCCCTTCTTTTCGGGCTCGTGCGGGTCCACGCCCCGGCCGGGCCGCCCATACAGGGCGTCAAACCAGCTCATCCTTCCGCCTCCCCGTCCTGCAGGCACTCATGGCCCCAGGCCTCGATCTGGGTCAGCGCCGGGAAGGGCGAGGGCCCCTCGGCCTGGATGAGCTGGCTCAGCACCAGGCTGCGCACCCGCCGGGGCGGGAAGGTGATGCTCTGGGGCTTGCGGCTCTGGACCAGAGGGATGTCCAGCTGGCTGCCGTCCGAGAAGGTGACGGTGGCCCGGGTCCAGTAGTTGTCGTGGGGGAAGTCGGCCCGCTCGGTGATCCGCAGCTCGTCCACCAGCACCTCGCGGCCAAAGTCCAGGGTCAGGGCGGCGTTGGGGTCCCGGTTGATGCCCCAGCTCTGATAGGGGTATTCCCCGTGGGAGCTGTTGGCAAAGATGCCGTCGATGGCGTTGCGGGCGGCAAACACCGCCTCGCCCCGGGTCTCCACATTGGCCGAGGCGTGGGGATAATAGCCGGTGTCCCCATGCTGGTCGTAGCAGTTGAAGGCCAGGTTGCGCCGCGCCGCCAGCTCTTCGGGGGTGGCCAGGCGGGCCCGGATCAGGTGCCGGCTGCCCTGGAAGCTCTTGGGCGAATAGGTGATGGCCTGCTCCCCAAAGGGGATGTAAAAGTTGATCTCCCGCTGGGCCACATAGATCAGGGCGGGCATCATGGTGTCCTCAAACTGGACCACGCAGAACTGGCCCGGGCGGCTGATCTCCATGGCGATGCGGTCGCCGGGCTGGTAGGCGCCGGTATACACCAGGGACACATCCTGGCCGGCGTCGCAGGTCATCAGGGTGTGGCCGGTCTGGTTCAGGACTTTCAGCTTGATGGTTTCCATACAGAACTCCTTTTCTCCCTGCCGTCAGGTCAGGGTCAGATGTATATGGTGATAAAAATAGAGGCTGATTTTCCAGATGGTATAGGGCCAGGCGGTGCGGAGCCGGGGGTCGCTCACCGGCACCGGCTGGACGCTGATCTCCGCGGGGCCCTCCAGGTGGATGACGCCCAGCTCCTCCAGGGCGAGGCCCCCGTCGCACAGGCTGGGCTGCCGCTCGGTCATCAGGGTCAACTCCACCTCGCCGTCCCAGTCGGTCTGGTCGGTCAGGGCGACCCCTTCGGGGGTGACGGCGGCGGTCCGCCGGTAGTACGTCAGGCCGGGCACGGGCGGGTAGGCCCCCGCCAGCTCGGCCGAGATGACGCCATCCCCCACCCGGACGTCGCGGGCGGCGTAGTCTGCGCCGGGCAGCTGCATGACGCCGTCAAAGGTGGGCAGGTTGTGCCAGCCGCTCTGCATGGTCCAGATCTCGTAGCGCCTGGGGCTGAAGGTCTTTTGGGTGTAGCTTTCCACCCCGATGTCGATCAGGAAGGGGCGGCCGTTTTTGTAGACGGTGATGCTGCCGGTGTCGTTGTGGTTGTGGCTGTCCCCGTTGCCGCCCATTTTGGCCCCCAGCACCCAGCCGCCCCGCCGGGCCGAGAACACCCCTGTGCTGGGGTACCAGACGTCGGGGGCCGGGCCGGCCTGCCGGGGGTAGACCTGCAGCTCCGCCTCGGTGAAGGCGGTCAGCAGCCGGTACCACAGGTTGATCCGGCTGCTGGGGTCCTGGGCCTCCAGCCGGTCGGGGTCGGGGTCGGCGGCAAAGTCGGCGGCGGCCAGGGCGGCCAGGGACTGGCTGCCCACCGCCTTGGCAAAGAGGAACTCCCGGGCGCCGCAGCGGCCGGCCAGGGGGCTGCAGTCCCCGAAGTTGAGGTAATAGGGGCCGTCCACATGGACGTTCCGGATGTATTCGGCGATGTTTTTGATCTTGGGCTGCTCAAACAGGGGCGCAAAAGCCTGGGGCGCCACGGCGGACAGGATGTGCAGGGCGCCCCAGAGGGTCAGACCGGCGTGGCGGTAATACTGGGCCCCCTCGTTGCAGCAGCCGTCGGGGCCGTAGTCCTTGAGGAAGCAGTCCAGGCTGTAGGCGGCCTGCCGGACGGCGGCCCGCCGCTCTTCCTGGCCCACGTTGGGCAGCAGGAAAAAGCAGAGCAGGACGTTCTGGGTGCACCAGCTGGTCCAGTTGCACATGGGCTCGTCCCCGTTGCCCATCCACCAGAAGTGGTCGTGGAGGTAGGGGGTCAGGATGCGGGCCCGGATCTCCCGCTCCATCCGGCTGGTCAGGCCGGGGTATGCGGCCTCCAGCTCGGGCCCCAGAAGGAAATGGACGGTGGCCAGCAGGGCCCCGGCCTCGGCGGCAAACAGGTCGATCAGGGGGCGGGCGGTGTCGGGCAGGGGCAGCTGGGGGGTGTCCCGGACGTAGGCGTTGTGGGCGGGCAGCTGCCAGGCGCTTTCTTCGCAGATGGCCCAGACGGCGCCGGCAATGCCGTCCAGGAAACGGCCCCGGTACTCGACGCACTCGGCGGCGGCCAGGGCGCAGAGCCTGGCCCGGCGGGAAAAGCAGGCGGCCTCCCATTCGGCCCGCTGGCCGGTGCGGACAAAGTCCAGCCAGAGGGTCAGGGGCAGCGGGGCCAGGGGCCGGGCGGCCTCGGCCTCGCCGGCGGCAAGCAGCCGGCTGCGCGCCGAAGAGGGCAGCTGGCCCCACTCTGCCCGCCCGGCGGCGGGCGGACAGGGCCGGAAGGAGGGCAGCGTCTCGGGCAGGTAAGACAGGCGTTCCGATAACATGGCAAGATCTCCCTTATTTCTGCTGGTATTCCCGGGGGCTGAGGCCGGTGGACTTTTTAAAGACCTTGGAAAAATAGAAGGAGCTTTCAAACCCCAGCTCTTCCGCGATCTCGTAGATCTTCTTGTCCCCTTTTTCCAGCATTTCCTTGGCGGCGGCCACCCGCACTTCGGTGATATATTCCACAAAGCCGCCCCCGTACCGGCCAAACAGCTGGCTGAGGTAGCCCGGCGAAAAATTGAATACGGCGGCCACGTCGGCCAGGGTCAGCTTTTCGGACAGGTGCTCCCGGATATAGGCCTTGACCTGGGCCACCGTCTGCAGTTTGGAGGCGGTGGCGTCGCTTTCCAGGTCCACGGCAAAGAGGATGGGCTCGGCCTCGGACAACAGCACCCGGATGGTGTCCAGCTCCCGGCAGCGGCGGGAGAGGCTGAGGGGGTCTTGGACCGGGCGGCCCACCGCCCACAGCAGCCGGGCCGAAAAGTAATTGTAGACGATCTGGCTGGCCTTTTTCAGCAGGGGTTCCAGCATGGCTTTGAGGCCCCCGGCGGGCTCTTCCGGGAGGGCGAACAGCACGTTGAAGTGGAGCACGTCGGTGCCGGTGGCGTGGACCGAAAGATAGTTGTGCAGGGTGGTCTCCAGCATCTGGCAGCAGGCCAGGTTCAGCTTGAGCAGCTGCTCGCTGGTCATGCCGGCCTTGGCGGGCAGGATCTCGCAGCAGGCCGCCACCAGGCAGCCCTCCAGGGGCAGCTCCAGGCCCTTTTTCTCCTTTTGCAGGTGTTCCTGGTCGGGGATCAGCCCAGCGTACAGCCGGATCAGGAAGCGGTCCTGCAGGGTGCGCAGGCCGGCTTCCATCTCGGTGCGGGAGGGCATGCGCGGGGGCGTATCGTGGAGGGCCTTCTCTTTCTGGACCTGTTCGGCGGCCCGGGCCAGAGCGTCGCAGAGGCTCTGGGGGGTCAGTTCCATCTTGACCAGATAGTCCACCACCCCCGCCTCGATGGCCCGGCGGGCGTAGCTGAAATCCTCCGAGCTGGTCAGCATGATAAAGACGGGCAGGGCCCCTTTTTCGTGGCAGGCCCGGGCCAGGTCCAGCCCGTCCATCACCGGCATCTTGACGTCGGCGATGACGATGTCGGGCTGTTCCCGCTCGATCAGCTCCTGGGCGATCCTGCCGTTGCGGGCGGTGCCGCAGACGGTGTAGCCCAGTTTTTCCCATTCCAGCATCCCCTGCAGGCCGATCAGGACCAGGGGCTCGTCGTCAGCCAGTAGGATCCGCAGCATTCGCTTGACCTCCTCCCTCGTTGCGGCGGTAGGGCAGGCGGATGGTCACCGCGGTGCCTACGCCGGGTTCACTTTCGACCGTCAGGCCGTAACGGCTGCCAAAGGAATACTGGAGCCGCCGGTGGACGTTCCACAGGCCCACATGGCGGATCTTGTCCTGGGCGTCGGCCTGGGTTTTGGGCGGGTCCAGCAGGTGGGCCACCTGCTCGCGGGGCATGCCCACCCCGTCGTCGGTCAGGGTGACCAGCACATCCCCGTCCCCGGGGCTGAGGCAGATCTCCAGCAGCACGCTGCCAAAGCCGCCCTTGGGCTCCAGCCCGTGGAAGATGGCGTTTTCGGCCAGGGGCTGCAGGGTGAAACGGGGGATCATGCAGTCCCGGCAGATGGCCTCGTCGTCGATGCGGGCCACCTCGATCTGGATGTCGCCGCCGTAGCGGTACTGCTGGATGGTAAAGTAATCGTTGAGCAGGGCCAGCTCGTCCTGCAGGGGGACCAGCTTCTGGGTGCTCTTGGAGATGCTCTTGGTCAGCCGGGCAAAGGCGGTGACCATCTCCGCGATGCCGGTGGCGTTCTGGATGGTGGCCATCCAGCGGATGGAGTTGAGGGTGTTGTAGCTGAAGTGGGGGTTGATCTCGGTCTGCAGCATCTGGTATTCCAGGTCCTGCTTGCGCTTCTGGTCCTCCAGGCGGCGGGCCAGCAGGCCCTCCACGTTGCCGGCCAGATGGTTGATCCCCCGGCCGATGTCCCCCAGCTCGTTGGACCACTCGATGGCGTGGTCGATGGCAAAGTTGCCTTCGCTGATCTCGTCGATGCGGTGGCGGAGGGCGGCCACCGGCTTGGTGATGACGGCGTCCAGCCAGCGCATCAGCAGCGCGCTCATGGACCACAGCAGCAGGATGCCCAGCCCGATCAGCAGCAGGTAGATCATCCGCTGGCTGAGGAAGGTGCTCTCGGGGAAAAGCTGGATCAGCTCGGCGTCCCAGCCCTGCAAGGGCACCCCCACGCCCAGAAAGGCGCGCCGGTTGCGGGTGATGCGGGAAACATGGGTGGAGGGGCTGGCCATGCCGGTGGCGCTGTAGGGCTCGAGGTCCAGCCCGTTTTCCAGCAGGGACAGGTGGCGGCCGTCCAGCCGCCAGATCTGGTCCCCCATCCGCCAGTAGAGGACGCCCTCGTCCGGCATGATATAGTTTTCGGCCGCGCCGGTGATGACCGAGGTGTCCAGCCCCAGATAGATCCAGCCGGCATGGGCCTGGCCGGCGCCGGTGCGGATCTGCCGCCGCAGCACCAGGCAGGTGGGGCGGGTGGGCAGGAGGGGGTCCTCCGCAAAGGTGGGGCCGCCGTCCGGCCCCTCGAACAGGGCGATGGTCTGGGCGTTCAGCCCGGCGGAGGTGGCGATGTTGCCCTGCTGCAGAAAGCGGCTGGTCCCGTCGGTGATGAAAAAGCGGACGATCCGGGTCTGCAGCTGGCTGGACAGGTACCGGTCGGAAAAGGTATCGTAAGCCGAGGTGGTCAGGGGGCCGCTGGTCTGGCTGGCGGTCAGGTAGCGGCGCAGGGTGCTGTCGGTGGAGGCCCAGTTCAGCAGCCCCTGGGCCGTGTCCAGGCTGGTCTGGACCGAGGCGGCCATCTGCTGGAGGTTGAACTCCACCGAGCGGAGGGTGGTGGCGCGGATGTAGGAGCCGGACAGGGCAAACAGGACCACCCCCACCAGCAGGCTGACCACCGCGGTGAACAGCTGGGTGCCCCACAGGATCTGCCGGCGCAGGGACATCCTGCGGACCAAGTCAAAGGACACGGCCTTCCCCTCCCCTCTCTTTTGATGATGTACACATAATAAATTAACTTTTTTTATCCCGATTGTCAACCGGTGCAAGCAACTTGTCTAAAAACGGAACTTGTCAACCCGGGGCCGGCATGCTATAATGGCCCCGAACGATCCAAACAGATCAGCCCATGAAGGGAGCTGCAAGGATATGCTGCGGGTGAAGATGCCTTAAACCAGGACAAGAACGTGCCAGGTGCGCCGGGATGCTTCCGGCACGCCGGGGCCCCTGCGCCCCAACGCTTTTGAAATGGGATCACGAGGTATTTTGCCATGAAGCATATCGTTGACACAGGCCGTCTGCCGGACGGCCTGGACTTGCTGTCCTTTTGTGACGGGCTGGTCTTTTTTGCGCCCGTCGCCCTGCTGGTGCGGACCACGGCCGGGGTCAGCGCCGGGCAGTTTTTCCTGCTGCAGGCGCTGATCGCGGCGGCGGCACTGCTGGGCGAGCTGCCCTGCGGCCGCCTGACCGACCGCATCGGCTACCGCAGCACCATCCGCTTGTGCGAGGGCTGCTTTTTCCTGGCCCGCGCCCTGCTACTGGCGGCGTTTTTGGCCCGCAGCCTGCCCCTGTTCGTCCTGGAAGCGGCGGTGGAGGGCCTGGCCATCAGTTTGGAGTCGGGCACCTGGGACGCCTACCTCTACGGCGTCCTGCCGCCGGAGCGCTACCTGCCCAAAAAGGCCCGGATGGAAAACTGGTGTACCGCCGGCTTTCTGTGCAGCACCCTGGGGTATGGGGTCCTGTACGCCGCGGGGGGCCTGCCGGCGCTGCTGGGGGCCACCGTGTGCACCAGCGGGGCGGCCTTTGCCCTCTCCTTTGCCCTGCCCCGGGGCGCCCGCCCCGCCCCCCGCCGGGAGGAGACCCGGCCCGGAGGCGGCGCCCTGGGCAGCCTGCTGCGCAGCCGGCGGGCCTGGCTTTTGATGGGGCTGCTGGCGGCGCTGAGCCTGGGGCGGCTGCTGGTGAATTTCTTTTATGCGGAGCGGCTGCAGGCCTGCGGCCTGAGCGAATTGTGGATGACCCCGCTCATCCTGGGCTATTCCTGTATCCAGATGCTGGCGGCCCCCATCCTGGGGCGGCTGCGCCGCCGGGGGCTGGCGGTGGGCCTGTTCTGCGGGGTGGCCGGCGCGGGGATGGTCCTGCTGGGGGCAGTGGGGCAGGCGGCGGTGGCCCTGCCGCTGATGCTGGCGCTGCCCCTGCTGCTGGCGGTGCCGGGCTGCATCCTGAGCCTGTGGCAGAACGCCCTGATCGACCGGCAGGGCCAGGAGGCCCACCGGGCCGAGGCGCTGTCGGCCTTCCATATGGCGTCCAGCCTGTTCGAGCTGGTGTTCCTGACCGGGTCGTCGGCCATCGCGGCGCTGGGCCCCGCCGCCTGTTTTGGAGCGGTGGGGGTGCTGCTGGCGGCGCTGGGGGCCGCTGCCCGGCGGGGAGAGGAATAAAACGCGAGGTTTGTAGATATAGCACGGAAAAATTTTCCACAGACGATTCTTTTTGTACAAAAGATAAAATATTTACAGCTTTGAGTTGAAGATTTTACAGGTTTTGCGTGAAATCTGAAAAATTTACAAACGATTTTTTGGATTTTCCATTCCGAAACGGGGCGGCCTGTTTTATAGTATAGGTAGTTGGACAGGCGTATGGAGGCCATCCGCCTGCCGGTTTTGAAGAAGAAAAAGATGATTTCCAGGAGGCAAAGATCATGAGAAAGATTTCCCGCCGTTCGTTCCTGAAAGCCAGCGCCGTCGTTGCCGGCGCTGCCGCCCTTGCTGCCTGCGGCGGCAGCGATTCCAGCTCCACCGCCGCTTCGACCGCCGGGTCCACCGCTGCTTCCGGCGCTGCTTCGGAGGGCGGCGCCACCAACCTGGTGTGGACCATCTGGGATAAGGAGTCCACCGCCTACTGGCAGGCCATGGCCGACGGCTACATGGCCAGCCACGACAACGTGACCATCGAGATGCTGGACCTGGGTTCCACCGACTACATGACCGTCCTGGCCACCCAGCTGGCCGGCGCCGCCGACATCGACGTGCTGTCCATCAAGGACATCCCCGGCTACGCCAACCTCATCAACCTGGACTACCTGGCCCCGATGAACGACGTCCTGACCCGGGACACCGCCGACTTCAACGGCACCATCGAGCAGCTGACCACCGACGACGGCAACTTCTACGCCGTGCCCTTCCGCAATGACTTCTGGGTCCTGTTCTACAACAAGGACCTGTTCGACGCCGCCGGCGTGCCCTACCCCGCCAACGACCTGCCCATGGAGGAGTACGACGCCCTGGCCCGCCAGATGACCAGCGGCGAGGGCGACGCCAAGGTCTACGGCACCCACTACCACACCTGGCGCTCCTGCGTGTCCCTGTTCTCCATCCTGGACGGCGAGAACACCATCGTGGACGGCAGCTATGACTTCATGAAGCCCACCTACGACCTGGTGCTGGCCCAGCAGAACGACGGCATCTGCATGGACTACGGCTACCTCAAGACCTCTTCCCTGCACTACTCGGCCGCGTTCGAGAACCAGCAGTGCGCCATGCTGCCCATGGGCAGCTGGTTCATCGCCACCCTGCAGACCTACATGGCCGAGGCCGAGACCCCGTTCAACTGGGGCATGGTCAAGTATCCCCACCCCGCCAACGCGCCTGCCGGCTCCACCCTGGGCACCGTGACCGCCCTGGCCATCAACGTGGATTCGCCCAAGGCCGAGGCCGCCGCCGACTTCATCAACTGGTGTGTGTCGGAAGAGGGCGCCAAGGTCATCGCTGAGACCGGCACCTTCCCCGCATGCGGCTCGGACGAGACCAACGAGATCATCCGCGGCACCGCCGGCTTCCCCGAGGACGACGCTTCCGCCGAGGCGCTGAACACCGTGGCCGTCTATCTGGAGATGCCCTACACCCAGTACGCCTCCGACATCGAGACCATCCTCAACGCCGAGCATGACGCCATCATGACCCTGAGCGAGACGGTGGACGAGGGCATCCAGAACATGAACGATCAGGTCTCCGTCATCCTGGCCTGATCTCACCCTGAGCGCCTGATCCTTTGTACCGGTGCGGGGCGGGCGGCGGACGCCCGCCCCGCTTTTTTCGGCGCAGCGGCAGGGCCTGCCCCGGCCGCGCGCTGCTTTCCTCCGTATCAAGTCCGGCCCCGCCGGCCCGGACGCGTGCGAAGTGTGTTGTCTGTGTATCGATGAGAAAGGAGGAATCCCCTTTATGGCCCAACCTGCTGCCGTCAAGGCGGACAAGCCCCGCCGGGTGATGAAAAAATCGCTCCGCGACACCCTGACCGCCTACACCTTTATCGCCCCCAACTTCATCGGCTTCTGCGTGTTCACCCTGGTGCCCATGGTCTTTGCCATTGCGCTGGCCTTCTGCTCCTGGGACGGCCGCCACGCCATCGAGTTTGTGGCTGTGGACAACTTTGTCCGGCTGTTCACCCAGGACCGCATTTTCCAGGCGGCTTTGGTCAACACCATCGTCTACGTCGTCGGCACGGTACCCCTGACGCTGGTGTGCAGCCTGGCCATGGCGGTGCTGCTGAACCAGAACGTCCGCCTGCGCAACTTTTTCCGCACGGTGGCCTTCTTCCCCTACGTCGCGTCCCTGGTGGCCGTGGCCGCGGTCTGGAACATGATCTTCAACCCCGCCATGGGCCCGGTCAACTCGCTGCTGGCCGCCCTGGGCGTGGAGAACCTGCCCCGCTGGGCCGCCGGCAAGGACACCGCCATGCTGACGGTCATCCTGTTCAGCGTATGGAAAAACATGGGCTACTACATGGTCATCTATCTGGCCGGCCTGCAGGGCTGCAACCCTGACCTGAACGAGGCCGCCGAGCTGGACGGCGCCAACCGCTGGCAGCAGTTCTGGCACATCACCCTGCCCCAGCTGCGCCCCACCACCTTCTTCGTGGTCATCATGCTGACCATCTCGGGCTTCAAAGTGTACGACCAGATGTACATGATCACCCAGGGCGGCCCCGGCAACGCCACCATGACCCTGGTGTACTACATTTACAACGTGGCGTTCGTCAACACGCCCAAGTACGGCTATGCCAGCGCCATCGCCATGGTCCTGTTCGTACTGGTGCTGATCGTCACCATCGTCCAGTTCCGCGGGTCCCGCGGCGAAAACTAAGGGAGGAGGATCACCATGGCTGTATCTGCTGTCAAGGACCATGCGTCCCAGAAGCGGCGCAATGCGATCATGCGCTTCTTCATCTACTTCTTCCTGATCGTCATCACCGCCTTCATGCTGCTGCCCTTCCTCTGGATGCTGTCCTCCTCGTTCAAGGAGAACAAGGACGTGTTCGGCTTCCCCATCCAGTGGATCCCCGAAAATCCCCGCTGGCAGAACTATGTGGACATCTGGACCGAGATCCCCCTGCTGACCTTTATCAAGAACACCGCCAAGATCACCATCGTGGTCACCCTGCTGCAGCTGTTCACCTCGTCGTTTGCGGCCTACGCCTTCGCCAAGATGCAGTTCAAGGGCAAGAACGTGCTGTTCCTGGGCTACATCGCCACCATCGCGGTGCCCTGGCAGGCGTACATGGTGCCCCAGTTCATGATGATGAGCTCCTGGGGGCTGAACAACACCCACCTGGCCATCATGTGCCTGCAGGCGTTCAGCGCCTTCGGCGTCTTTTTGATGAAGCAGTTCTATGAAGGGGTGCCCAGCGAGCTGTGCGAGGCCGCCCGCATCGACGGCCTGACGGAATACGGCATCTGGTGGCACATCATGCTGCCCCTGAGCCTGCCGGCCCTGTCCACCCTGACCATCTTCACCTTCGTCAACACCTGGAACGACTTCCTCGGCCCCCTGATCTACCTGACCCGGACCGAGCTCAAGACCATCCAGATCGGCCTGCGGATGTTCATCTCCCAGTATTCCGCCGAGTACGGCCTGATCATGGCGGCCTCGGTGGTGGTGCTGATCCCGGTGCTGATCGTCTTCCTTTCCCTCCAGAAGTACTTCGTCCAGGGTGTTGCATCCTCGGGCATTAAGGGTTAAAATAGCCTTGGAGGGACCCTATTCCGCCGCCGGCTGCAAAGCCGGGCAAAATGTCCCCATCACAATGACGGGCGGGGCCGGGGTTGAACCCGGCCCCGCCCTTTTTTTGCAAGGAGGCTTGTCCAACATGAAAACCTTCCCCAACCGCGCCCTCACCGACGCCGAAGCCCGCCAGGCCCTGGCCGACGCCTGCCGCCAGGTGGAGACCAACCTGCCCCTGTACACCTGGCAGTGCCAGAACCACTCCAGCGTGAACGGCATCTATCCCGGCTGCCCCAACGAAGAGTGGACCTGCGGCTTCTGGCCCGGCGAGATCTGGCTGGCCTACGAGGCCACCGGCGGCGAGCCGTTCAAAAAGGCCGCCCTGGTGCAGGTCGACAGCTTTGCCGACCGCATCGCCCGCAAGGTGGTGGTGGACCACCACGACATGGGCTTCCTCTACAGCCCCTCCTGCGTGGCCGCCTGGAAGCTGGTGGGCAGCGAAAAGGCCCGGGACGCCGCCATCGCCGCCGCCGACCAGCTGCTGACCCGCTACCAGCCCAGCGGCCGGTTCCTGCAGGCCTGGGGTTCCATGGACGATCCGGACAACTACCGCTTTATCATCGACTGCATGCTGAACGTCCCCCTGCTGTACTGGGCTACCGAAGTGACCGGCGACGAAAAGTACCGCGACATCGCCGCGGCCCACACCGCCACCTGCCTGGCTAACTCGTTCCGGCCGGACGGCAGCACCTACCACACCTTTTATATGAACCCGGACGGCACCCCCAAGGGCGGCCGCACCTGCCAGGGCTACCGGGACGACAGCTTCTGGGCCCGCGGCCAGGCCTGGGGCGTCTACGGCAGCGCCATCGGCTACACCTACACCCACGACGCGACCTTCCTGGATGTGTTCCGCAAGGCGCTGGACTTCTACCTCTCCCGCCTGCCCGAGGACCTGGTGCCCTGCTGGGACATGATCTTTGCCCCCGAAAGCGGCGAGCCCCGGGACTCCTCCTCGGCGGCCATCGTGGCCTGCGGCCTGCTGGAGGCGGCCAAGTACGGCTCCCCCGAAGAAGCGGAGCAGTGGCGGACCCTGGCCCGGCAGATGCTGGCATCCCTGGTGGATCACTACGCCGTCCGGCCCGGCACCCTGGGCTCGGGCCAGCTGCTGCACGGCACTTACAGCAAGAAGAGCCCCTACAACACCTGCACCCCCGAAGGGGTGGACGAGTGCACCAGCTGGGGCGACTACTTCTACATGGAGGCCCTCACCCGCCTGACCAAGGACTGGGAGATGTACTGGTAAAAAAGCCCGGGGCCCCGCCCCCGGGGATGGGATTTGGTTTGAAAGGAAGGGAACAAGATGCTTTATCCCCAGCAGAACGCCGCCCGGCTGACCATGCGCCTGGACGGCGTCTGGGACTTTGCCCTGGACCACGGCAGCCCGGAGGCCCCCAGCCTGGACCCGGCCCGGCCGCTGCCCGGCGCCGAGACGGTGGCGGTCCCGGCCAGCTTCAACGACCAGAAGCCCGACCGGGCCTGGCGGGATCACTACGGCTGGGTGTTCTATCAGCGCAGGATCACCCTGCCCCGGGCCTGCGCCGGCCAGCGGGTGGTGCTCCGCTTCGGCGCGGTGACCCACCAGGCCAGGGTCTGGCTGGACGGGGAACCGATCGCCGAGCACCGGGGCGGTTTCCTGCCCTTTGAGGTGGAGGTCACCGGCCGGCTGGCCCCCGGGGCCACTGCCCTGCTGACGGTGGCCGCCGACAACCGGGTCAGCCACAGCACCCTGCCGGTGGGCAACGAGCCGGGGCAGATCGCCTTTTTCGGCTCGGACAACGCGGGCATCCCCTCGGTGGAGCACGCCAAGGCATCCGCCCGGCCCCAGAACCGCCCCAACTTCGATTTCTTCAACTATGCGGGCATCCAGCGGCCGGTCACCCTCTACACCACCCCCGCGGCCTACATCGCGGACATCACCCTGGTGCCCCACATAAGCGGCCGGGTGGAGTACCGGGTGGAGACGGTGGGCGACGGCGCGGTGACGGTGGAGATCCTGGACCCCGCCGGCCGACCGGTGGCAAAGGCCGAGGGGGCCGCAGGCAGCGTGGACGTGCCCCATCCCCAGCTGTGGGAGCCCTGGCCCGGCACCCCGCACCTCTACACCGCCCGGGTCACCTTCGGCGAGGACTGCTACGAGGAGACCTTCGGCATCCGGGAGGTCCGGGTGGAGGGTGCCCGCCTGCTGCTGAACGGCAGGCCGCTCTATCTGAAGGGCTTTGGCAAGCACGAGGACAGCCCCCTCCACGGCCGCGGCCTGGACGAGGCGGCCAACGTCACCGACCTGCACTTCATGCACTGGTTTGGGGCCAACGCCCTGCGCACCAGCCATTACCCTTACGCCGAGGAGTTTTATGCCCTGTGCGACCGGGAGGGCATCCTGGTCATCGACGAGACCCCCGCAGTGGGCATCGGCGGGGCGGAGGGCGACCCCTACCAGACCTATCCCCTGGCCGGGCATCACCGACAGGTGCTGGCCGACCTGATCGCCCGGGACAAGAACCACCCCTGCGTCATCCTGTGGAGCCTGGGCAACGAGCCCGATCTGGAGCACTATCCCCAGTCGGCCCTGGATTACTGGACGCCCCTGTACCGGCAGGCCCACGCCCAGGACCCCCAGGACCGGCCGGTCACCCTGGTCTGCTGCCAGAACGACTACACCAAAGACATCACCACCCGGACCATGGACGTGGTCTGCATCAACCGGTATTACGGATGGTATAACCTGTCCGGTGACCTGGACGCCGCCTGCGCCGCCCTGAACGAGGAGCTGGACTTCTGGCAGGAGGTGGGCAAGCCGGTGGTCATCACCGAGTACGGCGCCGACACCGTGAACGGCCTCCACGACGCCTGCGGCGGGATGTTCAGCGAGGAATACCAGGCCGAATACTACCAGCGGATGGGGGAAGAGTTCGACAAGCGCTCCTTCTTTGTGGGGGAAATGCCCTGGAACTTTGCCGACTTTGCCACCATCCAGGGCCCCATGCGGGTGGGCGGCAACCGCAAGGGCCTGCTGACGAGGGACCGCCGGCCCAAGCTGGCCGCCCATGCCCTGCGCCGCCGCTGGACCGCCATCCCCAACTTTGACTACAAAACGTAAAAGAGGAATTTGCCATGCAGCTTTCCACCAAACAGGACTTTCAGGCCCTGATGCACCTGTTTCTCGACCCTCTCAAGCCCTATTACTCGGCGGGCGGGGCCCGGCTCCACCTGGGGGACACCGGCGTGACCTACGGCCAGGCCGCCATCGAGCTGGAAGCCTTCAGCCGACCCCTCTGGGCGCTGGTTCCTTTCTGGATGGGGGGCGGCTCCGACCCGGAGTTTGAAGCCATATACCGCCGGGGCCTGGCCGCCGGCTCCGACCCCGAAAACCCCGAATACTGGGGCAGCTGCAAGGACTACGACCAGTGCTTTGTGGAGATGGCCGCCATCGCCTGCGGCCTGCTGAACGCCCCCGACAAACTGTGGGACCCCCTGTCCGGCGCGGAAAAGCAGAACCTGGCCCGCTGGCTGGACCAGATCAACCACCACCAGATCCCCGAATGCAACTGGCAGTTCTTTATGATCCTGGTCAACCTTGCCCTGAAAAAGTGCGGGATGCCCTACGATGCCGAAAACATGGCCCGTGGCCTTGCGCGCATCGACAGCTACTACAGCGGGGACGGCTGGTCCACCGACGGCGCCAGCCCCCAGAAGGACTATTACATCCCCTGGGCCATCCAGTACTACGGGGTGCTGTACGCCACCTTTGCGGCGGACAGCGACCCGGAGCGGGCCGCCCTCTACCGCAGCCGGGCCGAGCTGTTTGCCCGGCAGTTCATCTACTGGTTTGACGAAAACGGCGCCGCCCTGCCCTACGGCCGCAGCCTGACCTACCGCTTTGCCCAGAACTGTTTCTGGGCCGCCTGCGTCTGGGCCGGGCTGGAGCCCTTCCCCCTGGGGGTGATGAAAGGGCTGATCGTCCGCAACTTCCGCTGGTGGCTGGAGCAGAAGATCTTTGACCGGGACGGCATCCTGACCATTGGCTACTGCTATCCCCAGATGTACATGGCCGAGCGGTACAACGCCCCGGGCAGCCCCTATTGGGGGATGAAGAGCTTTATCCTGCTGGCCCTGCCCGACGATCATCCCTTCTGGGCCGCCCAGGCCGAGCCCATGCCCGCTCTGGACGCCCTCAAGCCCATGCCCCATGCGAACATGCTGGTGGCCCGCCGCAAGGGCCGGGTGACGGCCTACGCCGCCGGCGTCAACGAGGGCCACGGCCACGGCCAGTTCCCCGAAAAGTACGCCAAGTTTGCCTACGACACCCGCTTCGGGTTCTGCGCCTCCCGCAGCCGGGAGGTGATCTGGCAGGCCGCCCCCGACAGCATGCTGGCCTTTGTCATCGACGACAACGTCTTTGTCCGCAAGGTGTCCCTCTCCCACGAGATCCGGGCCGACCGGGTGGTCAGCAAGTGGTCCCCCTTCCCCGGCATCACGGTGACCACCACCATCCTCCCCACCGGGGACGGCCACCTCCGCCGCCACGAGATCGACAGCGCCTTCCGCTGCGAGGCCTACGACTGCGGCTTTGCGGTGCCCAGCTTTGCCCCCGGCTATGTGGAGTCCACCTCCGCCGGCACCGCCACCGCCCGCAATGCCGCGGTGTCCTGCACCGTGTCGGGCCAGGGCGAAGGCGCCGTCATCAAGTGCGACCCCAACGTCAGCCTCTACAGCCCCAATGTTTGCATCCCTGCCGTCCGCTATGCCATCCCCGAAGGGCACACCGTGATCGAGACGGAGATCAAGGCACAGGCGTAAGAAAAAACTACAAAAAGAGATGGTCTGTACCATCTGCACCAGGCGCCCGCGCAAGCGGGCGCTTTTTTGTTGGAGCCCCTCTCAGTCACAGGGCGCTTGCGCACCCTGTGCCAGCTCCCCCGCGGGGGGAGCCAAGCGTACCTGCGTTCATCCAGGCAAAGTTATTGTAAGGCAAAGCAGAAAAAACTTCATCTTACCACAAAGTTTGCCTCGTTTACACGATTGATCGCACTCCGACTGAGGTTGAAGTCAATCTGTAAGGACACTTTTACTTATAACAGACACAGAGCACCATGCTGTGTTTGATGTAAGGGGTCTGTAGGCCCTGAGACCGCCTATGGGCCCGGGTAAACACCCATCCGATGTGACAGCAAAAAGGAATATCCAACCAATGTTCCTTCTGTTGTTGATCGCACCAAAACAAAAGAACTTTGCGTCACGAAAGATAGGGTCCCTCTGCGGGGGCTGGCGGAAGCCGGCCCCCGCATTGCTTGTTGTTGGGCATATTGCCTCTTGCCACTGCCCTGCCGGCGTGCTATGATGAGGGAAAAGGAGGCGTATTTGCCATGTGGTTCGTTTTTGCGCTGGGGTCGGCGGTGTTCGCGGCGCTGACTTCCATTCTGGCCAAGATCGGCATCGAGGGGGTCAACTCCACCCTGGCCACCGCCATACGGACGGCGGTGGTGCTGGCGATGTCCTGGGGGATGGTGTTTTTGACCGGCACCCAGGGTGGTGTGAAGGACATCGGCCCGCGCAGCTGGCTGTTCCTGATCTTGTCCGGGCTGGCGACGGGCGCGTCCTGGCTGTGCTATTATTACGCTTTGCAGATCGGGGATGCGTCCAAGGTGGTGCCGGTGGACAAGCTGAGCGTGGTCATCACCCTGGCGCTGGCCTTTTTGATCCTGCACGAGCCCGTCACCTCCAAAAACCTGATCGGCTGCGGGCTGATCGCGGCGGGCACCCTGTTCATGGTCTTATAAACGAAACATCCGCCCCGGCAGACTCCAGGGCGGATGTCAGACTGTCAAAAAAGTCCCGTCCAGCCGACATGTGCGGATGGACGGGACACATACAGGGAAATTGAGCGCTGAGAGTGTGCGAGGCCGCAAGGCCGAGTGCGCGGTTCAGCGCTCAATTTTGTCCCCAGGGGGATACCAGGGGGAAGGAATTTCTGTCCCGCGCATGCGGGCAGAAATGGGTTCCCCCTGGAGCATATCAAAAGAGGGTCACTTGTCCAGGCCGTTGCGGCGGACCAGGTCCCGGGTATACAGGGCGCGGGTGGCGTTGAGGACGGCCAGCACCATCACGCCCACGTCGGCAAAGATGGCCAGCCACATGCCCGCCAGGCCCAGAGCGCCCAGGGCCAGGCAGGCCGCCTTGATGGCCAGGGCAAAGACGATGTTCTGGTAGACGATGCGGACGGTCCGGCGGGAAATATCCATGGCCAGGGCGATGCGGGCGGGGTCGTCGTCCATCAGAACGATGTCGGCGGCCTCGATGGCGGCGTCCGAGCCCAGGGCGCCCATGGCGATGCCGATGTCCGCCCGGGAGAGGACGGGGGCGTCGTTGATGCCGTCCCCCACAAAGGCCAGGTTTTCTTTGGGCTGTTTTTCGTCCAGCAGGGCCTCCACCTGGGCGACCTTGTCCTCCGGCAGCAGGCCGGCGCGGTACTCGCCGATGCCCAGCTGGGAGGCCACCACTTTGGCCACCGGCTCGGCGTCGCCGGTGAGCATGACGGTGCGGCGGACCCCCGCCCGCTTGAGGCCGGCAATGGCCTGGGCGGCGGTGGGCTTGACCACGTCCGAGATCAGGATATAGCCGGCGTAGGCGCCGTCGATGGCCACATACACCAGGGTGCCGGGCTGGCTAGCGGCGGGCACGGCCAGCCCCAGCTTTGCCATCAGGCGGGCGTTGCCCACTGCGGCGGGCCGGCCGTCCACCTGGGCGGTGATGCCGTAGCCGCCCAGCTCCTCCACCTTGTCCACCCGGGCGGGGTCCAGCTCTTTGCCGCAGGCTTTTTTCAGGCTTTGGGAGATGGGGTGTTTGGAATAGCTTTCGGCCAGGGCCGCCGTCTCCAGCAGGGCGGCGGCGTCCACCCCGCCCGCGGGATACACGCCGGTCACCTCAAAGACGCCCTGGGTCAGGGTGCCGGTCTTGTCAAAGACCACGATGCCGGTGCGGGCCAGCTCTTCCAGATAGGTAGAGCCCTTGACCAGGATGCCGCAGGTGCTGGCCCCGCCGATGCCCCCGAAAAAGCTGAGGGGGATCGAGATGACCAGGGCGCAGGGGCAGCTGATGACCAGGAAGGTCAGGGCGCGGTAGACCCAGTCGCCAAAGGCGGCGGGCCGGCCCAGCAGCAGCAGGACCAGGGGCGGCAGCAGGGCCAGCGCCAGGGCGCTGTAGCAGACCGCCGGGGTGTACACCCGGGCAAACCGGGTGATGAAGTTTTCGGCCCGGGCTTTTTTCATGCTGGAATTTTCCACCAGGTCCAGGATGCGGGAGACGGTGGACTCCCCAAACTCCTTAGTGGTGCGGACCCGCAGCAGGCCGCTGATGTTCACGCAGCCGCTGATGATCTCATCCCCGGCCCGGGCGTCCCGGGGCAGGCTTTCGCCGGTGAGGGCGGCGGTGTTCAGGGTGGAGGAGCCTTCCAGGATGACGCCGTCGATGGGCACCCGCTCCCCCGGCTCCACGACGATGACCGAGCCCACTTCCACCTCGTCGGGGTCCACCTGCTCAAAGGAGCCGTCGGGCTGCTCCAGGTTGGCGTAGTCGGGGCGGATGTCCATCAGCGCGGCGATGCTGCGGCGGCTCTTGCCCACCGCCACGCTCTGGAACAGCTCGCCGATCTGGTAGAACAGGATGACGGCGCACCCCTCGGCAAACTCCCCCAGGGCAAAGGCGCCCACCGTGGCCACCGCCATCAGGAAGCACTCGTCGAAGGGCTGCCGGTTTTTCACGCCCAGGGCGGCTTTGCGCAGCACGTCCCAGCCCACCACAAAGTAGGGGATCAGGTACAGCAGGACCATGGGCACCGGCGCCAGCGCCAGCAGGCCGGTGAGAGGCAGCAGCTGGATCAAAACCAGCAGGGCCGCCGCGATCAGGATGCGGTAAAGCATCTTTTTTTGCTTGGGATTCATGGCAGACGCCTCCTTCTTATGGGCAAGTGGGGTGTGTTTTCCACATGGTTTCGGGTGAATGCGGGGTTTCTCCACAGTTTCCACCTGTTTTCCCCCATTTTCAGGGGGATAAAAAGGGCTTTTCCATGTAAATTTTGGACTTTTCCGCAAAAGCGGTGGAAAAACCCGTGGAAAAAGTTGAAAACCCAACAGCTTTCCACGGGTCCGCGGTGTGGAAAATCGGGCCGGAGGCCCCCGCAAAAACGGTCAAAATCCCCCGGCCGGACGTCCTGTGCATCCGGCCGGGACACACAGGACGGCGAAGCGGAGCCGCAGCAGGCTGAAAATTGTCAGATGCCGAAGATCTCGCAGTCGTCCTCCACCTTTTTGCAGTTGGCGTAGACCTGCTGCATCACGGCCTTGTGGTTCTGGCCCTCTTCAAATTCCACGTTCATTTTCAGGGTCATAAAGTTGACAGTGGCGTTTTTGACGCCGGGGGTCTTTTGGGCGGCGGCCTCCATCTTGTTGGCGCAGTTGGCGCAGTCCACGTCGATCTTGTAGGTCTTTTTCATGATGTACCGGTCCTTTCTGGCTGTGTCATTCTTCGATATGCTCCATCCCCAGCGAGAGGATGCTGCGTACATGGTCGTCGTCCAGCGCGTAGTAGACGGTCTTGCCATCCCGGCGGAACCGCACCAGCTTGGAGTCCTTCAGCACCCGCAGCTGGTGGCTGACGGCGGACTGGCTCAGCCCGACCTGGGCGGCAATGTCCTGGACGCACAGCTCCTGGTCGTGGAGGGCGTAGAGGATCTTGATCCGGGTCGAATCGCCGAACACACGGAACAGGTCCGCCAGCTCGTACAGGATCTCTTCGTCGGGCATATCGGCGGGGGTGGCCTGGGGGGCCTGTGCCATTGGCTCCATCGTTGAACCTCCTTGTTGGGTGGGTAACATATGAATGCTTGTTCATGTGTTCATTATAACACCCGGTGCGCCAAAGTCAAGAGGGAGTTTGAAAAAATTTTCGGTAAGATGCAGCGAACTTTTTCTCCCCTGCTTTTCTGCCCAAAAGGGATGCAATGGGCCGCAAAATGTGCTATGCTATAAAAAACAGAGGCCGCGCCGAAGCACGGCCCCCATCAAGGAGGAAATGATTATGCTGGAAGCTGGTATCCGCGGCCAGGCCGCTGCGGCCGTCACCGCCGAAAACACCGCCCGCGCCATGGGCAGCGGCACTTTGGAGGTATTCGCCACCCCGGCCCTGGCCGCCCTGGCGGAAGAAGCCTGCTGGCGGAGCGTGGCCCCCGAACTGGAGCCGGGCTGCAGCACGGTGGGCGCGAAACTCTCGCTGGAGCACACCGCCCCCACCCCGGTGGGGATGCACGTCACCTGTGACAGCGAGCTGATCGCGGTAGAGGGCCGCAAGCTGACCTTCACCGTCGCCGTGCGGGACGAGAAAGGCCCGGTGGGCCAGGGCGTCCACGAGCGGGTCATCATCAACGACGCGAAGTTCCTTGCCAAAGCCGAGGCCAAGCGGGGCTGACCGCTGGCCTCAGCAGGGCGGGCCGCCCTTGGGGAGGGGCGGCTCTTCCCGGCCGGGCAGGGCCAGGGGCGGCGGTTCGGCCGCCAGATACGCCTCCTCGGCGCGGGCCTGCGCCTCGGTCAGCAGCCGGATGGCCGCTTCGCTGGCGCGGAACATCTCAAGGTAAAGCTCTCTGTAATCCGGCGCGGCGACACGCCCCCTTTCGCTCGACTGTGGGGTTAGTCTGCCCGGCGGGCCGGCCCTTCATGCGGTCGGGGAGGGTTTTCCAATATGAAGAAGGGAAAAGGGCGAGGTGTTCCGCATTGACACGACTTTGCAGGACGGAACGGTGGAGCGCCGCTATTACCGTGCGGACGACCCGGAGCAGGGCAGGACGCCGGTGACGGCGGGCTTCACCGTGGAAGAATAAACGGCAGACACACAACAGAAAAGGAGGTCCCCCATGAAAAAGCTGGCAAGTTTGTTCGCGGCGCTGGTGCTGATGCTGGCGCTGGCCGCGCCCGGCGCGGCGGCGGCCCAGACCGGCCGCATCTATCTGTACGGCGAGACCCACGCCGACCCCGCCTGCCTCGAGCAGGAGCTGGCCGCCTGGGACGGGTATTACCATGAGCTGGGGATGCGGGACCTTTTGATCGAGGTGCCCTCCTACACCGCCCAGTTCATGAACCTGTGGATGAAGGCGGAGGACGACGCCATCCTCAGCCGGCTGTTCGAGGACTGGGAGGGCACCGCCATGCACGACCAGGGGGTCTGGGATTTTTACAAGTCCATCAAGGAGCAGTGCCCCGAAACGGTGTTCCACGGGTTTGACGTGGGCCACCAGTACAACACCACCGGCACCCGCTACCTGATCGGCCTGGCGCTGACCGGGCAGATGGGCTCGGCCGACTGGGACGAGACCCAGCAGACCATCGAGCAGGGCAAGCAGTATTATCAGACCGGCGACGACGTCTACCGGGAAAACATCATGGCCGAAAATCTGGCCCGCATCTTTGAGTCTCTGCCCATGGGGGCCAGCGTCATGGTCATCACCGGGTCGGCCCACTCCAACCTGTACGCCATGGACCCCTTTACGGGCACGGTGCCCTGCATGGCGGGCCAGCTGCGCCAGCGGTACGGCGCGGCCCTCCAGGCCCGCAACCTGTCCGCCGGTGTCAGCTACACCCGGGCCGGGGATATCGAGCTGGTGGCGCTGGGCGGCGTGGACTACACCGCCGTCTGCCTGGGCGAACAGGACCTGACCGGCCTGGCTCCGGGGTACCGGTCCCGGGCTTTCTGGCTGGTGGAGGGGGCTTATGAGGCGGCCCGGGCCCTGCCCGCCACCGGCGAGGTCCTGCCCTGCAGCAACTACCTGAACCCGGTGGAAGAAGGCCAGGTCTACCGGGTGGTCTACACCCTCGAGGACGGCTCGGCCCAGACTCGCTACTACCGCGCCGACGGCGCTACCTACGAGGGCAGCCCCGCCACCACCGGCTTTGCGGCCTGAAAAAGGCCGGATTTTGTCCAATAAACGCACTTTCTGCCGGGAAGGGCTTTCCCTTTGTTCAAAGTTGTGATATAATACAACCAGTAGACCTACTCAGAAAGGGGGAGAGCCCATGCTGGAGGATGCGTTCCAGTCTGTCTACACCAAGTTCAAACTGCATTTTTACCAGAAAGTGTTCCACAGGTTCGCCACGCGGGAGGCCACGCTGACCACCGTCGAGTCCTTCTGCATGGAGGGCATCATGGCGCTGGGCGAGCCCACCATCGCCGAGTTCTCCCGCATGATGCAGATCTCGACCCCCAACGCCGCCTACAAGATCGGCAGCCTGGTCCGCAAGGGCTATGTGGAAAAGATCCAGTCCACCACCGACCGGCGGGAATATCATCTGCGCCCCACCCAAAAGTATATCGACTACTACAGCATCAGCTATTCTTACCTGCATACCGTCATCGAGCGCGTGCGCGAGCGCTTTTCGCCCGAGGACGTGAACAAACTGGAAGAAATGCTCACCGTCATCAACAACGAGTTGATGCCCGAGCTGCAGCTGCCGCCCCGCAAGGCCGCCCCCGACAAGGCGGGCCCTGCCGCCGGCCATGCCGAACCGCAGGGCTGAGGCGTATCCATTCGCCAACCCCACCCAAAACAGTACAGCCGCCCCCGCTGCTTTCCGGCAATGGGGGCGGTTCGTTTTTTGCGGCGGCCACCGTTATTCTTTTTCACAAAAAATATACAAATGTGTAAGGCGCCCGGGAACGGGCGCTTTTTTGTTTCCCTCTCAGGCGCTTCGCGCCAGCTCCCCCACAGGGGGAGCCAAGTGCACGCCCGTGGACAGAGGCAATCTTTGTGGTAAGATGAAGTTTTTTCTACTTTGCCTTACCACAAACTTTGCCGCGATTGACGCCGGTACACTTGCCTCCCCCGCGAGGGAGGTGTCCCAGCGCTTTGCGCTGGGACGGAGAGGGGAGCGCAAAGCTGACCCGACACACCAACACAAAAAAGAATGAATATACAAAATCGCCGCATAAATAATCAAAATATACACTTCACACTTCCACCCAAAGTAACGAAAAGAAAGCAAAAAACAAAAAATAGTAAATCGGGCCTTGACACCGGGGGGGGTATGCTATAATGCCTTTG
>DSLFR04102__coassemble_488_pt1 | contig 43537 bp, 40 predicted proteins | sample DSLFR04102__metabat2_high_PE_009 | metagenome-assembled genome bin DSLFR04102
CCTTCGCAAAGGTATAACACACTAGACTTTGCCAGCAAAGTCGTGTGCCACGAAAACCCTGCGTGGTTTCTTTGGATTCTTCCGGCTGCACCGCCGCAGGGTTTGGGGAAGGCACTCCCCAACAAGTACGACCGGAATGTGAGACGCAATTTCAATTTTTGAAATTGTGGCCACAGGTCGATACTTGCTTATCGCTTTTTTCAAAACTTTTCCCTCTCTGGCTTTCAAAAAGCGCCGCGGCTTTTTCTGATATACCAACAATTTGCGGCAAAACACTTGCCTTGTCTCGCAAAACATGGTATACACGTTATACGAAAGTTTGACGCTTCACGTTCAACCGAAGGGAGGCCCCGCCATGACCGCCGTCATCTACGCCCGCTACTCCTCGGACAGCCAGCGCGAAGCCTCCATTGAAGGCCAGCTCAGGAACTGCAAAGACTACGCCGAGCGCAACGGTATCACCGTCGTGGACACCTACATCGACCGGGCTTACTCTGCCAAGACCGACGACCGTCCCGAGTTCCAACGGATGGTCCAGGACAGTGCCAGAAAAATTTTCGATGCAGTTCTGGTCTGGAAACTGGACCGCTTTGCCCGCAACCGCTACGACGCAGTCTATTATAAGCGCCAGCTTGAAAAGAATGGCGTCCATCTCGTCTCGGTCATGGAACCGATCTCGGACGGCCCTGAGGGCATCATGATCGAGAGCTTGCTCATTGGCATGGCCGAATATTATTCGGCGGAGCTGGCCATCAAGGTGGCCCGCGGGGAACGAGAGAACGCCCTTAAGTGCAAGTACAACGGCGGCGTGGTGCCGCTGGGCTATGTCATCGGCAAAGAGGATCGCCTCTATCACATCGACCCCGAGACGGCCCCCATCGTGCAGGAGATTTTCACCCGCTACGCCGACGGTGAACCTGCCGAAAAGATAGCGGCCTCCCTGAACGAACGTGGCCTGCGCACCCGTACCGGGAAACCCTTCGTCAAGAACAGCTTCTTCCAAATCTTCCAAATCTTCAAGAACCGGCGCTACATTGGGGAGTACAGCTACAAGGACATTGTGATCCCCGGCGGCGTGCCCGCCATCGTGGACCAGGCCCTGTTCGACCGGGTGCAGGAACGCTTCGCCAAAAACAAGATTGCCCATGGCCGCCCGGCCAAAGATGAGGTCAACTACCTCCTGACCACTAAACTGTTCTGCGGTAAATGCGGCACCCTGATGGCCGGTGAGAGCGGCACCAGCCACATGGGAACCACTTATCACTACTATAAGTGCGGAAAGGCCAAACGCAAGGGACAGGCGCATTGCAGCCTTAAAGCGATCCGCAAGGAACCTTTGGAGCGCTTTGTGGTAGATACAGCGGTCAAATTGGTTTTGAACGATCCGGTCATTGAACACCTGACCGATTTGATCTTGGAAGCTCAGGGCCAGGAAAACACCCGCCTCCCGGTTCTGAAGGAGCAGCTCCGCGATACGGAAAAACGCTTGTCCAACCTGCTGGAGGCCATCGAGCAGGGCATCCTAACGCCCACCACCAGGCAGCGCCTGGACGAGCTGGAAGCACGCCGGGACGCCCTCAAGGCCAGCATCTTGGAAGAAGAACTGCAGCGGCCAGCCCTGAGCCGGGAACAGATCCTGTTCTGGTTTGAGCGGTTCCGCCAGGGAGATGTGAACAGTCCTGCTTACCAGCGGCAGATCATCGACAACTTCGTCAACTCGGTCTATGTCTTTGAGGACCGTGTGGTGCTGAACTTCAACTTCAAAGAGAATGCCAAGACCGTCCCCCTTCGTGAGGTCTTGGGTTCGAGCGCTGATGGGAATGGCCCACCAAAACAAAAACCCGAGGCCACAGGCCTCGGGTTTTTGTTTTGCAAGGGCATCGCAGAGGCGCACCCGGTTCGAGTCCTGTACTGCTGCGCAGCCGAGCCGCGTCCTGCGGACGAAGCAGGCGAGGCAGAGCAGGGGCAGCGGTCTGAATTTTCAAGCGTATTGCATGCGCGCCGGAAATTAAGGGCACCGCAACCCGACCCACCATACAGTGCGTATCCGAACCCAGTTCTCTATGAGGAAGGGTTTGGATACGTTTTTTCTTTATCAAAAGTTCTTAGCGGAGAGGATAAAAGAAACGGAAGATTCTCTGTCCCCTGAACCTGCAAATCCCCGCCCCGGCGAATGGATGCGGCATTCGTCCGAGCGGGGATTTTTTGCATGGATTTCGGTCAGGGATGGGCGGGCGTTTCTTTCCAGAGCCACCGGAAGCCAAAGGGCTCCAGAGGGACGTTTCCGGCATCGACGGCTTCACCGGTGACAAGATCCGTATAGAGGCCGGTTTCGCCGGTATAGGCCGTGCACCGCTCGCCGCAGAAGTTATACAGACCAATGAATGTTTCGCTCTCGTTCTCGCGGACAAGGCCGAGGACCGCCCGGTTTTGGGTGTCGATGGTATGAAACGGCACTCCGGCGTCAAAGACGCTGTGGCTGCGGCGCGCTTCCTCGATCCGGCGCAGGGCCGGGAACAGCTCGTTTTGCAGCGTGCCGGGTATGCTGCGGTTGGCGGCCAATGCCCAGGGGAAGGCGCCGCGGTGGATGTAACGGCTGTCCGAAGCCTTTTCGGGGTCGTCTTTGTAGCTGTAGTCGTTGAGCTGGCCGATCTCGTCCCCGCTGTACAGCACAGGGAGGCCCGACTGTGAGAGCATGAAGGCGTGAAGGGTCAGGTCGAGCCGGACGGCTTTTTCCTGCGCGGCCTTGTCCCCGGCGAAGCCGGCCCGCTCGATGCCGCAGAGGGAGGCCGTGGTGCCGCAGAGGCGGGCGTCCCCCAGGCGGGGGTCGTCGTTGTACAGCTCCCCGATGGCGAAGGAGTTCGCCGTCTTGCCGGTAAAGAAATCGTTCAGGTACTTTTTGTGCGGGACCTCCTGCATCCCGAACCGGGCCAGGAAATCGTAGTCAAGGCCCCAGCCAATGTCGTCGTGGCAGCGCAGGTAGTTCTGGAAGATGCAGTTTTGGGGCAGACCGGCCAGGATGTCCAGCTGGCGGCGGAGCAGGGCGGTGTCGGCGGTGGCCACTGTGTGCCAGGTGGTGCACATGGTGGTGACATTGTACAGCATATGGCACTCGGGTTTGTCGGGGGTGCCAAAGTAGGGGGCAACCCGGGCCGGCTCCATCACCACTTCGCCCAGCAGCAGGACGCTGGGGCAGACGATCTCGCAGATCATCCGGATCATCCGCACGATGGTGTGGACCTGGGGCAGGTTGCGGCAGCTGGTGCCCAGCTGTTTCCAGATGTAGGGCACCGCGTCCAGCCGCACCACGTCCACCCCCTGGTTGACAAGGTAGAGCAGGTTGCCCGCCATCTCGTTGAAGACCACCGGGTTTGCGTAATTCAGGTCCCACTGATAGGGGTAAAAGGTGGTCATCACCATCTTCCGGCAGTCGGGCAGCCAGGTGAAGTTGCCCGGCGCGGTGGTGGGGAAGACCTGCGGGCAGGTCTGCTCGTACTGGTTGGGGATGGTGTCGTCGTCAAAGAAAAAGTACCGGTCCTGGTATTCTTTCTCTCCGGCGCGGGCGCGGCGGGCCCACGCGTGCTCCTCCGATGTGTGGTTCATCACAAAGTCGAGGCAGACGCTGATCCCCTTTTGGTGGCAGGCACTGGTCAGGGCGTTGAAGTCCTCCATGGTGCCCAGTTCGGGCTGGATGGTGCGGAAATCTGCCACGGCATAGCCGCCGTCGCTTTTGCCCCGGGGGCTGGCCAGCAGGGGCATCAGGTGCAGGTAATTGACCCCGCACTCCTGGATGTAATCGAGATGGCTTTCCACCCCCCGCAGGGTGCCGCCGAAGTTGTGCACATACAGCATCATCCCCAGCAGGTCGTTCCGCTTGTACCAGTCCGGATCGGCCTCCCGGGCGGCGTCCCGGGCTTTCAGGGCGGCGGCGCGGGTTTCGGCATAGCCGTGCATCTGCCCGCACAGCGCATCGAACATCGGGCCGTTGTCGTACAGTTCCATGTACAGCCAGCGCAGCTCGTCGCGATGGCGGGCCAGACGCTGCTGGAACAGGGCTTCTTCCTGCTGGGTCATAGGGATTCCGTCCTTTCGATCATGATCTGCACGGCGGGGTAGTCGCCCTGCATGATGGGCAGCGTCAGCCCGGCATGGCAGAGGGCCGCGCCGGTGTAGACGCGCTCGGTGAGGGATTCGTGATAAAGGGCCTGGGGGTCCAGCCCGCGCAGCCGGATGTGGATGGGCCAGGGGTTGGCCTGGGGGTCGATGACCACCACGCTCACCGCCGCCCGGCTGCGGTCGGGGGCGGTGAACTGCCATGCCGTGAAGCAGGTGTCGGTGACGGCGTCGGTCAGGCGCTCGCACCGGCCCTCCAGCAGCAGGGGCTGCAGCTGCTTATAGCGGACGATCTGGGCTTTGACCATCTCCTTTTCGTCGGCGGTCAGCTTTTGCAGGTCCAGCTCGTAGCCAAAGGTCCCGGCCATGGCCACCACCGCCCGGGTGGAAAGCAGGGTGCTGCGCCCGGTCTGGTGGTTGGGCGAAGCCGAGATGTGGCTGCCCATGGAGCAGGGCGGATACCCGAAGGAGGTGCCGTACTGAATCTTGATCCGGTGGATGGCGTCGGTGTCGTCGCTGCACCAGATCTGGGGGCAGTAGCAGAGCATCCCGGCGTCGAACCGGCCGCCGCCCCCGGCGCAGCCCTCGAACAGCACCTGGGGGAAATCCCGGGTCAGGCGGTCCAGCAGGCTGTACAGCCCCAGCATATAGCGGTAGGCCGCTTCGCCCTGCCGCTCGGGGGGCAGGGCCCGGCTGTAGACGTCGGTCAGGTTGCGGTTCATGTCCCACTTGATGTAGGCGATGTCATGCTCGGCCAGCAGACGGTGGAAGAGATTGTAAAGGTAGTCTACCACATCGGGCCGGCCCATGTCAAGGACCAGCTGGCTGCGGCCGGTGGCCGGGGCCCGGCCCGGGATAGACAGGGCCCAGTCGGGATGGGCGGCGTAGAGGGCGGTGTTGGCGCAGACCATCTCGGGCTCGATCCACAGGCCGAACAGCAGCCCCATCTCCCGCACCCGGCCGATCAGCTGGTCGAAGGTGCAGCCCAGCTTTTTCTCGTTGAACTGCCAGTCTCCCAGGCCGCTGGAGTCGTCGCTGCGCTCCCCGAACCAGCCGTCGTCCAGCACCAGCATCTCCACCCCCAGGTCCCGGGCCTGGCGGGCGATGTCCCAGATGCGCTGGGCGTCGAAGTCCATGTAGGTGGCCTCCCAGTTGTTGATGAGGATGGGCCGGGGCTTGTCCCGCCAGGGGCTGCGGATGATGTGGCGCTGCAAAAAGCGGTGGTACCGGGCCGACAGCTCGCTCAGGCCCTGATCGCTGTAGCAGAACAGCACCTCCGGGGCGGCAAACTGGCCGCCCGGCTCCAGGGTCCAGCTGAAGTCGTCGTCGCTGACCCCCGCCACCAGGCGGGTGGACTGCATCTGGCTGACTTCGCACTCGATCTTGAAATTGCCCGACCACACCAGCATGGCCCCCAGGCATTCGCCCGCTTCCTCGGTGGTGTGGGGGGCGGCCAGGATGGCAAAGGGGTTGTGCTGGTGGCTGGATGCCCCCCGGGCCGAGCGCAGGGTCTGGATGTTGTGGCTCAGGGGGACCCGCTCGGGCTGGCGCTCCATGCAGTGGCGGCCGTGGAAGTGGATCAGCTCCCACGGGCCAAAGGGCAGGTCCAGGCAGGCCGAGGCGGCCTTGTCCAGCCGGATGGGGCCGCTGCCCTCGTTTTCCAGCAGGGCGGCCCGGGTGATGACGTCGGCCTGGGCAAAGACGCCGTACAGCAGGGTGACGGTCAGGCCGTGGACGGCGTCCCGCAGCTTGAGGCGGAGGGTCTCGCAGGCGCCGTCCTCCGCGCAGGCGGCGGGCAGGCCGGGCAGGGCGTATTTGCCGGGGACGGCCTCGGCCGAAACAAAGCGGAGGTCCGCCGCCCGGCCGCCGTCGGGGCCGGCCAGGCGCAGGCAGCCGATCCGGTAATCCCCTACGCCGCTGCCGGTGTATTCCTGGCAGAGGGTGTCCAGGGAATAGTCCCGCTGGCGGTCCATCCCGGCGGGCTGGGGGGAAAAGCCGCAGTCGGAATAAAACTCCAGGCCGCGCAGGTCGCTGCCGCCGATGGCTGGGCCGTAGTACAGGTGATGGACCACACCCTGGCCGTCGGCCCACATCTGATAGCTGGTGTGGAGGGTGTGCAGGGTGATCAGTCCGGTTTCGTGGTCGATGCGGATACTCATGGCGGTATCCTCCTTACTTTACAGAATAAGCCTGAAAAAGGCGCCCAGCCATAGGGTGGGCGCCTTTTCCGGCGTGTGGCGCAGACGGTATCCAAAAGGAGAACAGGGGCGCAGGATCATTTGCCGCCGGTCATGGCGATGCCCTGGATGAACTGCTTCTGGAAGATCAGGTACAGGATCACCATGGGGATCATGGCCAGCAGGCTGCCCGCCATCAGGACGGGGAAGTTGGTGGTGAACTGGCCGTTCAGGGTGGACAGGCCGGCGGACAGGGTCATCATGTTCAGGTCGGTGTTGCAGATCAGGGGCCACATCAGGTCCGAGTAGGCGAACACCGCGGTGAAGATGGCCAGGGCGGCCATGCTGGAGCCGGTCAGGGGCAGCATGACTTTATAGAAGGCCTGCCACTTGTTGCAGCCGTCCAGATAGGCGGCCTCGGCGATCTCGTTGGGGATGGCCAGGTACGACTGCCGCAAAAAGAAGGTGCCGAAGGCGGAGACCAGGCCGGGGAACACCAGGCCGAAGATGGAGTTGGTCATGCCCACCTTGGCCAGCATCAGGTACTGCGGGGTGATGAAGATCTGGCTGGGCAGCATCATCTGGATCAGGATGATGGAGAACAGCAGGTTCTTGCAGGGGAAGTGCAGCTTGGCGAAGGCGTAGCCCGCCATCGAGCTGAACACCACGGCGCACAGCACCCGCAGCAGGATCAGCAGCGCGGTGTTGATGTACAGGCTGACAAAGGGCAGGCTTTCCAGCGCGGTGACAAAGTTGTCGAAATTCCACTGGCTGGGCAGGATCTGGGGCGGGATGGCCATCGACTCAGCCTGGGTCTTGAAGCAGGTCAGCACCATCCACACAAAGGGGAAGATCATGATGATGCTGCCAAGGATCAGGGCTGCATAGGTGAGGGCTTTGGTCACCCGCTTGGAGTTTTTCATGCTCCGGGCGGGAGCGGCGGTAGCAGTTGCAGTGCTCATGTTTTACACCTCGTAATTGACCCACTTCTTCTGGCCGATGAACTGGACCAGGGTGACCAGGCCGATCAGCAGGACGGTCCAGACCACGATGGCGGCGGCGTAACCCTTGTCGCCGGCGATGAAGCTCTCACGGTAGAACAGGCTCATCAGGGTCTGGGCGTCGTTCAGCACCGGGTTGGAGCTGTCCACCATCATGTAGATCAGGTCAAAGACTTTCAGCGAGCTCATCAGACGCATGATGAGGACCACGAAGAGGGTGGGGGAGACCATCGGCAGGGTGATGCTGAAGAACTGGCGCACCTTGGACGCGCCGTCCAGGTCGGCGGCCTCGTACAGGCTGACCGAGATGTTCTGCAGGCCGGCCAGCAGCAGGACGGCGTCGTAGCCGATGTTGCTCCAGATCTGGACCACCGAGCAGGTGATCAGGACGATCTGGTTGTCGGTCAGCCAGCCGATGTTAGCGCTCAGCAGCTGGTTGATGATGCCGTACTGGGTGTTGAAGATCCACTTCCAGACCATGGCCACGGCGGCGGGGGCCACCACCATGGGCAGGAAGAAGATGGCGCGGAAGGTAGTGCGCCCCTGGATCTTGCTGTTCAGCAAAACGGCCACCAGCAAAGCCAGGAAGATGCCCACCGGCACCGTCAGGATGCAGAAGAAGATGGTGTTCCAGGTGGCCTGCCAGAACTCGGGGCTCTGGAACATTTCCACGTAGTTCTCGATGCCCTCAAACTCAAATTCGCCGAAGGGCAGCGACTTGGAAAAGCTCATGTAAATGGTGTCGATGAAGGGGTAGATGTTCAGCACGATCAGGCCGATGACCGTAGGGGCCACCATGACAAGGCCCCAAAAAGCTCCGTCGCGGCCCAGTTTGGACGTTTTTTCCATGGTGTTGCCTCCTTATGCGTAATATTCGGCGCTGGCCTCGTCGACGATCCGCTGCATCTCGTCCAGGCCCTGGTCGATGGTCAGCTCGCCGGTGTAGATCTTCAGCAAAGTGTCGCTGACCGGCGTTTTCCACTCGGGGCGGGCGGCGTTGTTGACGCTCTGGATGCCGTACTCCAGCATGTCGATGAAGCAGGTCACGTCGATGGGGTATTCGTCAAAGACGCCCACCCAGGTGTCCTCCAGGCCGATGTAGGCCGGGATGGCCGCGCCGCTTTCGCCCTGGATGCGCTGGCCTTCTTCGCTGCCGAAGAACTTCAGCACGTCCATGACCACATCCAGATGTTTGTTGGTGGTGGTCGTGGCATAGGACAGGCCGTTGGAAATGCTGGCCCGGCCGTCGCCGTTCAGGGGGTTGGGGCACTTGGGCAGGACGGCCACGTCCCACTTGCCCACCATCTCGGGGTAGTTCTGCAGTTCGGACAGGATGTTCCAGTTGCCCTCCAGGAACATGGAGCCGTAACCGGAAAAGAAGGCGGTGCCGGGGCTGGTCTCGGCAAAGTAGGTCTGGGTGGGGCACCAGTCGTTCTTTTGCAGGTTGATGTAAAACTCCATCCCCATCCGGGTGGCGGGGTCGTCGAAGTTGGCGCGGGTCTTGTCCTCGGTCAGGATGCTGCCGCCGGCCTGGTAGACAAAGTTCCAGTAGCCCAGCTGGTCGTCGCCGTAGGCCATGTAGCCGTAATAGCCGGTGGCGTCGTAGATCTTCTGGGATGCTTCACACAGGGTGTCCCAGGTCCAGGTGTCGTCGGGATAGCTGACCCCGGCGGCGTCGAACATCTCCTTGTTGTAGACAAGGCCCACCGAGTCCTTGTCTTTGGGCACGGCGTACAGCTTGCCGTCCGAGCCGCTGGCGTTGGCCAGCGAAATATCGGAGAAGTGCTCGGTCTCGACGATGGCCGAGCAGTCAGGCAGCTTGCCGTTGTCGGCATACTTCAGGATCTCGTTGGTGTGCATCCAAAAAATGTCGGGGGCCTGGCGGGCCATGGTGGCGGCCTCCAGCTTGGTCCAGTATTCGTTCCAGCTGGTGACCTGTACCTCGATGACCACATCGGGGTGCTGGACGGTGTAGGCGTCACACATGGCCTGCATCCCGTCCCGCTGGGCGACGTCCCAGATCTGGAACGTCAGATGGGTCTTGCCATCGCCCGGGCCGCTGCAGCCGGCGGTCAGGCTGGCCGCCGCCAGCGCGGCTGTGGCCGCAAGGAACGAACGGCGGGAAATCTTCTTCATAAGCCATCTCCTTTGAATTTGCCAATGGGTGAGCGCGTGCCTGCCCGGGAGGCGCCGCGGGGGAGAAGTCCGGCTCCGTCATTATGACGAAATTGTGAACAAAAAATTGTGCGTTGTGCACATTGCACAATTTATTCTCCCTGGTTGCAGGATAATTATATAGGATAGAGACGAAATATTGAATGCCATGATGCCGCTTTTTATATACCAATTTCCGGGATAGTAGACTGTTTCTTGAAAGTTTAGACGCAAAATGGTATATATTCCCTTGACGGTTTGGTATAATAGAATTAAAAAAGCAAGAGACCTGTTTAAACACATACCGGAAGGTATGGGACATTCCGCCGGCAAGGAGGTTTGCGCATGGCCAAAGAAGAAAAAGGCCCCGAGAAGTTAAAATTCCATGTGTTCCGAGACGAGCGCTTCATCGACCTGAATCTTTACCAGTTTGGGTGGGAGCGCACGGCCCCCACCCACTCCTATGGGCCCTATGCCCGCAACCATTATCTGTTCCATTATATCATCGAGGGCCGGGGCCAGCTGATGGCCAACGAGCAGGTGTACACCGTCACCCCGGGGCATGGGTTCCTGGTGGTGCCGGGCCAGGTGACCACCTACCGCTCCGACCCCGCCGCCCCCTGGGTGTACACATGGATCGAGTTCGACGGCCTGCGGGCCCACGAAAGCCTGCATCTGGCCGGCATCAGCGGGGCCAAGCCCATCTACACCGCCCGCAACCCCGATGCCGGCAAAATGGTCGAAGAGGAAATGATGTACATCGTCAACCACGGCAATGCCAGCCCCATCCACCTGATCGCCCACGGGTTTCTGTTCCTGGACAAGCTGGTCCAGTGCTCGGCGGGGCGGCGCAGCGGCGGCGAGCGCCGGGTCCGGGATTTTTACATCAAGGAGGCCCTCACCTTCATCGAGCAGAACTACCAGCGTGACATCTCCATCGAGGAGATCGCGGCGGTCAGCGGGCTGAACCGCAGCTACTTCGGCAAGGTGTTCCGGGACGCCGTAGGCGAAAGCCCCCAGGCCTACCTGCTGCACTACCGGATGGCCCGGGCCGCCCAGCTGCTGAAGGAGACCCGCCTGTCCATCGGTGAGATCGCCGCCCAGGTCAGCTACGACAACCAGCTACACTTTTCCCGTGCCTTCAAGAACGTCCACGGCGTCTCCCCCCGGGAATACCGCTCCACCCACCTGCTCGACCCGGAAAAACCGGACAAAAAATAATATAGCGTGTCGCTTTTGCGGCACGCTGCATCATGTAAGGCCCGCCATAAAAAGAAACGGGTGCATCTGAAAATCCTCCAACGCTGTCCCGCTCTGTCGAAAAGGGCTGCATCCCAAAAGCGGCCGCGCCGGGCTCCGGTTTCCCGGGCGCCATCCTTGCTGCGCCAGCCGGAGCTTCTCGCTTGACGCCGCCGGAAAACCGTGCTATATTCACTTGCGGGAAGGGATAAGAATGGAGAAGGTACCTTTTGATCTGAAAGGAGTGCGAATCAGATGCAACCGTATATCATTTTTACCGAGTCGACCGGCGACCTGACCCCGGCCCTCATCGAGGAGGCGGAGCTGCGGGTCCTGCCCATGAGCTTCAACCTGGACGGGCAGGCCTACCGCAACTGGCCCGACGGGCGGGAGATCAGCTCCCACGACTATTACGAAAAGCTGCGGGCGGGCAGTACCTGCACCACCAGCCAGGTGTCCCTGGCCGATTACGAGGATGCGTTCACCCCGGTGCTGGCAGGGGGGCAGGATATTTTGTACCTGGCCTTTTCCAGCGGGCTGTCGGGGACCTATCAGTCCAGCTGCGTGGCCGCCGAAATGCTGCAGGAAAAGTTCCCCGGCCGCCGCATCGCCTGTGTGGACTCCAAACAGGCCAGCATGGGCGAGGGACTGTTTGCCTATCTGGTAGCCCGCAAGCGGCAGGCAGGGGCCAGCTTTGACCAGGCGCTGGATTACGCCCGGCAGCTGGCGCCCACCGTCTGCGCCTGGTTCACGGTGGACGACCTGATGTTCCTCAAGCGGGGCGGGCGGCTGTCCGGCGCGGCGGCGGTGGCCGGCACTCTGCTGGGCATCAAGCCGGTGCTCCATGTGGACGACGACGGCCACCTCATCGCCATGGAAAAGGTCCGGGGCCGCCGGGCCAGCCTGGACGCTCTGGTCAAGCACTTCCAGGCCACCGCCCGCGACCCGCAGGGGGGCACGGTGTTCATCAGCCATGGCGACTGCCCCGACGACTGCCAGTATGTGATGGACAAGCTCCGGGCGCTGGGCGTCACCGACCTGCACCAGGGCGACATCGGCCCGGTGATCGGGGCCCACAGCGGGCCCGGCACGGTGGCCCTGTTCTGGGTGGGCGGCCCCCGCTGAAAATAATGCTGAAGCGCGCCGCAGCGTGGCGGTTTCCGACACGCTGCGGCGCGCCTTTTACACGATGAAAAGTCTGCTGCACAACAAAAACGGCGGCCACATCTGTGGTCGCCGTGGTGCGGATAAGAGGACTTGAACCTCCACCGAGTTGCCCCGATTAGAACCTGAATCTAACGCGTCTGCCAATTCCGCCATATCCGCTTATTCACTTGGCGTCCGGTCACCCGGAACGATAGCTATTATAGCGTAAACGGCGGCAAATGTCAACAGGGTTTGCAAGATTTTTTTGACAAAATTTTGCGGCGATTTTGCTGCACTCTGCGCGCGGCAAATATGGTACAATAAAAGAGTTTCTAACACTCTGCATCAAATGGAAGGAGAAGTACATTTTGTTCAACGTCATCATTTTCTTTGCCGGCGCGGCGCTGATGCTGGTCATGGCGGTGCGGGCCAGCCGGGCCCGGCTGGCCCTTGTGAACAAGGGCGTCAAGGTGCAGGCGGTGGTGGCCGGCACCATCCAGAACCGGGACGGCGTGTCCCTGGCGCTGGCGTTCACCACGCCCTCGGGGGACACCCGCCGCCTGCCTTACCCGGTGCCCCGCAAGGCCAAGGGCCTGCGGCAGGGCAGCCAGGTCACCCTGTATTACGACCCTGACCACCCCGAAAAGGTCTATGTGGAAGGGGACAAGGCGGTCCTGGGGGCCGAAATGATCTATTACGTCCTGGCGGGCCTGCTGCTGGCGCTGGGGCTGGTGCTGCTGGTCATGCTGTGAAAGGGGGGACGGCACAATGATCCTGGAACATCTCTATCAGGGTGAGCCCGGGGCCTGGAAGATCGTATTCCGGGCCAGCGCAGAGGAGCTGGCCCGCGCCCTGGCGGCGCTGGAAGCGGAGGCGGGGCCTGCCCCCGACGGCGGCGAGGAGGACCGGCTGGCCGAGGCGGTCAACCGCGCCATCCTGGCGCCGGACGGGTTTTCCACCGTGTGGGCCGAGGCAGTGGAAAAAGCCGGCCTCCAGCCGGTGAGCGACCCGGACTTCAAACTGGCGGCCCTCAACAAGGCGGAGGGCTTCCGGGCCGAGGCGGTGTTTTTTGCCCTGCCGCCCCTCACCCTGGGGCAGTACACCGGCTTTGTCCAGCCCATTGAGCCGCGGCCCATCCGCCGCCTGGCCATCGAGCTGGAGATCAACCAGCACCACGGCGCAGAAGAGCGCGCCGCCGATGCGGCGGGCAAGGCCCAGCTGCGCCAACAGGTGATCGCCGGGCTGTACGCCCGGCGCTGCGAGCAGGCCCGGCAGCTGGCCCAGGCCAGGCTGATCCTCTGCCTGGGGGACCAGGTGACCGGCCCTCTGCCCAGGCAGCTGATGGCGGAGCATTACTTTGCCGAGCAGCGCCGCTTCCACCTGAGCCTGCAGGCCCAGCGGGTCAACTTCGACCAGTTCCTGCAGGTGCGGGGGCAGACGGTGGAACAGTTCCGGGCCGAGCTCCACGCCAACGCCGAGCGCAGGCTGCGCAGCCGTCTGGGCCTGCTGCTGGTGGCGGACAAGGAGGGCCTCTGGCCCTCGCAGGCCGAGGTGGACGCCGCGCTGGCAGCCTGGGACGACAAGCGGGACGGGGAGCACACCTTCCCCGCCAACGACGCCCGCAAGGCCCGCCAGAAGCTGGCGAGCCAGCGGGCCGAGGCGTTCGTCCTGGAGCATTCCACCCTGCTGCCGCCGCCCGCCCAGCCCACCATCGTCGAAACCGCGTAAAAGGCAGGGCTGCGGCCCGCATCCTCCCAAAACAAGCAAAACAGCCAGTTTTTCACCCCTTTGTCCCGTCCGGGACGGGGGGATAAAACTGGCTGTTTTTGGGATATGATGGATCAGAGGAGGGCCTTCACCACCGCGAGCCCATGTCCGAGAAGGCGATCACGATGCACTCGATGCCGAAGGCCACCAGGCAGAAGGCGATGAGGTAACCCACCGCCACAAAGGTCAGCACGGGGCGCAGCAGCATCAAAAAGCCCAGCGCCAGGCCCAGAATGTTGACGATCAGGGAAAAGTAATAGTAGAAGTCCCCCGCGATGAAGCGGATCAGGGCGGTGTGGGTCAGCCGGGAGATGCAGTGGGTGATGAACCACAGCGGGAACAGCAGGGCCACGATCCATTCGGCAATGCCGGGGTAGGCCAGCAGGGCGATGCCGGTCATCATGCTGAAGATGCCCGAGATCAGGGACACCACCGGCCCAAAGCCGGTGAAGCGCTCTTCCTTGATGTAGATGACGATGTCGCAGATGCCGGTGATGACGGCGGCGACGCCGTACACCACCGCCACGCCGGTAAAGATGCTGCGGGGGCTCAGAAAGGTGAACACACCCAGCACGATCAGGCACAGGCCCATGATGAACTGGCTGACCCCAAAGCCGGAACGGCCTTTCATCCCTTTCATTGCGCTGCGCCTCCTTCGATGGCTGCGGCCTGGCCGGGGGTCTGCCCGGTCTGCCGCAGAAGCTGCATGAATTCCTCGCCGGTGATGGTCTCCTTCTCGTAGAGGTACTGGGCCAGCCGGTCCAGGGCGGCGCGGTGCTCTTCCAGCAGCTGCCGGGCCTTGGCGTGCTGGGCCTTGACCAGGGCCACCACCTTGCGGTCGATGGCCTGCTGGGTCTCGGCCGAGCAGGCCAGGGAGGTGTCCCCGCCCAGGTACTGGTTGTTGACCGTCTCAAAGGCCACCATGTCGAACTCGTCGTTCATGCCGTAGCGGGTGATCATGGCCCGGGCCAGCTTGGTGGCCTGCTCGATGTCGTTGGAAGCGCCGGTGGTGATCTGCCCAAAGACCACTTCTTCCGCCGCGCGGCCGCCGGTCAGGGTGGCGATCTTGTTTTCCAGCTCCTCTTTGGTCAGCAGGTTCTTGTCGGCGGTCTCCACCTGCATGGTGTAGCCCAGGGCACCCGAGGTGCGGGGGATGATGGTGATCTTCTGCACCGGGGCGCTGCTGGTCTGCAGGGCGGCCACCAGGGCGTGGCCGATCTCATGGTAGGCCACCACGCGCTTTTCCTGGTCGGAGAGGATGGCGTTCTTTTTCTGGTAGCCGGCGATGACCACCTCGATGCTCTCCTCCAGGTCGGCCTGGGTGACCACCGTCCGCCCGGCCCGCACCGCCCGCAGGGCGGCCTCGTTGATGATGTTGGCCAGCTCGGCGCCCGAGGTGCCTGCGGCCATCCGCGCGATGGTGTGGAAATCCACGTCCCCGTCCGTCTTGATCTTCCGGGCGTGGACCTTCAAAATGGCCTCGCGGCCGGCCAGGTCGGGCAGTTCCACCGGCACCCGCCGGTCGAACCGGCCGGGCCGGGTCAGGGCGGGGTCCAGGCTCTCGGGCCGGTTGGTGGCCGCCAGGATGATGACGCCGTTGTTGCTTTCAAAGCCGTCCATCTCGGTCAGCAGCTGGTTCAGGGTCTGCTCCCGCTCGTCGTTGCCGCCCATGCCGCTGCCCGCGTTGCGCTTTTGGCCGATGGCGTCGATCTCGTCGATGAACACGATGCAGGGCGCTTTCTCTTTGGCCTGCTTGAACAGGTCGCGGACCTTGGAGGCGCCCATGCCCACGAACATCTCCACAAACTCAGAGCCCGACATGGAGAAGAAGGGCACCCCCGCCTCGCCGGCGACGGCCTTGGCCAGCATGGTCTTGCCGGTGCCCGGAGGGCCCACCAGCAAAACGCCCTTGGGCATCGACGCGCCCACATCGGTGTACTTTTTGGGGTTGTGGAGGTAGTCCACGATCTCGGCCAGGTTCTCCTTGGCCTCGTCCTCGCCGGCCACGTCGGAAAAGCGGATGCCGTCCGAGGACTGGACGTAGACCCGGGCGTTGGACTTGCCCATCCCGAAGGACATGCTGTTCTTGCCGCCCATCTGCTCCATCATCTTTTTGCTCATATACTGCCCCAGCCCGATGAAGATGGCCAGCGGCAGCACAAAGGACAGCAAAAAGCTCAAAATGGGCGAGCCCTGGTCGCTGACGCTGTCAAAGGTGGCGCCGGCTTCGTGCAGCCGCTCGGTCAGGGTGGGGTCGTACATGGCCCCGGTCTGGTAGAGCTGGGTATTGTCCTTGTTGGTAAAGGTGATCTCGGTGCTGGTGACCTCCACCACACCGACGTCTTTTTCCTCGATCATATCCATGAAGGTGCCGTAGTCCACCTCGTCGATCTGAGGCCGCATCAGCATGGGCGATACGATCAGATTGAACAGGCACAAAATGGCCAGCACCAGAACATAGTAGTAGATCAGAGGTTTTTGGGGCTTTTGACTTCTTTCATCGTCGGTCTCCTCCTCTGGATTTCATAAGGCGCAGGTTGTACGGCAGCGTACAATCCGCTTACGAACTTAGTATAGTCCCCTCATGCGGCACCGGCGTGTATAAATTGTTAAAAATGTGATAACAAGAGGAGAGAGGAACGTTCCTGCGCGGCTGCTTGACAATCCTGCCTGCCTGCGCTATACTGAATACAGAAAGGGTGCTGCCGGACAAACGGTAGCCCTTTAGTCCGGTCAGAGAAGTAACCGCACGTGTGGGCTAGACAGGGCGGTTACTTCTTTTTATTGTCTGTGATTCCGTTCGATCTCGATGATCTGAAGGACCAGTCCAATGATGCCAACGATCAAAATGCCGGTTTGAATCAAATCGGAAAATGTAACCATGGCCAAGTCCTCCTTTCCTATGCAGTCAGGAGAACCAAGAAGCGCCCCTGACCGCACAAAGTCGGACCAGAGGGGACAACCGCTTGCCGTTTATCGACAACACCCAACAAAAGAATAGCATACCTACAGACAAATGACAAGAGCCTCTGCCCGAATGGACGGAGGCTCTTCAGACTGTCAAAAAAGTCCCGTCCAGCCGACATGTGCGGATGGACGGGACACATACAGGGAAATTGAGCGCTGAGAGTGTGCGAGCCGCCTTGCGGCGAGTGCACGGTTCAGCGCTCAATTTTGTCCCCAGGGACTGCGAAGCTGAGGCGCGTCCAGCGGACGAAACAGCCGAAGCGGAGCAGGGGCAGCGGTCTGCCTTTTGCAAGCCCGCTGCGACGGGCGCAGCAAAAGCAGGGAACCGCAACCACCAGGGGGAAGGAATTTCTGTCCCGCGTATGCGGGCAGAAATGGGTTCCCCCTGGAGCGTGTCGCTGATTACTGCACCGTCTCGAACTGGCTGTTGTAGAGCCTGGCGTAAAAGCCGCCCCGGGCCAGCAGCGCGTCGTGGGTGCCCTGCTCCACGATCTTGCCGTCCTGCATCACCAGGATGATGTCCGCCTCCCGGATGGTGGACAGCCGGTGGGCCACGATGAAGCTGGTGCGGCCCTCCATCATACGGGCAAAGGCCTTCTGGATGCGCACCTCGGTGCGGGTGTCGATGGAGCTGGTGGCCTCGTCCAGGATCAGCATGGGGGGCAGGCAGAGCATCACCCGGGCGATGCACAAAAGCTGCTTTTGGCCCTGGCTGATGTTGCCGCCGTTTTCGGCCAGGACGGTGTCGTAGCCCGCCGGCAGCCGTTTGATGAAGCTGTGGGCGTGGGCGGCTTTGGCCGCCGCCACGATCTCCTCGTCGGTGGCGTCGGGTTTGCCGTAGGCGATGTTCTCCCGCACGGTGCCGGCCCGCAGCCAGGTGTCCTGCAGCACCATGCCGTAGCTGCCCCGCAGGGAGGCGCGGGTGGCCTGGCGGATGTCGGCGCCGGCCACCCGGATGCAGCCGCTGTCCACGTCGTAAAAGCGCATCAGCAGGTTGATGAGGGTGGTCTTGCCGCAGCCGGTGGGGCCCACGATGGCCACCCGCTGGCCCGGCTGGACGTCCAGGCTGAAATGCTCGATCAGGGGCCGGTCGGGCAGGTACCGGAAGGAGACGTCCTCCAGGGCGACCCGGCCGTCCGGGTGCAGGGTGAGGGCGCCGGGGGCTTCGGGCGTCTGGTCCTCGGCGTCCAGCAGGGCAAACACCCGGGCCGCGCAGGCCAGGGCGTTCTGCAGCTCGGTCACCACCCCCGATATTTCGTTGAAGGGCTTGGCGTACTGGTTGGCGTAGCTCAAAAAGACGCTCAGCTGGCCGATGGTGATGCCCCCGGCCGCCGCGTAAAAGGCGCCCACCAGCCCCACGCCGGCGTAGACGATGTTGTTGACAAAGCGGGTGGCGGGGTTGGTCAGGCTGGAAAAGAAGGTGGCTTTCAGGCTCACGTCGGCCAGCCGCTCGTTCACCTCGTCAAAGGCGGCCAGGCTCTCGGCCTCGTGGCCAAAGGCCTGCACCACCTTCTGCCCCTCGATCATCTCGTTGACCAGGGCGGTCTGCTCGCCGCGGACGGCGCTCTGGCGGTGGAAGTAGCCGTAGGAGTGGTTGGCGATGAACCCCGCCACCACCAGGCTGAGGGGGGTGATGAGGACCACCACCAGCGAGATCAGCACGTTTTCCCGGAACATGAACAGCAGGGTGCCCAAAATGGTCAGCAGCCCGGTGAACAGCTGGGTGAAGCCCATCAGCAGGCCGTCGGCAAAGGTGTCCACATCGGCCACCATCCGGCTGACGATGTCCCCGGCGGGGTGGCTGTCCAGGTAGGACAGGGGCAGGGACTGGATTTTGTGGATGGCGTCGTTGCGCAGGTCCCGCGTGACCGAAAAGGTGATCTTGTTGTTGCAGACGCTGAGCACCCACTGGGCAAAGGCGGCCAGGGCCGTCACGATCAGGATGTGGAGCAGGATGCCCGGCACCCCTGCCCGGTCCACCTGGCCGGGGCCCAGCATCCGGTCGATGGCGTCGCCGCACAGCAGGGGGATATACAGCTGGGCCCCCACGCTGCCGGCGGCCACCAGCAGGCTGGCCGCCACATAAAAGCGGTAGGGCCGGATGTAGGCCAGCACCCGGCGCAGGGCCGCCCGGCTCTCGGCGGTGGAGAGGGGGTTTTTCCGGTTGGGTCTGCTCATGCGGGGGCGCCTCCTTTCACAAGCTCGGACGGCTTTTTGAACTGGCTCTCGTAGATCTCCTGGTAGACGGGGCAGCGGGCCAGCAGCTCCTGGTGGCTGCCGCAGCCCACCATGTGGCCGTCGTCCAGCACGATGATCCGGTCGGCGTGCTGCAGGCTGGCCGCCCGCTGGCTGACGATGAACACCGTCATGCTGCCGGGCAGGGCCGCGATGGCCTTGCGCAGCGCCGCGTCGGTGGCAAAGTCCAGGGCGCTGGCGCTGTCGTCCAGGATCAGGATGTCGGGCTTTGCCACCAGGGCCCGGGCGATGGTCAGGCGCTGGCGCTGCCCGCCCGAAAAGTTGCGCCCGCCCTGCTCCACCGGCTCGTCCAGGCCCAGGGGCTTGGCGCGGACGAAATCGGCGGCCTGGGCCGTCTCCAGGGCGGCCCACAGCTCAGCGTCGGTGGCGGCGCGGTTGCCCCACAGCAGGTTGGAGCGGATGGTCCCGGTAAACAGCTGGGCCTTCTGCATCACGGTGGCCACCCGGCCCCGCAGCAGCTCCCGGGGCCAGGCCGACGCCGGCCGGCCGAACAGCTCCACGCTGCCCTCGGTGGCGTCGTAGAAACGGGGGATCAGGCTGACCAGGCTGGATTTGCCCGCGCCGGTGCCCCCGATGATGCCGATGGTCTCCCCCGGGCGGGCGGTGAAGGTGATGCCGGTCAGGCTGGGTGCGCCGGCCCCGGCGTAGGTCAGGCCCGCATGGTCGAAGCGGACGGCCTCCTGGGCTCGGCGGCTGTCCGCCTGGCCGGTGACCACCGCCGGGAACGCCATGCCGGGCCGGGTGTCCAGCACAGCCTGCACCCGGCCGGCGCTGGCCCAGGCCTTGCTGATCTGGACGATGAGATTGGCCAGCTTGACCAGCTCCACCAGGATCTGGTTCATATAGTTGACCAGGGCGATCAGGTCTCCCTGGGCCATGCCCCCCGCGTCGATCTCGATGGCGCCGGTGTACAGCAGGGCCACGATGGCCAGGTTGATGAGCACATAGGTCAGGGGGTTGGTCAGGGCCGACAGGTGGCCCACCTTCAGCTGCAGGCCGGTGAGCTGGTCGTTGGTCTGCTCAAAGCGCCGGGTCTCGCTGGCCTCCTTGCCAAAGGCGCGCACCACCCGCACGCCGGTCAGGTTTTCCCGGGTCAGGCCCAGCACCCGGTCCAGCCGGCCCTGCACCTTGCGGTAGAGGGGGGACGTCACCGCCATGATGCTGAACACCACCACCGACAGCGCCGGGATGGTGACCACGAAGATCATCGCCGCCCGGGCGTTGACGGCAAAGGCGCAGACCATGGCGCCCACCACCACAAAGGGGCTGCGCAAAAACAGCCGCAGGAACATGTTCAGCCCGCCCTGCACCAGGTTGATGTCGCTGGTCATCCGGGTGATGAGGGTGGAGGTGCCGATGGTATCCATCTCCGAAAAGCCCAGGGACTGGATGTGGGCAAACAACGCGTGCCGCAGGGCGGTGGCGTAGCCCACCGCCGCCTTGGCCGAAAAATACTGGGCGGTGACGCTGCACCCCAGGCCCACCATGGCCAAAAGCAGCAGCAGGGCGCACCGCGTGAGGATATAGCGGGCGTCGCCGGCCGCGATGCCCACATTGACGATGTCGGCCATGACCAGGGGGACCAGCAGGTCGAAGCAGGCCTCCAGCATTTTGAACAGGGGGGCGATGACGCTCTCCTTTTGGTAGCCGTTCAGATAGACAAGCATCCGTTTCAAGTGTAAAACGCTCCTTTCCCGGGGCTGTGGATGGCAGATTGCGCGCGGTTATCTTTCATTATACCGCGCCGCGGGGGCAATTACCAGATGAAAACGCCGCTTTTGGCAAAAAGCAGGCCGCACCCCGCCGCAACCGGTTGAGAAAAGGCGGAAATCCTGCTATACTAAAACGTACAAGAGAGGGAGGGACGCCAAGCCATGCCAAGCGGGAAAAAGCACATCCGGTACCGGCCGGTCAAAAACCGGAAAAAAGCCCCGGCGGGGGGCCTGCGCTACGGGCCGGTCTTTACCGGGTGCCCGGCGGTGGAGCTGGCCGTCGAGCGGCTGTACCAGGCCGGCGACGCGCAGCGGGAGGAGCGGTTCTGGGGCCTGGTCAAGGGGCTGAATTACGCCCTGCAGATGCAGACCCATGTGCTGGTGCCCGTCCGGCTGACCCCCGAGGGCAGCCAGGGACAGTTCAGCTGGGCGTCCCACCCCATCCCGCCCGAAAAGGCCGGGGGGCTGGAGCTCTGGGCCCTGAGCACCCCCAAGGGATACAAGGTGCTGCCGGCCTTTACCCGGCCGTCGGAGGCGGACGCCAGCCCCGCCACCCTGGGCCTGCCCATGGCCGAGCTGCCCCTGCAGCAGGTGATGGAGGAGGCTCTGCAGCGGGAGGACCTGAACGGGATGGTCCTCAACCCGTGGGGCCGGTCGGCCACGCTGGACAAGGGGCTGCTGCGGGGGCTGCTCTACGCCCACGGCCCCGAGGACGCCCCCGGCGAGGCCGAGGCCCGGCAGGGCCGCCAGCTTGCCGCCCAGGGCCGCTGGGCCGAGGCCGAGCCCCTCTTTGCGGCGTCGGCCGCCCTGGGCTGCCCCGAGGGGCTGCGCCGGCTGGCCGGCTGCTACGACACGGGCCGGGGCATCGGCCGGGACCGGCGCAAGGCCATGACCCTGTGGCGCAAGGCCGCCGCCCAGGGGGACGTGCTGGCCCAGGTGGCCATAGGGGACCGGTACGCCGCGGGCACCGCCCGCACCCCCGGCGACCCCGGCAAGGCCCTGATGGCCTACCGCCGGGCGTGCGCCATGGCGGAGACTGAGATGGACATCACCACCTGGCCGGTGCTCTGCCTGCGGATGGCCGGGGCCGAGGCCGGCGCCACCGACAAGGAGCAGGCCGCCCGGCTGTTGGCCGAGGCGGTGCACGGGCTGCACCTCCTGTGCAAGGAGGAAGAGGACGCCGAGGCCCGGCAGGAGCTGGCCCGGGCGGTGGCCGCCCTGGCCGACTGCGCCCGGGAGATCTACGCCGGGGCCGCAAACCTGCAGGAGCTGCTCCAGAAGCTGGCCGCCCAGCTGAACACAGAATCTTTACATTTCAACTGAAAAAGCGCCACAATCCCACGGTAAAATAAAGGAGAGACAGAATGGATGCGGCCCCGCCGCGTCCGGACAAAGCAAGGAAAAGAGGATTTCACATATGGGCAAAGTGATCGGGATCGACCTGGGCACCACCAATTCCTGTGTAGCGGTGGTGGAAGGCGGCAAGCCGGTGGTCATCACCAACGCGGAAGGCGAGCGCACCACCCCCTCGGTGGTGGCTTTTACCAAGGACGGCGAGCGTCTGGTGGGCGGCGCGGCCAAGCGGCAGCTGGCCACCAACGCCGGCCGCACCATCTCCAGCATCAAGCGGCGGATGGGCAGCGACTACCGCGTCCACATCGACGGCAGGGACCTGACCCCGCAGGAGATCAGCGCCATGATCCTGTCCAAGCTGCGCCGGGACGCCGAGAGCTACCTGGGCGAAAAGGTGACCGAGGCGGTCATCACGGTGCCGGCCTACTTTGACGACAGCCAGCGCAAGGCCACCCAGGACGCCGGCCGCATCGCCGGGCTGAACGTGCTGCGCATCATCAACGAGCCCACCGCCGCCGCGGTGGCCTACGGCCTGGACAACGAGGCCCCCCAGAAGATCCTGGTCTACGACCTGGGCGGCGGCACCTTCGACGTGTCCATCATCGAGATCGAGGACGGCACCTTCACGGTGCTGGCCACCGGCGGCGACACCCGGCTGGGCGGCGATGACTTCGACGCCCGCATTGTGGACTGGCTGGTGCAGGAGTTCAAAAAGACCGACCGCATCGACCTGACCCGGGACCCTGCCGCCATGGGCCGCCTGAAAGAAGAGGCGGAAAAGGCCAAGAAGGAGCTGTCCAGCGCGCCCTCGGCCCAGATCAACCTGCCCTTTATCGCCGTGGGCCGGGACGGCCCCCACCACATCGACGCCACCCTGACCCGCCCCCAGTTCGAGATGATGACCGGTGACCTGCTGGCCCGCACGGTGGAGCCGGTCAACAACGCCCTGCGGGACGCCGGGCTGGCCCCCGCCGACTTGGGCCGCGTCCTGCTGGTGGGCGGCAGCACCCGGATGCCCGCGGTGGCCCGCCAGGTCAAGGAGCTGCTGGGCAAGGAGCCCAGCCACACCCTGAACCCCGACGAGTGCGTGGCCATGGGCGCAGCCATCCAGGGCGGCCTGCTGCAGGGCGGCGGCAAGCTGGCCGGCGCCACCGGCGCGGCGGCCCAGGGGCTGGTCCTGATGGACGTCACCCCCCTGACCCTTTCCATCGAGACCCTGGGCGGCGTGGCCACCCCCCTCATCACCCGCAACAGCATGATCCCCACCCGCAAGAGCCAGATCTTCACCACCGCCCGCCCCATGCAGACCTCGGTGGAGATCAACGTCCTGCAGGGCGAGCGCCGCTTTGCCAAGGACAACAAGTCGCTGGGCAAGTTCAAGCTGGGGGGCATCCGGGCCGGCTTTTCGTCCAAGCCCCAGATCGAGGTCACCTTCGACATCGACGTCAACGGCGTGGTCAAGGTCTCGGCCAAGGACCTGGGCACCGGCCGGGAGCAGAACATCACCATCACCGGCTCCACCAACCTGTCCGAGAGCGAGATCCAGCGGGCCATGGCCGACGCCGCCGCCTACGAGGCGGAGGACAGCCGCCGCAAGGGCCGGCTGGAGCTGCACAATCAGGCCGAGATCCTGGCCTACAAGGTGGACGAGGCCCTCTCCAAGTGCAAAAAGGAGATCGACAAGGACGAGAAAAACCGCATCAAGACCGACCTTGCCAACCTCCGCCGCTGCATCCGCAAGGACCACCCCGAAAAGATGAACGACACCGAGGAGACCGCTCTCCGCCAGGCCAAAGAGACCCTGGAGGCCAGCGCCAGCCACCTGATGATCCTGTACACCCAGCAGGCCGGGGATGCTTCCGACAGCGGGGATCCCAACCTGTAACACAGACCGATAGGAGGTGAAAGGCGATGTCACCCACCATCATGGTCGGGGCCGGCATGGTCCTGACCGTCGTCATGAACCTGCTGCGATGCGGCTGCTACCTGGCCGTCATCCTGGCGTGTATCAAGTATCTGCGCAAGAAGTAACCTATAGGTTCGCAGACTGTCAAAAAAGTCCCACCCGGCCGACATGTGCGGACGGGTGGGACACATACAGGGAAATTTAGCGCAGGGAGTGTGCGAGCCCGTCAGGGCGAGTGCGCGGCTCTGCGCTAAATTTTGTCTAAAAGGGGGATACCAGGGGGGAAGGTTTTCTGACCTGCGCAGCAGGCAGAAAAGGGTCCCCCCTGGAGCGTGTTATAACATTTTGGAGAGGAAGGCTTTCAGCCGGGGGTTCTTGGGGTTGGAGAACAGCTCCTCGGGGGGCTCGTCCTCCTGGATGACCCCCTCGTCGATGAAGATGACCCGGTTGGACACCTCCCGGGCAAAGCCCATCTCGTGGGTCACCACCAGCATGGTGATGCCGGTGTGGGCCAGCTCCTTCATCAGGGCCAGCACCTCGCCCACCATTTCGGGGTCCAGGGCCGAGGTGGGCTCGTCAAACAGGATGACGTCGGGGTCCATGGCAAGCGCCCGGGCGATGGCGATGCGCTGCTGCTGCCCGCCCGACAGGCTGGCGGGGTAGACGTCCGCCTTGTCCGACAGGCCCACCCGGGCCAGCAGCTCGTCGGCCCGCTGGGCGGCCTCCTCCTTGCTTTTCAGCTTGAGCAGGACGGGGGCCATCTCCAGGTTCTCCTTCACCGTCATATGGGGGAAGAGGTTGAAGTGCTGGAACACCATCCCCATCTTCTGGCGCAGCTTGTCGATGTGGGCCTCGTCCACCTCGACCCCCTCGAACTTGATGGTGCCGCCGGTGGGCTTTTCCAGCCGGTTCAGGCAGCGCAGAAAGGTGGACTTGCCGCAGCCCGACGGGCCGATCAGGCAGACCACGTCCCCCCGGTAGATGTCGATGTCGATGCCTTTCAGCACGTCCAGGAGGGGGGTCAGGCCCTTGTAGCCCCGCTTCTTCTCGCCGCCGTAGGTCTTTTTCAGGCCGCGGACCTCGATGATCTTTTCTTTGTTAGCGGTCACTGCGCGCCAGCCTCCCTTCCATATGGTTGAGCACTTTCTCCAGGAACAGCACCATCACCAGGTAGATCAGGGCCACCGAGATGTAGGGGAAGAAGGTGCTGTAGGTGCGGCTGCGGACGATGTCGCCGGCCTTGGTCAGGTCCTGCAGGGCGATGTAGCCGCTGATGGAGGTCTCCTTGAGCAGGACGATCAGCTCGTTGCCCAGCGCGGGCAGGACGTTCTTGACCGCCTGGGGCAGGATGATCTTCCAGGTGGCCTGGGTGTAGTTCAGACCCAGGCTGCGGGCGGCCTCCATCTGTCCCGGAGGCAGGCTCATGATGCCGCTGCGGAAGATCTCGGCCACATAGGCGCCGCTGTTGATCCCGAAGGCCAGGATGGCCACCGGCACCTTGCCGACATTCACCGAGCCGAACACGATAAAGTACATGATGAGCAGCTGGATCATGGTGGGGGTGCCGCGGATGACGGTCAGGTACAGCTTGCACAGCCCGTTCAGGATGCGCAGGTGTCCGGTCTGGTCATGGGTGGTGCGGATGTACGCGATGATGAAGCCCAGCACCACGCCCATCGCCGCTGCCGCAAAGGCAACGATCAGGGTGGTTTTCAGACCGTTCAGGAAGAGCAGGTAGCGCTGCTCCTCGATGAAGGTGGAGACGAACTCGCTGGAAAGTTCCTCCCACAGGTTTTGGAAAAATGCCATGAACTTCCCTCCTTGACGGGGCGGACAGGGGGTGAATATGCATAATTTTTGAATTTTTATGCATATATACATAAAGAGAAGGGACAGAGCCGGGATTCGCACCTGGGCTCTGTCCTCTGCATCTCTTATAAAACCACAAAAACCGCAGTTTGTAAAGAGTTTTTTCTCTTTTGACCGCAGATGGTCCGTCCGCTTACTTCAGCACGATGATGGACTGGGCGGCGGTGCAGTAGGTATCGGTGAAGTCGATCTGCTCCTGACGCTCGGGGGTGACGGTCATGCCCGCCATGCCGAAGTCGGCCTTGCCGCTGTTGACGGCCGCAATGATGGAGTCAAACTCCATGTCCTCGATGTGCAGGTCATAGCCCAGCTTGTCGCACAGAGCCTTGGCAAACTCGGCGTCGATGCCCACGATCTCGCCGTTCTCGATGTACTCATAGGGATCGAAGGTGGCGTTGGTGGCCATCACCAGGGTGCCGTTGGGGTACTCGGTGCCCTCGGGGCTGACGTAGCCGGTGGCGCCCTCCACCTTGGCGATGTACTTGTCCAGGATGGCGTCCAGGGTGCCGTCCTCCTTCAGCTCGGCGATGGCGCCGTTCAGGGCCTCGGTCAGGTCGGGGTTGTCCTTGCTGACGGCGATGGCGTAGCTCTCCTCCGCGAAGGCGGTGTCCAGCATGGTCAGCTCATCGGGGTTGGCGGCCACAAAGTTCTTGGCCACCTGGTCGTCGATGCAGACGGCGTCGATCTTGTTGGTCAGCAGGGCCTGCACGGCGTCGGCGGCCTTGTTGTACTGCTCCACGCCGGCGATGCCCAGCTTATCCTCGCCTTCGCCCACTTCCTCGCTCATCAGCAGGTCGCCGGTGGTGCCCAGCTGGACGCCGACGGTCTTGCCGGCCAGGTCCTCCAGAGCCTGGATGGCCTGGGTGGAAGCCTCGCTGCCGGCGGCAGAAGCGGCGCTGCTGGCAGTGCTGGAGGCGGAGGCGGCGGTGGAAGAGCTGGTGCTGGAGCAGGCGGTCAGGACCAGAGCGGCGGACAGACCGGCAGCGGCCAGGAAGCTGCGGCGGGTGATCTTATTCATATTCATACACTCCTCTTGAATCTTCGAACTTTGGCAAACAGGCAGGGGGCGGGCGACCCGCCCCGGCCGCAAACAGACGATGCGGCGTTCAGCCGGGCGTCATCCCGGCGACAACCTGTAGTATAGTTTGTACAAATGTAAATGTCAAGTCTTGTGCAGAAAGGCAGCCTAAATTGAAACCAAATTGAGATAACTTATGCAAAATATCCCAAAATACGACGCATATATGCAAAAAGCCCCCCGCCCGGGGCGGCCTCCTCAGGGGGCGCGCTCAGGCGGGGGCTTGGGCGTTTAGAGATACCGCGCGATCTCTTCCGCGCTGCGCTTGGGCACGCAGTAGTCGCGGTTTGCGTCCAGGTAATATTTGACGCCGGTGGCTTCGGTCAGGGGGACGACGCGGGCGGCGTGGGCCGGGTAGCCCAGGGCCACCATGGTGTGCAGCGTTTCGTTCTCCGCCAGGCCCAGCAGCCCGGTCAGCCGGGGGCGGTCGATGGCCCCCATGATGCAGCTGCCCACCCCCCTGGCCCAGGCGGCCAGGGTCAGGTTGGCCAGGGCGATGCCGGCGTCGGTGTCCTTGTCGCCGGGGATCGAGGCGTCCTGGACCACGGCCACGAACAGGACGGGCTGTTCGCCGGGGCCCGGCGTCCCCTGCTCGGGGGGCAGGTAGGCCGCCCACTTGACCAGGGGCTGGACCCGGGCCACCATCTCGGGGCTCCGGACCACCACCAAGCGGATGGCCTGCCGGTTGCCCCCGCAGGAGGACAGGCGCATGGCCTGGATCATGTCGTCCACCACGGCGGCGGGGACGGGCGTCTGCTGAAAGCGGCGGTAGGTGCGGCGGGTGGCAAGCAGTTCCATGATGTCCATGTCAGGATTCTCCTTTCGCTTGGTGCAGCAGGTCGGCCAGGCTGGGGACGGTCAGGCCGCCCCGGCCGGTGACGGTCTCGGCGTGGAGCAGGGAGGAGAGGACGCTCTCCTCCACCGACTCGGCCGCGGCCCGGAACAGCAGGTCCATCCGGTCCTCGTGGACCGCCCGCAGGGGCACGAAGTCCCCCCGGGGGTCGTGGGGGATGCGGCAGGCGGTGGAAAAGGCGATGACGATCTCCCCGCTGCCGTTGCCGCAGTAGGAGCCGGTGCGGCTCAGGCCCACGATGGCCCGGCGGGCCACCCGGCCCAGCTGGCGGCAGGTGAGGGGGACGTCGGTGGCCAGCACCGTGATGATGGACCCCCGGTCCTGGTGGGGCGGCACGCCGGCCTGGGCCAGCCGCTGCCGGATGGGGACGCCGGCCAGGATCAGGTCGTCGAACCGCGCGTGGTTGGACAGGACCAGCGCCCCCAGATGGAAGGCCCGGCCCTCCAGCTCCAGCCGGCGGGAGGCCGAGCCGATGCCGCCCTTGAGCCCGTGGCAGCGCATCCCACGGCCGGCCCCCACCGCGCCCTCGGCAAAGTCGGCGCGGCAGTCGGCCAGGGCGGCCAGGGCGTGGGCCTCGGTGACGTGGAGGCCCCGGATGTCGTTCAGGCCGCTGTCGTTGCACTCGCAGACCACCGGGTTGACGCTGCCGGTGGTCTCGCAGATGTCGGGGCAGCGGTCCAGCATATACCGGACCAGCGCGGTGGACACCGTCCCCACGCTGAGGGTGTTGGTGAAGAGGATGGGGGTCTCGAGGGTGCCCAGCTCTTCGATCTGGACAAGGCCGGTGGTCTTGCCAAAGCCGTTGATGACGTGGGCCGCTGCAGGCACCTTTTCGTGAAAGGTGTCCCCCGGGTGGGGCAGCAGGGCGGTGACGCCGGTCTGGACGTCGCCGCCGGCCAGGGTGCAGTGGCCCACCGTCACCCCCGGCACGTCGCTGATCCGGTTCAGGGGCCCGGGGGGCAGGCTGCCCACCGAAAAGCCCCAGCTTGGTTGGATGCCCATAAAAGTACCTCTCAATGTGGATTGCTGGTTACGGCGTGGTGTCGTCCAGGGTGTTCAGGTCGTAGGGGGTGTTCTGATAGACATAATAGTTCAGCCAGTTGGAATACAGCAGGTGGGCGTGGGCCCGCCAGCGGAACACAGGGGTGCGGCCGGGGTCGTTGTCGGGGTAGTAGTTTTTGGGCGGCGCGATGGGCAGCCCCCGGGCCACGTCCCGGCGGTATTCGGCGTCCAGGGTCAGCTTGTCGTATTCGGGGTGCCCGGTGACGAAGATCTGGCGGCCGTTCTCGGTGCTCAGCAGGTAGGGGCCGGCCTCGTCGCTGGCGGCCAGGATGCGCAGCGCCGGGCACTGGGCGATGTCCTCCACGCAGACCCCGGTGTGGCGGCTGTGCGGGGCATAAAACTCCTCGTCAAAGCCCCGCACCAGGGGGTTGGCCGGGCGGGTGACCCGGTGGGGGAAGATGCCGAACATCTTTTCGGGCAGCAGCTCCTTGCGCACCCCGTAGTGGTGGTACAGCCCCGCCTGCGCCCCCCAGCAGACGTGGAGGGTGGAGTAAACGTTGGATTTGGAATAATCCATGATCTCGCACAGCTCGGGCCAGTAGTCCACCTCCTCGAAAGGGATGGTCTCCACCGGCGCGCCGGTGATGATCATCCCGTCAAAGCGGCGGTCCCGCACCTCGTCAAAGGTCTTGTAAAAGGCTTCCAGATGGGCGGGGGAAACATGGGTGGCCGCGTGGCTGGCGGTCTGCAGCAGGGTCATGTGGACCTGCAGGGGGCTGTTGGCCAGCAGCCGGGCGATCTGGGTCTCGGTGGCGATCTTGGTGGGCATCAGGTTGAGGATGGCGATCTCCAGCGGCCGGATGTGCTGGGAGAGGGCCCGCTCCCGGTGCATCACAAAGATGTTTTCCGCGTACAGCGCGTCGTAGGCGGGCAGGGTCTTGGGGATGATGAGGGGCATGGCGGATTCCTTTCAGAGCCCTCTCGGTCAGCTGCGCTGACGGCTCCCGCTGCCAAAGGGGGAGCCGGCCCAAGAGGTGGTTGTTTGAAGTGCCTTCCAAAAATGGCCGGGGCGGGATCAGACCTGGTCCAGCGCCTGGGCGATGTCTGCGATCAGGTCCTCGCTGGCTTCCAGGCCGCAGCTCATGCGCACCAGCTCGGCGGGGACGCCGGCGGCCTTGAGCTGCTCGTCGTTCATCTGCCGGTGGGTGCTGGAGGCCGGGTTCAGGCAGCAGGTGCGGGCGTCCGCTACATGGGTCTCGATGGCGGCCAGCCGCAGGGACTTCATGAAGGTGCTGGCGGCTTCGCGGCCGCCGGCCAGGCCAAAAGAGACCACGCCGCAGCTGCCATGGGGCAGATACTTCCGGGCCAGGGCGTGGTAGGGGCTGGACTCCAGCCCGCAGTAGTCCACATAGGCCACCTTGGGGTGCCGCTCTAGGAACTGGGCCACCGCCAGGGCGTTGGCGCAGTGGCGGGCCATCCGGACGTGGAGGCTCTCCAGGCCAAGGTTCAGGATAAAGGCGTTCTGGGGGGACTGGCAGCAGCCGAAGTCCCGCATCAGCTGGGCGGTGGCCTTGGTGATGAAAGCACCGCCCTGGCCGAACCGCTCGGCGTAGGTGATGCCGTGGTAGCTCTCGTCGGGGGTGGTCAGGCCGGGGAACTTGTCGGCGTGGGCCATCCAGTCAAAATGGCCGCTGTCCACGATGGCGCCGCCCACACCTGCGCCGTGGCCGTCCATATACTTGGTGGTGGAGTGGGTGACGATGTCGGCGCCCCACTCGATGGGGCGGCAGTTGACCGGAGTGGGGAAGGTGTTGTCCACGATCAGGGGCACCCCGTGGGCGTGGGCGGCCCTGGCAAACTTTTCGATGTCCAGCACGGTGAGGGCGGGGTTGGCGATGGTCTCGCCAAAGACGGCCTTGGTGTTGGGCCGGAACGCGGCGTCCAGCTCTTCCTCGGTGGCGGTGGGGGAGACGAAGGTGACGTCGATGCCCATCTTGGCCATGGTGACCGAGATCAGGTTGAAGGTGCCGCCGTAGATGGTGGAGGAGGAGACGATGTGGTCCCCGCACTGGCAGATGTTGAACAGGGCCAGGAAGTTGGCGGCCTGCCCGCTGGAGGTCAGCATGGCGGCGGCGCCCCCTTCCAGGGCGGCGATCTTGCGGGCCACGGCGTCGCAGGTGGGGTTCTGCAGGCGGGAGTAGAAGTAGCCGTCGGCCTCCAGGTCGAACAGCTTGCCCATGTCCTCGCTGGTGTCGTACTTGAAGGTGGTGGACTGGATGATGGGGATCTGGCGGGGCTCGCCGTTGCCGGGGGTGTAGCCGCCCTGCACGCAGATGGTATCGCGGTTCATAGAGAACTCCTTTCTTGCCCTCCCTCCGTCACGGGAGGCGGGGGGTCACTTTCTCAATCTCTTGTCGCTGTGGGTGGCGATGGCGGTGCCGATGGTCTGGAACAGCTGCACCAGCACGATCAGCAGCACCACGGCCGCCAGCATGATGCCGGCCTGGTAGCGGTAGTAGCCGTAGGAGATGGCCACCTTGCCCAGGCCGCCGCCGCCGATGGCGCCCGACATGGCCGAATAGCCCAGGATGGTGGTCAGGGCGGTGGTCATGCTGGAGACAAGGCTGGGCAGGCTTTCGGGGATCATCACCTTGGTGATGATCTGCAGGGGGGTGGCGCCCATGCTCTGGGCGGCCTCGACCACGCCGGGGTCCAGCTCCCGCAGGCTGGTCTCCACCAGCCGCGCCACAAAGGGGAAGGCCGCCGCCACCAGGGGCACGATGGTGGCGTTGGTGCCCACCGTGGTGCCCACGATCAGGCGGGACAGGGGGAATACGCAGATCATCAAAATCAGGAAGGGGATGCTGCGCAGGATGTTGATGACGAAGTTCAGCGCGTGCATCAGCCAGCCGGGCAGGGGCAGGACGCCGTCCTTGTCCCCGGCCACCAGCAGCACGCCCAGGGGCAGCCCCAGCACCAGGGCAAACGCGGTGGAAAGGACGGTGATGTAAAAGGTCTCCCACACCGCAAAGGCAAAGTCCATAACGGTCACAGGCCGGTCACCTCCTCAACGGTCACGCCGGGCTGGGTGCGGATGTACTCCATGGCCCGGCGGGCTTCGGCTACGTCGCGGGGCAGGCGCAGCAGCATACTGCCGAAACACTTCTGGTTCAGGTCGCGGGTGTCGGCGCTCAGGACGCTGACCAGGATGCCCGTCTCGGCGGCCAGGGAGGCCACCAGGGGCTTTTCGGTGGAAGAACCGTTGAAGGTCAGGCGGATGACGTGGTCGTCGGGGGCAAAGGAGGCCAGCTCCCGGGAGGCCTTGCCGCCGCCGGGGGCCACCAGGCGGCGGGCCGCGGCGGTCTTGGGCTTGGCAAAGATCTCCTGCACCGTGCCCTCCTCCACCACCTGGCCGCCGTCCAGAATGGCGACCCGGTCGCAGATGGCCTCCACCACGCTCATCTGGTGGGTGATGACCACCACCGTGATCCCCATCTTCTGGTTGATCTCGCGGATCAGCCCCAGGATGGAGCGGGTGGTGTCGGGGTCCAGGGCGCTGGTGGCCTCGTCGCACAGCAGCACCTTGGGGTCGGTGGCCAGGGCCCGGGCGATGGCCACCCGCTGGCGCTGGCCGCCCGACAGCTGGGCGGGGTAGGCGCCGGCCTTGTCGGGCAGGCCCACCGTCTGCAGCAGCTCCCGGGCCCGTTTTTCGGCGTCGGCCTTTTTCACGCCGGCCAGCTCCATGGGAAAACAGACGTTGGCCAGGCAGCTGCGCTGCATCAGCAGGTTGAACTGCTGGAAGATCATGGCGATCTTCTGCCGGCGCTGGCGCAGCTGGGCGGGGGTCAGGGACTGCATCTCGGTGCCGTCGATGACCACCTGGCCCTCGGTGGGGCGCTCCAGCAGGTTGATGCAGCGGACCAGGGTGCTTTTGCCGGCCCCCGACATCCCGATGATGCCGTAGATCATCCCGTCGGGGATGGTCAGGTTGATGTCCCGCAGCGCCTGGACGGCGCCGTCCTTCATCTGGAAGGTCTTGGACAGATGTTTCAGTTCGATCACAGCGGGGTCCTCCGGTGTCTATCAGCCCTGGATGGGGTCGAGGCTGGTCTGCTTGCCGCCGTAGATGCCCATGGGCTCGACGTGGATGCCGGCGACGGTGACCAGGTGGGTGCCGTTCTGCGCGTTGAAGTCGTCCAGGTAGGGCTGGTGCTGGAAGTAGTTGGTGTCCACAGTGCCGTCCTCGACCACGTTGTTGGGGATGATGTAGTCGTCAAATTCCTGGATGTCCAGGGTGATGCCCTTGGCCTCCAGGATGGGCACGCAGACCTCCAGCACTTCGCAGTGGGGGGCGGGGGTGGCGGCGCAGCTCACGGTCTGGCCGGCCAGGGCATCGTAGTCCACTTCGGGGTCGTAGCCGTCGGTGGGGTTCTCCACCACCGACACCACCGCGCCGCCGTACTGCTCCAGCATAAAGTCCTTCACCTGCTGGCTTTCCAGCGCGGCGGCCAGGGCCTTGATGCGGGGGTCGTTTTCGTTGCCCTCTTTGCAGACCAGCACGTTGACGTAGCTGGAGGTGCCGTCTTCCATGGCCAGGGCCTGGGTCATGGGGTCCAGCCCGGCGGCGATGGCGTAGTTGGAGTTGATGACGGCGTAGTCCTCGTCCTGCAGGACGTTGGGCACCTGGGCGGCCTCCACCTCGTCGATGGTGATGTTGAGGGGGTTGTCCGCGATGTCGTTCTTGGTGGCGGTGATGCCGGCCCCTTCCTTCAGGGTGAAGAAGCCGTTCTTTTCCAGCAGCTGGAGGGCGCGGGCCTCGTTGGTGGTGTCGTTGGGGACGGCCACGTGGAAGCCGGCGCTGCTGCCCGACCCGCCCGAGCAGGCGGAGAGGGCGGCGGCCGCGGCGGTCAGGCCGGTGACTTGCAGGAATGCGCGGCGGGTGATCTTGTTCATAATGACGCTCCTTTTTCGTGTTGACGCTTCGTGTGTGAACGGACGGAAAGAGAAAAGCTCCCGTCCCCACAGGTAGAAAGACACCTGCAAGGACGGGAGCCAGAATGCTTCCGTGGTACCACCTTGTTTCACCGGCCCCTTGCGGGGCGCGGCCTCAGCGCTGCGGCAGGGCCCGGGGGCCTGCGTACAGCCGGACGCTGTAACGGGCGCACCCGTCGCAGGCTTGTGGCTCTTGCCTCTCGCCTGCGCAGCTCCGAGACCATTTTCAGCCCCCTGTTCCCCGCCTGCTCCCACCTGCCAGGCTCTCTGGTTGAGGTCAATGCGAGGGCTTACTCTTCTCTTCACAGCCGGTTTTGTGATATCGTGTTTTATTGTAGCCCGCCCGCGCCGGTTTGTCAAGGCCTTTTCTTCTGCTGGGGCAGGGGCAGGCCCAGCACCAGCGAGATGCCGATGGCCAGGGCGGCCGCGATCTTGACGGTGTCGGCGGCGGAGGCGGCCATCTGGACGTTGTCGTTCTGGATGAAGTAATAGGCGGTATAGTAGATGCCCGCCCCCGGCACCAGCGGAAAGATGCCGCACAGCAAAAACACCGTCACCGGCGCTTTGAGCCCGATGGCAAACAGCCGGGCCAGCAGGGTCAGGGGGATGACGGCCAGCAGGTTGGCGGTCACCGCGCCGACCCCCAGCATCACGGCCAGCTCGTAGGTCAGCCAGCCCACGGCGCCGGTGGCGGCGCAGGCCAGGTAGCAGGGGCGGGGGATGCCGAACAGCATCCCGAAGCACAGGGTGCCCACCCCGCCCAGCAAAAACTGCCGCAGCAGCTCGAACAACTGTGCGCCCGTCATACCACCGTTACCCCCGTCAGCAGAGTGTGGACCCGCAGCACCAGGCCGGCCCCGCAGGCCAGGCAGGCGGCCACCAGCACCGCGTCGATCAGCCGGATGGTGCCCGAGAGGTAGTCCCCTTTGACAAAGTCCCGGATGGACATGGTGAAGGCGACGCCGGGGGTCAGGATCATCAACGCGCCGATGGCGGCGTGGTTGACGCTGGCGGCCAGCACCCCGCAGGCCAGGATGCAGACCAGGGTGATGAGCCCTGCGCCGGTCAGCTTGAGAAAGAGGGCGGGCAGCCGCCTGCAGGCCCACAGGTAGACGCTGACGGTGCACCCCGCAAGGGCGGCGGCCGCCGCCTCGGCCAGGCCCCCGCCGAACATCAGGGCAAAAGCCGCCGAGCCCACCGTCCCGCTCAGGATCTGGGCGGCCGCCCCGGGGAAGGGGATGCGCCGGGCCGCGGCCAGCTGCAGCTCGGCTTCGGCCAGGCCCACCCGGCCTTCGGCCAGTTCACGGGACAGTTCGTTCACCGCCGCCACCCGGCCCAGATGGATGGTCCGGTCGGGGACGTTGCGCACCTCGCTGATCTCGGCGGTGCCCGCCGAGGCGAAGATGCCGTTGGTCAGCACATAGACGTGGAACTCCCGCAGATGGAGGCTGCGGGCCATGATCTGCATGGTCTGCTCGACCCGGAACACTTCGGCCCCGTTTTCCAGCAGGGTCTGGCCTGCCGCCATGATAAAATCCATGATCCGGCGACGCTGCTCGCCGTCGGGATAAAGCTGGATGTCAGACATCGTTTTCCTCGCAGTCTCGCTTCGCTCCCCGGCCTGCCCGCACGCGGGAGAGCCGGGGAGGAGCCCGTCGGTTTATGGTTTGCCTCCCGCCCTTGCGGGGGAGGCGCCGCGGCCTTTCGCACCGCGGCGGAGAGGGCGCTTTTTCACCGTGTAGCCAAAGGTGCCCAGCTGCCGCCCCAGGGCCCGGTATTCCCCGTGGCTGTAGGCGATCAGGCGGGCCCGGTCCAGGCACAGGCGGCCTGCATCGTCCAGCAGGTCCTCGTCCACCAGCACCCCCGCCACCTCGGCCAAAAACAGCTCGTGGCTGCCCAGGGGGATGGTCTGGGTCACCCGGCACTCCAGGGCCAGGGGGCTCTCGGCCAGGATGGGGCAGCCGGGATGGACCGTCCCCGGCCCGGCGTGCAGGCCCAGGGCGGCAAATTTGTCCACATCCCGCCCGCTTTTGACCCCGCACCAGTCCACCGCCCGGACCAGGGCCTCGGTGGGCAGGTTGAGGGCGAACAGGCCGCTGGCCTTGATGAGGCCGTAGCTGTACCGCTCGGGCCGCAGGCTGATGGACACCATGGGCGGCCGGGTGCAGACGGTGCCCGCCCAGCCCACCGTGATGAGGTTGGGCTTTTCCAGGCTGCCGCAGGATACCAGCACCGGCGGCACCGGGTTCAAAAGGGCCGAGCCCTTCCAGCTTTGTTTCGTCATCCGTGGTACTTCCTTTCGTAGGGGGCCCAGGTCCGCTCGCTGATGATGTAGCGGGGCCGGGCTTTGGTCTCCATATAGATCTTGCCGATGTACTCCCCGATGACCCCCAGGCAGACCAGCTGGATGCCCCCCATCAGGCAGACGATGCAGACGGTGCTGGCCCAGCCGGCCACCGTGCTGCCCATCAGCGCCCCGATGACCGCCCACACCACCCCGATGAAGCTGAGGATGCTGAACAGCATCCCGATGCCGGTGATGAGCCGGATGGGCTTGTTGGACAGGCTGGTGATGCCGTCAAAGGCGAGGGCCAGCATTTTGGACAGGGGATAGTGGCTCTCCCCGGCCAGGCGCTCGTGGCGCTCGTACGATACCGTGTCGCTGGCAAAGCCCACCAGGGGCACCATCCCCCGCAGGAAGATGTTCACCTCGTGGTAGCTGGCAAAACTGTCCAGCACCCGGCTGCTGATCAGGCGGTAGTCGGCGTGGTTGAACACGATGTCCGCCCCCAGCAGGTTCATCAGGTGATAAAAGCCCTCGGCGGTGAAGCGCTTGAAAAAGGTGTCGGTGTCCCGGCGGCTGCGCACCCCGTAGACCACCTCGGCCCCGGCCAGGTATTTGCGGACCATCTCGTCCATGGCGTTGATGTCGTCCTGGCCGTCGCAGTCGATGGAGATGGTCACGTCCGCGCCGTTGTCCCGGGCCTCCATCAGCCCGGCCAGCACGGCGGCCTGGTGGCCCCGGTTGCGGCTCTGGCTGATGCCGATATAGTGCTCGTCCTGGCGGGCAAACTGGCAGATCAGCTGCCAGGTGGCGTCCCGGCTGCCGTCGTTCACAAAGCAGATCCGGCTTTTGCCGCTCACCAGGCCCGCCGCGGCCAGGTCTTGCACCTTCTGCAAAAACTGCGGCGCAGTGATGGGCAGGACCTCCTGCTCGTTGTAGCAGGGGATGACGATCCAGAGGATGGGTTTTGCAGTCATGATAAGCTCCTTTCGCGGCGCTCCGGCCCGCCGCCCGGCGGAGAAGGCGGCCGCGTTATTGGGACAATTTGCGCAGTGCGTCGGGCTGCAGCAGCTTGAAGCTGCTGCGGTAGGTATCCAGCAGGCCCTCCCGCTGCATCCGGCTCAGTTCGCGGCTCAGGGCGCTGCGGTCGCAGTTCAGATAGTCGGCCAGCTGCGCCCGGGTGAAGGGGATGCGGAAGGTCAGCTGCCCGGCCCGCTCGGCCTCGGCCAGCAGATAGGCCGAGACCTTGGCCCGCAGACTGTGCAGCAAAAGCAGGTCCACCCGCCGCGCCAGCAGGAAATATTTGTCGCTGATGGTCCGCACCAGGTTCTGCAGCACCAGCTGCCCGGCGGCGCTGCCGTCGGGGCGGAGCAGCCGGTCGTAGGGGATCAGCAGCACCTCGCAGGAGGTGTGGGCGGTCACGGTGACCGGGCTGGTCAGGCTGGAGCCGCCCAGCACGTCCCCAAACACCCCGCCCGGCCCCATCCGGGTGATGGGCAGGCGGCTACCGTCGGGGGCCAGCCGTGCCGCCTCGATGGACCCGGCCAGGATGACCCCCACGCTGTGGCTGGGCTGGCCGGCCCGGACCAGCACCGCCCCCCGGATATAGCTGCGCCGCACCGCCCCCAGCCGGTCCATAAGCCGGACCAGGGCCTCGGCGCTCAGCCCCCGGAAAAGGGGCGTGGATTGTAAAATGGCAAAGTCGTCCATAAGGCGGTTCCTGTCCTGCAGCGAACAAGGGCTTTGTTGCCCCTGCAACGGTAATTTCCCTCCCATTATAGTAGAATGGGGGCTGCAAAGCAAATGGTTTTGTGGCATTTTGAAAAAATTTTACAAAGAAGGGGATTTCCGATCATGAAAAAACTTGCTTCCCTGCTGCTGTCCGCCGCCCTGCTGCTGAGCCTGGCGGCCTGCGGCGGGCCTGTCGCCAGCGGGCCGGCTGCCTCGACGCCGGATTCGTCCGAAGCGGCTGCCTCGTCCGAAGCGGCTTCTTCCGGTGCGGCTTCGTCCGAAGCGGAGGAGAACACCCTCTCCACCGCCGGCCCGGTGCGGATCGCGGGCCTGAAGGGCCCCACCACCATGGGCCTGGTCAACCTGCTGCCCATGCAGGAGGACGGCTCCGCCAACCTCCGCTACGACCTGCAACTCTACGGCGCGGCGGACGAGATCGTCCCCCTGCTGACCAAGGGCGAGCTGGATATGGCGGCCATCCCCGCCAACCTGGCCGCCACCCTCTACCAAAAGACCGAGGGGGCCATCCAGGTGATGGCGGTCAACACCCTGGGCGTGCTGTATGTGGTGGAAAAGGGCGACACCGTCCAGTCGGTGGCCGACCTGGCGGGCCGGACCATCCTGTCCACCGGCAAGGGCACCACCCCGGAATATGTGCTGCGGTACATCCTGACCCAGAACGGCATCGACCCGGATCAGGATGTGACCATCGAGTTCTACAGTGAGGCCGCCGAGGTCACCGCCCAGATGGCTGTGGCGGAGGACGCCATTGCGGTGCTGCCCCAGCCCTATGTCACCAGCGCCTCGATGCAGGACGACACCCTGCGGGTGGCCCTGGACCTGACCGCCGAGTGGGAGAAGGTCTGCGACACCCAGCTCATCACCGGGGTGACGGTGGTCCGCACCGCCTACGCCGAGGAGCATCCCGATGTGGTGGCCGCCTTCCTGGAGGACTACGCCGCCAGCGCAGAGGCCGCCAGCGCCGACCTGGACGGCACCGCCGCCCTCTGCGAGGAGCAGGGCGTGGTGGCCAAAGCCGCCATTGCCAAGGCCGCCCTGCCCGCGTGCAACATCGTCTGCATCACCGGTGAGGAGATGAAGGCCGACGTGGCGGGCTACGCCCAGGTGCTGTACGACGCCGACCCCGCCGCCGTGGGCGGCGCGATGCCGGACGACGGGTTCTACTGGATGTGACCCTCCCGAAACATACGCGGGACGCCCACTGTCAAAAAGTCCCGACCGGACGACATGTGCGTACGGTCGGGACACATACAGGGAAATTTGGCGCTGGGAGTGTGCGAGCCGCTTTGCGGCGAGTGCGCGGTTCGGCGCCAAATTTTGTCCCCAGGGGGATATTAGGGGGAAGGAATTTCTGTCCCGCGCATGCGGGCAGAAATGGGTCCCCCCTAAAGCGTGGCGCTTTTGCGACACGCTGGCGGGACGCCTCTTGCGGGGCGTCCCGTTTTCGTTTATACTGCCTTTATGGAACGATCGAAAGAAGGAGGCGATGGCTTGAAACCATCCAAAAAGTCCATCCCGGCCCGGCTGGCCGCGGCAGCCTTCTGGCTGGCGCTGTGGCAGTGGGCGGCCATGGCCGTGGGGCAGGAGGTGTTCCTGGTGTCCCCCCTGCGGGCGCTGGACACCCTGGTCCGGCTGCTGCCCACGGCGGATTTCTGGGGGCGGGTCGCCTTTTCCAGCGGGCGGATCCTGGGGGGATTTGCGCTGGGGTGCGGGTGCAGCGTGGCCCTGGCGGCGGCGGCGCGGCTGTCCCGCACGGTGGAGCTGCTGCTGGACCCCGTCATGCAGCTGGTGAAGGCCACCCCGGTGGCCAGCTTTGTGATCCTGGCGCTGGTCTGGGTGCGGGGGCGGGAACTGAGCATCCTCATCAGCTTTTTGATGGCCCTGCCGGTCCTGTACAGCGCGGTGCGCACCGGCATCGCCTCGGCGGACGTCCAGCTGCTGGAGATGGCGCGGGTGTTCCGCATCCCGGCGGGGCGCCGGCTGCGGGCCATCTGGCTGCCGGCGGTCCTGCCCGCTTTCCGGGAGGGCTGCCGCACCGCGTTGGGCCTGTGCTGGAAAAGCGGGGTGGCCGCCGAAGTGATCGGCCTGCCCGACGGCAGCATCGGCGATGCCCTCTACCGGGCCAAGATCACCCTCTCCACCGGGGAGCTGTTTGCCTGGACCTTTGTCATCATCTGCCTGTCGGCCGCCTTTGAGCGGGTCTTTCTGGCCCTGCTGGACGGGGCGGTGCGGCGGGTCTGCGGCGCGGCGGCGCCGGAACAGGAGGCAGAAGCATGACCCTGCAGATCGAAGGTTTGACCAAGCGTTTTGGGGCGCACACCCTGTTCCGGGGGCTGGAGCTGCGGGTGGAGGGCCCGGCGGTGCTCTGGGCCCCCAGCGGCTGGGGCAAGACCACCCTGCTGCGCATCCTGATGGGGCTGGAGCGGCCCGACGCCGGCTCGGTGACCGGGGTGGGGCGGGTGGCCGCCGTCTTTCAGGAGGACAGGCTCTGCCCCCAGCTCACGGCGGTGGAAAACGTCCTGCTGGTCCTGCCCGACGGCCGGGCCCGGCGGGGCGGGGTGGAAGCCGACTTTGCCCGGCTGGGGATGACGGGGGATGCCCTGACCCTGCCGGCGGCCCGCCTGTCGGGCGGGCAGAAGCGGCGGGCGGCCCTGCTGCGGGCGGTCTGGGCCAGGGCGGACACCCGCCTGTTCGACGAGCCCTTCACCGGGCTGGACCCGGCGGCCATGGAACAGGCGGCGGCCCTGCTGCGGGCGCGGTGCGCCGGGGCGCCCGCCCTGCTGGCCACCCACGACCGCGCCGCCATCGAGGCCCTGGGCTGGCCGGTGATCCGCCTGGACGGGATCAGATCAGCTCTTCCAAAATAGCGTTTTGGACGATCATCCCCAGCGGGGTGAGGGTCAGGCGCTGGGGGGTCAGGGTCAGGTAGCCCGCCTGCTGGCAGTGGGCCAGGAAGGCACGCTGCCGGGGGGTGAAGTCCGGCCCGCCCCGGCGGCGGTATTCCGCCAGGTCCAGCCCGCTGGCCAGCCGCAGCTGGAGGATGAGGTAATCCTCGGCGCCGCAGCCCCCGTCGGGCGCCGGACGGGCCGTCCCGGCCACGAAAGCGGCGGTGTCGGCGGGGTAATAAAAGCGTTTGCCCGCAAGGCAGCTGTGGGCGGCAGGGCCCAGACCCAGATAGTCGCCGCAGTCCCAGTAGATGCGGTTGTGCCGCCCCTCCCGGCCGGGCCGGGCGAAGCTGGAGATCTCGTATTGCCGGTAGCCGGCGGCGGCCAGCCGTTCCACCGCGTAGAGGTAGAACCCGGCGGCCTGGTCGGCGTCGGGCAGGCCCGCGGGCGGCTGCCGGCCAAAGGCCGACCCCGGCTCGATCTTGAGCAGGTAGGCCGAGATATGGGCGGCCCCGCCCTCCTGGATGAGGGCGAGGGTCTCGTCGAACTCCTCCCGGCTGTAGCGGGGCAGGGCCAGCATGATGTCCCCGCTGACGTTGTCAAAGCCGGCCTGCCGGGCCATCTCGAAGGCGGCGGCCGCCTGGCGGGCGGTGTGGGGCCGCCCGAGGGCGCGCAGCTGGCTGTCCCGGGCCGACTGCACCCCGATGGACAGGCGGTTGACCCCGGCGGCCCGGTAGCCCTGCAGCCGCTCCAGGGTGACGGTCTCGGGGTTGGCCTCCAGGGTCACCTCGGCCCCGGGGCGGGGCGCGGCGGCCGAGATCAGCCGGGCGGCCTGGGCCGGCGTCAGCAGGCTGGGGGTGCCCCCGCCCAGATAAACGGTGTCGGGCGGCCCCGGCAGAGCGGCGGCAAAGCCGGCCAGGGCCCGCAGCAGGGCGTCCACATAGGCGTCCGGCACGGCGCGGGCGGCCCCGGCGGCGTAAAAATCGCAGTACCGGCACCGGGAAAAACAGTAGGGGATATGAAAATATACACCAAACGACAAAACAGTCACAGCCTTTTCATGAATCGTTCATTTCTCTATAGTATACTGTAAGCATCAGAGCGGGGCAAGAGGTCTGGTCCCCGCCTGCAGAAAAAGGAGTGTCATTATGAACTACTACAACAACGATTACGACCGCGGCTACACCGAAGCAACGATGTCCGCAGCCGATTATATGGCACGGACCTACCGCTGGATGGCCTGCGGCCTTGCCGTGACGTTCGGGGTGGCCCTGCTGACGGCGATGACGCCGCTGTTCTTCCTGGTCAACTCCCTGTACCTGCTGCTAACCATCGGGGAGCTGGGTCTGGTGTTCTTCCTGAGCGCCCGCATCCAGCAGATGTCGGTGGGCGCCGCCCGGGGCGCGTTCCTGGCCTACTCGGTCCTGAACGGCATGGTGCTGAGCTATTACTTCATGCTGTTCTCGGTGGGCACGCTGATCATGGCGTTCCTGAGCACGGCGGTCTATTTCGGGCTGATGGCCTTCTACGGCCACACCACCAACCGCGACCTGACCAGCTGGGGCCCCAAGCTGATGATGGGCCTGATCGCCATGATCTTCACCGGCCTGGTGGGCGCCCTGTTCGACTTTGGGATCGGCTCGGTGCTGCTTTACAACGGCATCGGCCTGGTGGTCTTTATGCTGCTGACCGCCTACGATACCCAGAAGCTGCACCAGCTGTACGCCTACTACTCGATGGACAGCGCCCTGGCCGAGAAGGCCAGCGTCTACGGCGCTCTGACCCTGTATCTGGACTTCATCAACATCTTCCTGCTCGTGCTGCGCCTGCTGGGCATGGGCGGCCGGAACCGGGATTAAAACCTGTCCGCCCTTCCGCGGAACCCCCTCGGGAAAAATCAAATCAACCAGCCAAAAGCGCCTGTCACGTGTTCCCCACGCGGCAGGCGCTTTCTTGTGCTCAGCGGTCCAGACGGTATTTTTGGATGCGCTTTTCGGCCAGCTCATAGACCTCCTCGTCGGCACGGACGCCAACGACGATGACCAGCATGGACGTTTCGGTGCGCTGGAGTTTGTAGACGGCCCGCAGCCCGGCGGTGCGCAGCTTGATCTTACAGCAGCCCGCCAGGCTGCCGCTCAATGGCTTGCCGTAGCCGCCCTCCGCGGCGGGCAGCGGGTTCTGACTGACCTTTTTGAGCGCTTTCTGGATCAAGCTCCATTGGCTTTTGTCCAGGGATTTGATGTCTTTCTTTGCTTCCGGCAGGAAATCAACCGTCCAGTTCATTCAACCTCTACGTCCTCCCAGCCGGCTAAATCGTCCTCCGTGAGGCCCAGTTCCTGCATCATCTCATCCCAGGAAACCAGCGTTTTGGGGTCGTAGTGGGCCAGCCGTTCGGCGGCGATGGCTTCCAGCTTGGCGTCGTTCACCGCGTCCATCAGCCGGACGTATTCCTCCGGCGAGAGAAGGACGCACTCGGCGACGTTGTTCTTCATGACCACCTTTGCGCCACTCTTGCGGACATCTTCAAAAATTTTGCCCGCCTGCCCCCGGTTGAACAGCGAAATGGGGACGGTGTTCTTGATTGCACTGATCACAGATGCCATACAAATCGCTCCCTTCTACCTATAGTATAGCATAGGACAGAGAAAAGAACAACAGATTTGTCGATGAATTTGCTGTCAAATAGGAAGGGTGTGTAGAAAAGCGCCTGTCACGTGTTCCCCGCGCGGCAGGCGCTTTTTCGTTGCAACCAAAACAGCCCCCCGTCCGCAGACAGGGGGCTGTGCTTTTTCAGATTGCCGCCGGCGCGAGCCGGGGCGGGGGAGCGTTACAGGTTGAAGTAGCGCTTGGCGTTGTCGAAGCAGATGCCGCGGACGATTTTCTCCAGGGCCTTCTCGTCGTTGGGATACTCGCCGTCCTCGACCCACTGGCCGATGATGTTGCACATGATGCGGCGGAAGTAGTCGTGGCGGGTGTAGCTCAGGAAGCTGCGGCTGTCGGTCAGCATGCCGATGAAGTTGCCCAGCAGGCC
>DSLFR04102__coassemble_541_pt1 | contig 36052 bp, 34 predicted proteins | sample DSLFR04102__metabat2_high_PE_009 | metagenome-assembled genome bin DSLFR04102
TTACTTATCAGTCTTAGTCGGCGTACGAGTGACAGTGCAAGCAACAACGTAGTCAACCTGACCAGTCACAGCATCAGTCACAGATGCAAACGCCATATCACCGGTATACTTGAAAGTATACCAATAACCTTCGTTCTGACCATTCTGGCCATAAACTACACTCTTTTCGAGCAAATCAGCATAAGTAGTTACGCCGCCCTTTGCCTCAACATCGGCCGACTCAATCTCTGCTGCAAGTTTCTTTGCAGCATAATTTGCATCAGCACCCTTAACATTCAGCATATATACGAGCGTAATATCCTGAGCCTCTTTGTCGTCATTCTCATTGCCATTGACTGCACTACCAGTCCCTACACACGGGAATTCGGTTTCGTTAGTCAAATTAGAATCCATCCGCAACATAACATTGCGGATATTATCAGCCGTAAGATCACTACTACCTGCACCGAGATAACGAATAGCAGTCTCCAGAGTATTCTGAAGGTTAGCATCGCTAGCGAAAGAGACCTTTGCCTTTGTCTCGCTGTCAAGTGCAGCAATCACACTTGCAGCAGCTCCGCTCTCCACAATAGGAGTCTCGCCCTCACCATTCTGGCCACCATTGCCAGAATTGCCAGAGCAGCCAGCCAGCATACTGACGGCCATAACGCCGGACAGAGCCAGAGCCAAAACCTTATTCAGTTTCATTTGGAAATTTCCTCCTTGTTGTTGTTTGTAACTCGCACCAAAACATTTGGGGAACAGGTCACCATCCCCGTTCCTTGTGCATAGTTTAACACAACAGTATTTCCTTTGTCAAGGCAGAAGTGCCAAAAGATGGAAAAAAAGGAAAATTTACACAAAATCAAACGTGGCTGCGAAACTAAACTTTGGTCTATTGTGAGAGGGGCGCAAAAAACCCGCCGTACGGGTCACCCCATACGGCGGGTTTATCAGGCTTTGAAACGTGGACCTTCGTTCCTTGGCCCTGCTTGACACCAAAAAGCCCCCAACGTCGCACCGTCAGGGGCTTTCTCCTCACGAAAAGGAATTAGGGTCAATGAGGATTATGCGGCAGTAGAACTCTGGACCGGAGTCTGCTCCAGCATCAGCCCGACGAACCAGACAGAGATATCCTTTGCCTCGTCGCCAGTTGCCTCAATGGTGACCTTGTAAGCCGCCACACTACCATCAAACGAGTTGACTTTAGTATTAGCAGTATTCAGCTCCCACTTGGCAACATTTGCAGCCATAGCCTCGCCAACTTCCTGAGCAGTCATACTACCATCGAAAACCAGAGCGGTGACATAAGTCACATCCCCAGCGGTCGTCGGATGATAAGTACTAAAGCTGGAAGTCCAGTGATCGTACTCCACATAGCGGCTCATCATGTTGGAAGCAGTACCACTAACAATTGCACCATTTTTGGTAGCAGCCTTTGCTTCAGCTTCAGTCAGAGTCCGCGCCACTGCAGCCGTCGCGTCAGTCAGGTCACCATCGGTCTTGTAATCGACAGTGGTCTGAGCCAACGTATCAAGCTCAGCGTTCATTGCTTTCCGGACGGCAGTGGTATCGCCTTTGATGCTGTTACCAGAAAGGCCAGCACCACCACCAATACCACAAGCAGTCAGCATGCTGACTGCCAGGACGCCGGACAGCGCCAGGGAAAGAATGCGTTTGAGTTTCATTGGACCTTGTTTACCTCCTTTAGAAGATAAATTTGCCTGGGGTAACCTGTTTCGAGTCTTGGACCTTGCGGGATAAGGACGGCCCCTACCCCGTCTAGTCATATGATAGTACAAATTCCTCCATTTGTCAATCACACCATTTTTCACCAGGGGGTTTGCTCACAAATTTTACTTTTTTCAAAAATAAGCGCCCTTGCCTTTCGGCAAAGGCGCTTTGGGCTGCCATGGCTTTTGTTCCGTAAGCAAAAAGGGCGTTTGCAACGGTTTTTTGAGTCCTTTTTGAGCCTGGACGGAAAAAATTTCACGCCCTTTTTCTTGTAAATTTTTTGTTGCGTCAGGTTTTGTGCTCTTCTTTGGCGGTCTGTTCGATGCCGATGCCCACCACCCACGCCGCATTCTGGTCGCCGTAGGCCTGCTGCACACTCACCGAATAGGTGTATGTATAGGTGTAGTAGCTGTCGATCACCACCTGGCGGCTCTTGGTGGCAAGCTCCGCCTCCATCTCCTCGATCTGGACCAGCGCCGCCCGGGCCACCTCGTCCTCCGGCCACTCGCCGGGATAGATGAACAGCCGGGACATCCGGGTCACCCCCGGCGTGATGGGCGCGCTTTTGGGGTTGTATTTCTGGGTGCTAGACTCTTCCCGCAGCTTCTCGGACAGGGTGCCGGTGTCCTCCTGGTTGGTCAGGCTGGGGACGCTGCCGTTCTTGATCAGGTAGGTGGCCGCCGCCGCAGTGCCCGCGCCCAGCTGGCTGTCGGTGGTGTCGATCTCCTGTTCCTCCGCCATGTCGGCCACCAGGTTCGCGGTGGAGGACATGGGGCGCGTCCCGATCTGCTTGGGCTGCACCGTACAGCCTGTCAGCACCACCATCGCCAGCCCGGCGGCCAGCACCAGCAGCTTTTTCCTGATCTTGCGCAATGCGCACACCCCCTTCCCGGCCGTATCGTCACACCGGCCCATTCTTGATTTTATTTTACACCGAACAGGCAGGTTTTGTCAACCTTTCCCATTTCGGAAAAATCGCGGCGGGCTTTTCTCCCCCGCTTTTCCGTCCGGCCCCGGCGCGCCGGCGGGCCGGCTCATTTTGCTCTTGATTTTGCCTGTGATTCAGGGTAATATAGTTTTAACCCCTATAAAGGTATCAAGGAGGAATGGGAAATGAAAACGATAGGCTTTATTGGCTGCGGCAACATGGGCGGGGCCATGGCCCGGGCGGTCTGCCGGGTGGCGGACCCCGCCGGCGTGGTGCTGGCCAACCGCACCCCCGCCAAGGCCCAGGCGCTGGCCCAGGCGCTGGGCTGCCGCACCGGCTCCAACGAGGACGCCGCCGGCTGCGGCCTGGTCTTTCTGGGGGTCAAGCCCCAGATGATGGCCGGGATGCTGGCCCCCCTGCAGCCTTTGTTTGCCGCCCGGGCAGCCCGGGGCGAGCGGTTTGTCCTGTGCACCATGGCCGCCGGGCTGACCATGGACCAGATCCGCCGGATGGCCGGCGGGGATTACCCGGTCGTCCGCATCAATCCCAACATCCCCTCCGCCTATGGCGAAGGGATGATCCCCTACTGCACCCTGGGCGTCACCCCGGAGGAAGAAGCCGCCTTCTGCAAGCTGATGGCCGGGGCCGGCCGGGCCGACCCCATTGCGGAAAACCTGATCGACGCCGCCAGCTGCGTGTCGGGCTGCGGGCCGGCCTGGGCCTGCCAGTTCATCGAGGCGCTGGCCGACGGCGGCGTGGCCTGCGGCCTGCCCCGGGCCAAGGCCCAGCAGTACGCCGCCCAGATGGTGCTGGGCACCGCCAAAATGCTGCTGGAGACCGGCGGCCACCCCGGCGCCATGAAGGACGCCGTCTGCAGCCCCGGCGGCACCACCATCCAGGGGGTGCGCGTGCTGGAGGAGCGGGGCTTCCGCGGGGCCGCCATGGACGCCGTCCTGGCCGCCTACGACAAGACCTGCAAGCTGCGGGAGGGCTGAGGGAATGCGCATCGTCGTCAAGGTCGGCACATCGACCCTCACCTACCCCACCGGCCGGCTGAACATCCGCCGCACCGAAGAGCTGGTCAAGGTGCTCAGCGACCTGAAAAACGCCGGGCACCAGGTGATCCTGGTGTCCTCGGGCGCCATCGGCATGGGGGTGGGCAAGCTGTCCCTGCCCAGCCGCCCCGCCGACATGGCGGGCAAGCAGGCCTGCGCCGCCGTGGGCCAGTGCGAACTGATGTATACATACGACCGGCTGTTTGCCGATTACAACCACACCGTGGCCCAGATCCTGCTCACCGGCGTGGACGTGGAGCACACCGAGCGCCGCCAGAACTTTGAGAACACCCTCTACCGCCTGCTGGAGCTGGGCGCCCTGCCCATCATCAACGAAAACGACACCGTGTCCACCATGGAGATCGCCTCCATCGGCGACAACGACACCCTTGCGGCCATTGTGGCCTGCTGCGCCCGGGCGGACCTGCTGGTCCTGCTCAGCGACATCGACGGGCTGTACACCGCCAACCCCCGCACCCACCCCGACGCCAGGCTGATCCCCCTGGTCCGCGAGGTCACCCCCGAGATCCTGGGGATGTCGGACGGGGCGGGCTCGGCCCTGGGCACCGGCGGCATGGCCACCAAGCTGCGGGCCGCCCAGATGGTCACCGCCGACGGGGTGGATATGGTCATCGCCAACGGCGCCCACCCCGAACTGCTGTATAAGATCGCCGAGGGCGAGCCCGCAGGCACACGGTTTGCGGCCCGGCCCCGGCATCATGGAAAGGAGGCCGCCCTATGACCACCCAACAGATCCTGACCGCCGCCCGCGACGCCAGGCGGGCCGTCGGCGTTTCCGGCACCGAACAGCGCAACCGCGCCCTGCTGGGCATGGCCGCCGCCCTGGAGGATGCCGCCAGCCGCGCGGCCATCCTGGAAGCCAACGCCGCCGACCTGGACGCCGCCCGGGGGCACATCTCGGAAGTGATGCTGGACCGTCTGGCCCTGAACGACAAGCGCCTGGACGGCATGGCCCAGGGCATCCGGGAGGTGGCCGCCCTGCCCGACCCGGTGGGGGCGGTGCTGCGCCGCATCGAGCGGCCCAACGGCCTGGTGATCGAAAAGACCGCCGTGCCCATGGGGGTCATCGCCATCATCTACGAGAGCCGCCCCAACGTCACCAGCGACGCGGCGGCCCTGGCCCTCAAGAGCGGCAGCGCCTGCGTGCTGCGCTGCGGCAAGGAGGCCTGGCGGAGCAGCAAGGCCATCGTGGACGCCCTGCGCCAGGGGGTGACGGCCGCCGGCCTGCCCGCCGACGCCGTCAGCCTGATCGAAGACACCACCCGCGCCTCCTCCTACGCCCTGATGGAGGCGGTGGGCTACGTGGACCTGCTGATCCCCCGGGGCGGCGCGGGGCTGATCCGCGCCTGTGTCGAGAACGCCAAGGTGCCCTGCATCCAGACCGGCACCGGCATCTGCCACATCTACGTGGACGACACCGCCGACCAGGACAAGGCCCTGGACATCATCGAGAACGCCAAGGCCAGCCGCCCCAGCGTCTGCAACGCCGAGGAAGTCTGCCTGGTCCATAAAGACATCGCGGCGGCATTCCTGCCCAGGCTGGCCCAGCGCCTCGGCCCCGACCGCGCAGCCCGCGGCCTCCACCCGGTGGAGCTGCGGCTGGACAAGCGGGCCGCCGCCCTCATCTCCGGCACCCCCGCCGGCCCCCAGGACTTCGACACCGAGTTCCTCGACTACATCCTGGCGGTGGGGGTGGTGGACAGCGTGGAGGACGCGGTGGAGCACATCGCCGCCCATTCCACCGGCCACAGCGACGCCATCCTCAGCCAAACGGCAAGCCACATCGAGCGGTTCACCGCGGCGGTGGACAGCGCGGCGGTCTACGTCAACTGCTCCACCCGCTTCACCGACGGGGGCGAGTTCGGCCTGGGGTGCGAGATGGGCATCTCCACCCAGAAGCTGCACGCCCGCGGCCCCATGGGCCTGGCCGAGCTGTGCACCTACAAGTACATCATCCGGGGCGACGGCCAGATCCGCGTGTAATGCAGCCTCTATTATAATAAGGTATAGCGGGACGGTTTTTCCGCCCTGCACCGGCAGCAAAAAGCCGTGGAGCGGCAAACTCCACGGCTTCTGTTTTTGTCTTGTTCAGTCCTCCGCATAGAGATAGCCGGAAGTGGATACGACATTCTCCGCCTGTTCCAGCTTTTCCGCAATGCTGGCAGGCAGCGAGGGCGCCTGCCCCGCCTGTGCATCGCCGGCTCCTTTTTCAGCCCGGCACCCGCACAGCAGGCAGGCCAGGATGATCCACAAGGAGAGCACAAACATCATCTTTCGTTTCAAAAAGCCCGCCTCCTTTTAATAAGCTGTGACTAACTACAGCATCATTATCCCTCATGTGCGGCTTTTTGTCAAGGCCCCTCTCCCCCACACAGAAAAGAGCCGTGGAGCGGCGAACTCCACGGCTCTTTTATCGCATTTCAGTGGGAGAAGGCTCAGGCCTCTTCCAGGCCGGCCATCTGCTTGATGGCCTTGATGGCATAGACCAGGGTGCGGCCCATGGCCACGCCCGCCATCAGGCAGGGGTAGTTGTTGGCAAAGAAGCTGCCGGACATATCGCCGGTGACGTACAGGCCGGGCATGGGCTGGTTGTTGGTGTCCAGAGCCTGGCCCTTTTCGTTGATGGCGATGCCCTGCTCGGTGGTCAGCAGCGAAGCGCCCAGCCAGCAGCCATAGAAGGGAGCTTTGCGGATGGCGCTCAGGCGGTAGGCGGGCTTGCCGAAGTCGGTGTCCTCCTGGGCGTCGTACAGCTCGTTGTAGCGCTCGACGGTGGCCAGGAAGGTGTCCTTGGCCTCGCCGGTAAAGCCCAGCTTGTCGGCCAGCTCGTCCAGGGTGTCGGCCCGGAAGAAGCAGCCTGCGGCCTCGGCCTCCTCCATCTTGGGCAGCACGTAGTCGGGGCCGCCGTTGCGGGTCTGGGCCGAGCAGCCGATGGTGTGGAAGCGCTGGACGTCCTCGTACCAGTTGTCGTCGTGGATCTGGGCGTAGACCCGGCCGACTCGCAGGCCGCCAGCGCGCCGGCGGTGACGCCGCTCATGGCCGCCGCTGCCGCGATCTTGAGGAATCCTTTGCGGGTGATCTTGTTCATCTGCTTTTTCTTCCTTTCTCTCTTCATATGTGTGTGCACATACCCTGCCCGGCGCATTTCGCGTCCGGACGCAAAGACAGAAAACCCGCGCCACAGGAAGCGCACAGGTTTTTTGCTCCTTCTTATAAAAAGAATAACATATTTTAGATATTTCGTCTATGTCATTTTACGTTGTTTCTATACCATACCATGGCCTCCGGATAAAACGGCGCGGCCCCCTTGCGAGAGCCGCGCCGTTTTGTATACAGACAGTTATACGCCCGCCTGGATCAGACCCAGCTTGACGAAGGCGTTGTACAGGCCGTCCTCGTCCACCCCGTCGGTGACCAGGTCGGCCATGGCTTTGATTTCGTCGCCGCCGCTGCCCATGGCCACGCCATAGGCGCAGTATTCCAGCATGGGGATGTCCACCTTGGCGTCCCCAAAGGCGATGGTGTCCTTCACGTCCGCGCCCAGGTACTCCAGCAGGTGGGCGATGGCGTTGCCCTTGGCGATGTCCTTGACCCCGATGTCACCGAACAGGGCGGTCTCCCCTGCCCCGCCCCAGGTGCCGTTCTGCATATCGGGGAACTGGGCCTTGGTGTCCAGAAAATCCTGGTAGCTGCCCAGCAGGTAGCTGACCTTGTTCAGGTCGTCCCGGTAGAGCTGCGCGCCCTCGTGCCCAAAGATCATGTCCGGGAAGACCTGCCGCACCGTCATCTGCCCGGCGCCGGGGCGGCCCTTGCGGCGGCCGGTGCAGATGTACACCCGGTGCCCTGCGGCCCGGGCGGCCCGTATGGCCCGCACCGCTGACTCCGGCAGGTGGTTCTCGTAGTCCACCAGGGTTCCGTCCACGTCGATGAAAAGGATCTTGCTCATGGTGTCGTCCCTCCTGAATGATAGATGCCGTCCGGATCGGACACCGGTCGTTATCTTTTAAGATAGCGGACTTTCCGGCAAAATGCAATCCCAAATCGTTCGCAAAATGGACGGTATCCTCCGGGTTGCGTTTTTGCGCAGTTTTCTTATAATAGAAAGCGGGAATGTCCCCCGCATCCTGCCACAGAAAGGAATTTTTTCATGGAATACAACGCACAGGAAATCATCCTGCCCGACGGGTTCGAGGCGCTGGTCCGCCGGGTGGAAGAGCTGTTTGCCCGCCAGGGCCGGGTGCTGGCCGCCATCGACGGGCGGTGCGGCAGCGGCAAAAGCACCCTGGCCGCCCTGCTGGCCGCCCGCTGGGACTGCACCCTGGTCCACGCCGACGACTTTTTTCTCCGGCCCGAGCAGCGCACCCCCCAGCGGCTTGCTCAGCCGGGGGGCAACTTTGACCGGGAACGCTTCGAGGCCGAAGTCCTGGCCCCTCTGCGGGAAGGGCGGGACGCCCTCTACCGCCCCTACGACTGCCACGCCGGCCGCCTGAAAGAGCCGGTGGCCGCTCCCTTCCGGCCGGTGGTGCTGGCGGAAGGCTCGTACACCTGCCACCCCGACCTGTGGCCCTGCTACGACCTGCACGTCTTTGTCACCGCGCCCCTGGAGGTGCGCCTGGCCCGGCTGGCCCGCCGCCCCGGCGTGGACCTGGAGGCTTTCCGCACTCGATGGATCCCTCTGGAGGAGGCCTACTTTGCCAGCCAGCGCCTGCCCGAGCGCTGCGACCTGGTGCTGGAGACCTAAACAGTCGGTAGAATCATGCCGAACATCTACACAGAAAGGCGGCGCAGCCGGAACACTGCGCCGCCTTTTTGCTCACATCAGCCGTTTCTGTACCAAAGGCGGCTGTCTCCAGGCGTCTTATGCCAGGCCCGCCATCTGCGGCAGGAACATACTGATCGCCGGGATGTAGGTCACCAGCATCAGGCCCACCAGGATGGCCACATAATAGGCCAGCATGTACGGCATGGTCTTGGCCAGGGTGGTGCGGCCCACCTTGATGGCCACGAACAGGGTGTTGCCCACCGGCGGGGTGATGTTGCCGATGCACAGGTTGTACACCAGCACCAGGCCGAAGTGGATGGGGTCCATCCCAAAGGTCTGGACGATGGGCAGGAACAGCGGGGTGAAGATCAGGATGGCCGGGGTGACGTCCATGAAGGTGCCGGCCACCAGCAGGATCACGTTCATGATGAGCAGGATGATGATGGGGTTGTCGGTGATGCCCAGCAGGGCGGCGGACACCGCCTGGGGGATCTGCAGGAACGCCATGACCCAGCCCAGGATGTTGGACACGCCGATCAGAAAGACCACCATGCCGCTCATCTTGGCGCTGTCCACCACGATGTTCCAGAAGCTCTTCCAGGTGATGTTGCGGTAGCAGATGCCCAGGATCAGGGCGTACACCACGGCGATGGCCGAGCCTTCGGTGGCGCTGAACACGCCGGCGATGATGCCGCCGATGACCACGACGATCAGGGACAGGGAGGGGATGGCCTGAAGGGTCGCCTTGCCCAGCTCAGCCCAGCTGAACTTGCCCGGGGTGCCCTTATAGCCCTTTTTGCGGGCGATGATGATGGCCACCACCATGCAGCAGACCGCCCAGATGACGCCGGGCAGGTAGCCGGCCATGAACAGCGCGGCCACCGAGGTGCCGCCGGCGGCCAGGGAGTAGGTGATCAGTGCGTTGGACGGGGGGATCAGCAGGCCGGAGGGGGCCGAAGCGCCGTTGGTGGCGGCGCACAGGGCCTCGTCATAGCCCTGCTCCTGCTCGCCTTCCAGCACCATCGAGCCGACGGCGGCGGCCGCGGCGGAAGCCGAGCCCGAAATGGCGCCGAACAGGGCGTTGGCGCCCACGTTGGTCACCAGCAGCGCGCCGGGCAGCTTGCCCAGGATCGCCATGACGAAATTGACCAGGCGCTTGGCGATGCCGCCCTGGTTCATCAGGTTGCCCGCCAGGATAAAGAAGGGGATGGCCGTCAGGCTGAATTTGCTCATGCCCACGAAGATGCGCTGGGCGCCGGTGACCACCGAAATATCCAGGGGGACGGTCTGCAGAATGGTGAACAGAGACGCGATGCCGATGGAGTAGGAGATCGGCACCCCCACCACCAGCAGGACCGCAAGGATGAGGATGATCATCCCGAGAGATTGCATGGCCATAACTTACGCTGCCTCCTTCTTTCCTTTGCAGATGTCATAGATATTCAGGATCGTATACAGGATGTTGATAACGCCGCAGATGGGCATGGTGACGTAGAACACGCCCACGGCCACCCCCAGGGAGGAGGTCATCTGGCCCATGGCCAGCTGCGTGATGGCGTAGCCGCCGTACACCAGGATGATGCCCGAGAACAGCATGGCGATCACCTCGCCAAAGACGGCGAAAAACTTCTGGGCGGCGGCGGGCATCAGCTCCACCACCACGGGGATGTTCATGTGGCCCCGCTCGCCGGTGATCAGGGACGCGCCGAACAGGCTGGCCCAGGCAAACAGATAGCCCACCAGCTCCTCCGACCAGGTGGAGGGGTTGTTCAGGACGTAGCGGGTAAACACCTGCCAGCAGGTCAGGGCTGTCATGGCGATCAGACTGACCCCTGCCAGGACGTTCATGATATGGTTGAGTACCTTACGGATCGACTGCATAACGTAGCGCACTTCCTTTCTCTCACGCCTGGGCCTCGAACTCGGCGTTGTGCTCCTGGATCAGCTCATAGATGGGGGCCAGGTCGGGGTATTCGGCCAGCATCTCCTCGTGCATGGGGGCCACCGCCTCCTGGAAGGGGGCGATGTCGGGGTAGATGAAGTTGACCCCCTGCTCGTTCTGGGCCTTGTCCTTGGCGGCCGCGACGGCGTCGGTCCAGGCCTCCCGCTGGGTCTGGTTGAGGATCTGGAAGCCCTCGTCAAAAATGGCGCGCTCCTCCTGGCTCAGCCCGTCCATAAAGCCCAGGTTGCCGATCAGGATGTCGGGGATCATCTGGTGCATGGTGTAGGAATAGTACTTGCACACGTCGCCGTGGCCGTTGTCGGTCAGGGCAAGCTCGTTGTTCTCGGCGCCGTCCAGCATCTGGGCCTGCAGGGCGGTGTACACGTCGCCAAAGCCCATGGGGGTGGCCGAGCCGCCCAGCAGCTCCATCATCCGCACGTTGGTGGGGGACTGCTGGACCCGGATCTTCAGCCCGCGCAGGTCTGCGGGGGTGTTGATGGGGGTGTCGATGGTGTAAAAGTTGCGGGTGCCGGCGTCCAGCCAGGTGACCGCCTCAAAGCCGGCCTGCTTGGTGGACTCGAAGATGGGCCCCACGATGTCGGGGTCGTCCATCGAGGCGTGGTAGGCCTCGGCGCTGGAGAACAGGTAGGGCAGGTTGAACAGGGTGTAGTTCTGCGAGAAGGTCTCCAGCAGCGAGTTGGAGGCCACGCAGAAGGTGATGGCGCCGGTCTGGGTCAGCTGGACCATCTCGTTCTGGGAGCCCAGCAGCTCGCTGGGAAAGATCTGGACATCGTATTTGTCCCCCAGCTGTCCGCTGATAAACTCCTGGAACGCCAGCAGGCCGGTGTGGGTGGGGTGGTTGGTGGACTGGTTGTGGCCGATCCGGATGATCTCCAGCCCATTGCTGGCAGAACCCGCGCAGCCGGCCAGTCCGCCTGCCGCCAGGGCTGCCATCGCCGCCATAAATGAGCGGCGGGTGATCTTCTTCATAAGCATTCTCTCCTCCTTGGTTACCGTTTGACGGGCGCACTCCCGCCAGGGCGAATGTATGGTTTTATCATACCGCATTTGTATACCGAAAGCCATTTCCATACTTACCCAACTTTGTGAACTGTTTTTGTACAAAAATACAACATTTTGCGTCTTGTATCCAACTTTTTGTTCCATACAGCAAGAGAAACCGGCGTTTCTTTGTCTTTTTTGTCCAAAAACCGCCGCCCCCGCCCAGCCCCGAATATGCAAAAAATAAGACCCGGACCACTTTCATGGTCCAGGTCTTACTGGTGGGCGCGGGTGGATTCGAACCACCGAAGCATTAAGCAGCAGATTTACAGTCTGTCCCCATTGGCCACTCGGGAACACGCCCCTATTTTGTTTTCATCGCGCCGGCGTTTTGCCGTGCGACTTGTTTATTTTACCACAGGCTTTGCTGTTTGTCAACAGCTTTTTCAAACTTTTCCGGTCCTCTGCGCCCGGCTGCCGGTCCGGCCGGCAAAGGGCGGCGGGGCCGTGCCCTGTGGTGCAGCCGGCAGCGCCGGACTGCTTGCTTATTTTAGCACCCGCCGGGGCGTTTGTCAACAGGGAATTTGCTTTTTGGGGCGGGATTGTTGTCTCCTGACAAAATTTTTGATTCCCCTTGTCTTTTTTCAGGCGGTACTTTATAATAATGACAGCGGCATACGGCGCGGGGCGGCAGTCCTCGTTTTTTGTCTGCCGCGGTCCGGCCAAACCCGTGAAGGAGGTATTTTACAAACCATGGATATCATCGGACAATTTACAAGTCTGTTCTCGAACTTCGGGAACCTGACCTGGCAGATGCTGGTCATGTGGATCGTCGGCGGCCTGCTGATCTACCTGGCCATCGCCAAAAAAATGGAGCCCAGCCTGCTGCTGCCGATGGGCTTCGGCGCCATCCTCGTCAACCTGCCCCTGTCGGGCGCCATCACCCAGGGCGATACGGAAGGCCCCCTCTCGGTGCTGTTCCAGGCAGGTATGTCGAACGAGCTGTTCCCCCTGCTGCTGTTCATCGGCATCGGCGCCATGATCGACTTCGGCCCCCTGCTGGAAAAGCCCTGGCTGATGCTGTTTGGCGCGGCCGCTCAGTTCGGCATCTTCTTCACCGTGTGCCTGGCGGGCCTCTTCTTCGACCTGAACGACGCCGTCTCCATCGGCATCATCGGCGCGGCCGACGGCCCCACCGCCATCTTCGTGGCCAACACCCTGGGCTCCCAGTACCTGGGCGCCATCATGGTGGCGGCGTACAGCTATATGGCCCTTGTGCCCATCGTCCAGCCGCCGGTCATCCGCGCCATCACCACCAAAAAGGAGCGGTGCATCCGCATGTCCTACCAGAAGGGCAGCGTCACCCGCACCACCCGCATCCTGTTCCCCATCGTGGTCACCGTGGTGGCGGGCCTGGTGGCCCCTGCCAGCGTGGCGCTGGTCGGCTTCCTGATGTTCGGCAACCTGCTGCGTGAGTGCGGCGTCCTGAACTCCCTGAGCGAGACCGCCCAGAACGCCCTGGCCAACCTCATCACCATCCTGCTGGGCATGACCGTGGCCAGCCAGATGACCGCCGACAAGTTCGTCCGCCCCGACACCATCCTGATCCTGGCGCTGGGCCTGTTCGCCTTCGTGTTCGACACCGCGGGCGGCGTCCTGTTCGCCAAAGTGCTGAACCTCTTCCTGCCCGAAGGCAAGAAGATCAACCCCATGATCGGCGCGGCCGGCATCTCGGCTTTCCCCATGAGCGGCCGTGTGGTCAACCAGATGGGCCTGGCAGAGGACAACCAGAACTTCCTGCTGATGTACTCCATCAGCGTCAACGTCTCGGGCCAGATCGCCTCGGTCATCGCCGGCGGCCTGCTGCTGACCCTGATGGGCGCCTAAACCAACTGAACGCTATAGAAAGGGCTTGTATATGAACATCGCTTCTCTGGCCCAGACCCTGCCGATCATGCTGATCGGTATGGTGGGCATCTTCCTGGTCATCGCGGCCATCGTCCTGGTGGTCATGCTGCTGGGCAAACTGACCAGCAACCGCTGACCTGCCGCCGGCTTCTGCCGGCCGCGCAGCCTGACCCCTGACCAAACAGGGCCTGCGTCCCCTTTCGCGGGGGCGCAGGCCCTTTCTCTGTCTTGATGCTTTTTATGCTTCCGCTTTGGCCTCGGCCAGAAAGCGCTCCAGCTCGCTCAGGTGTTTTTCGGCCACGGCCCGGCCGGTGTCGTAGACCCGCTGCAGTTCCCGGGGGTCACGCTCCATCGCGCCGATCTCCAGGGCGATGGGCGGCCGCACCACATACGCCTCGCCCGCCTCTTCCAGCATGGCAATGTAGGCGAGGGTCTCGTTGTACCGCTCGTGCCGGTCGGCCACCGCCGCCACAAAGGCGGGGTAGCGGGCGTACCGGGCCCGGATGAGGGGCAGGAGCTTGTTCTTCTTTTTTTCATAGCCCTTGGGCTGGGTCAGGACGATGACGTTGCGCCGGTAGCCGATGGACTCCAGAAACCGCACCGGGATCGAGTCCGCGATGCCGCCGTCCAGCAGCTTGTGGGGCCCCACCTGCACCGTCCGGGCCGCCAGGGGCATGGACGCCGAAGCCTGCATCCATTTCAGGTCCTCCGGGCCGCCGGTGCGGCACTTGTGGTAGACCGGGTCGCCGGTGCGCAGCTCGGTGCAGACCACGAAAAACTCCATCGGGGAGGCCGCAAAGGTCTCGGCGTCGAAGGGGTCGAGCTTTTCCGGGATGTCGTGGTAGCAGAACTGCTCGCTGTACAGGTCGCCGGTGTGCAGCAGGTTGTGGAAGCTGGCATACCGCTTGTCGCTGCAGTAGGTCAGGTTGTAGCGCAGCGCCCGCCCGGGCTGGTGCGACTTGTAGTTGCAGCCAAACACCGCCCCGGCCGACACCCCGACCGCGCCGTCGAAGGTCACGCCGTGTTCCATCCAAACGTCGGTGACGCCCGCGGTGAACATCCCCCGCATGGCGCCGCCTTCCAAGATCAATCCGGTTTTCATGATTCCCGCACTCCCCTCTGGTTGCAGCTCCCAGCCTGCGGGGCCCCAGCGGCCGCCGCATCTGGCGCCATTGAACACAGTATAATCAAAAACGGCCAAAAGCACAAGAGGGCAAAGGCCAAAAACCCCCTCTGCGCCCGGCGCGTATTTTGTAAAATTTTCGTCTAAAAGCTATTGCCACCCCCGCCGCAATCCGCTATACTGTTTGGTAACGAGAGAAGAAGTGTGAGCCGCCGCGGAGCCCGGCCCCCGGCGGAAGGAGGAGCCAAGGCATGAAACGTTTGGAAGAGCGCATCCGCAAAGACGGCATCGTCCGCGAGGGCGGGGTGCTGAAGGTAGACAGCTTTATCAACCACCAGATGGACATCCCCCTGTTCCGGGAGATGGCCCGGGAATGGAAACGCCTTTTTGCGGGCAAGCCCATCAACAAGGTGCTGACCATCGAGGCCAGCGGCATCGGCATCGCGGCCATCGTGGCCAGCGAGCTGGACGTGCCGGTGGTCTTTGCCAAAAAGGCCATGAGCATCAATCTGGACTACGACAACTACGAGACCCAGATCCAGTCCTTCACCCACAAAAAGATCTACAACGTCATCGTCTCCAAAAAGTTCCTCGGCCCGGAGGACCACCTCCTGATCGTGGACGACTTTTTGGCCAACGGTTGCGCCCTGATGGGCCTGCTGGACCTGGCCGAGCGGGCCGGCGCCACCGTCGAGGGCATCGGCATCGCGGTGGAAAAAGGCTTCCAGCACGGCGGCGACCTGGTCCGCGCCCGCGGCATCCAGCTGGAGTCCCTGGCCATCGTCGAGTCGATGGACGCCGGCACCGGCGAGATCGTCTTCCGCCCCCAGCCCCATCAGAGCTGAGCGCTCTGTAAACGCCCCCCATCACAAAACCCCGGCAAACGGTGTGGTCCTGCACGCCGCTGCCGGGGTTTTTCCGTTCCGTCTGTTTCAGTTTGCGTCGATCAGCTTGCCCAGGCTGAAGGAATAGATGCCCTTGTACGTCACCTTTTTGGGGGCAAAGCGCTTTTCCACCGCGATGGCGTAGAGGTTGAGCTGGGGGCGGTAGGAGGCCAGGAAGTCCGCCTCGGTCTTGCCGCGGTCGGTCTTGTAGTCCAGCAGCTCAAGGTGGTCGGGGAACACCAGCAGGATGTCGGCGATGCCCTGCACCAGCACCTGCTCGCCTGCGGCGGCGGGAGGCATCTCCTCGGGGGTCTGGCCCTGGGCGGCCAGCACCGCCCCGGCGGGCAGGGCCGTGATGAAGGCGTACTCTCGCAGCACCTGTTCCGCCGCCAGCACCCGCCGGAACGCCTCCCCGCCGAAGAACCGGGCCAGCCGGCCAAGGTCCAGCTTGTCCGCGATCTCGGGGGCGGTCAGCCGGGCTTCGACCTGGCGGTCCCGCTCGGCGGCCAGCGCCGCCAGCAGGACGTCCCTGCCCTGCCGGGCCGGGGCGGCCAGAGCGGCAAAGTCGGCGTGCTCCAGGAAGGCATGGAGGGCGGTGCCCATCTCGGCGGCGGAAAGGCCCTCTTTGGCCAGGAAGGCGGGGCGCTCCAGGGTGGTTTCCCCCGTCTGGTGGACGATGCTGGTGACGCTGACCTTGGCGGGCACCGCAGCCAGGCCCGCCGCCGGGTACCGCCAGGCAAAGCGCTCCCGCAGGGCCCGGACCAGTTCCGGGTCGGCGGGGGCGGGCGGAGGCGGGGCGGGGGGCTCGGCGGCCTCCGTCCCCTCCGGGATGGTCAGGGTCAGGACGCTGTCCGTCCGGACAAAGGGCAGCTGCAGGTCCCCCGCCTTCCGGCGCAGGGGCCCGCCGTTGGGGTGGACCAGCAGGGCCGCCCGCAGCCACCCCGCAAAGGAGCCGCACTGGCTGTACAGCACCGGCCCGGCCCCCGCCGACAGAAAGGCCGCGGCCTTTTCCAGCGGGTTGACCGTCCGGGTGACGCCCAGGGGCAGGGTCAGGATCAGCTTGTCCTGGGCGCGGGTCAGGGCCACATAGAGCAGCCGCATCTGTTCGCTGCGCATCTCCTGCTCGTGGACGGCGGCCAGGGCGGTGTAGGCGGCGGTCTTGTACAGCTCGCCCCCCTCCTGCCGCAGCCGCAGCCCTGCGCCGTAAGCCCGGTGGAGCAGCACCGGGTCCCGCAGGTCGGCGGCGTTGAACCGCCGGCCGGTGTCGGCCAGGAACACCACCGGGAACTGCAGCCCTTTGGACCGGTGGATGGTCATGATGGTGACGCAGCCGGGCCGGGCCGCCCCAGGGACGGTCTCGCCGGTGTCCCCGCCGGCGGCGCTGGCCGCGTCGATGGCCCGCACCAGGGCCGAGATGCCGCCCGCCCCCGCCCCGGCGCAGAAGGCGGCGAACCGCCGCGCATCCTCCCGGCGGCGCTGGCCGTTTTCCATGGCGCCCAGAGCGGCCAGATACCCGGTGGAGGCAAAGATTTCCTCCAGCAGCCGCTCGGCCGGGACGCTGCGGGCCAGCCGCCGCAGCTCGTCCAGCCGGCGGCGGAAACGGCGCACCCGCCGGACAAAGGGGTCGGGCTCTTCCCCGTCCGTTTCCCCGGCCAGGGCAACCACTGCGCCGTACAGGCTGCCGCCCTTTTTGGCCGCCCGCAGCCGGACCAGGTCGTCGTCGGTAAAGCCGAACACCGGCCCCAGCATGGCCGCCGCCAGGCAGATGTCCTGGGCGGGGTTGTCGATGATCTTGAGCAGGGCCACCAGCGGCCGGATGTGGGGGGCCTCGAAGAGGTTTTCCCGCGCGTCGGCGTAGACCGGGATGCCCCGCTCGCTCAGGGCCCGGACGTAGACCGGGAAGCTGGTCCGGGCCGCCAGCAGGATGCAGCAGTCCTCATAGCGGGCAGGGCGGGTCCCGCCGCCCTGGCGCACCGGCTCGCCCCCGGCCACCAGCGCGGCGATCCGCCCCGCGATCCAGGCGGCGTCGGTCTCCTGCTCGCCGTCGGGCAGCAGGCAGGCCTCCACCGAGCCCTGGTATTCCCCCGGCGCGCCGCAGACCAGCCGCTGGCCCTCGCCGTAGGCGGTGTCGCCCAGATCGGGGCTCATCAGCTGTTCAAAGAAAAAGTTGACCCCCGCCACCACCGCCGGGGCCGAACGGAAGTTGGCGTCCAGGGCCAGCAGGGCGTTTTGGGGCGCCGCCCCTTCCGGGACGGGGGGACGGGCCCGGCCCCCGGGCAGAGGGGGCCAGTGCTCCAGCTTTTCCCGGAAGATGGCGGGGTCGGCCTGGCGGAAGCGGTAGATGCTCTGCTTGAGGTCCCCCACCAGGAAAAGGTTGCCGCCGTCCGGGGCGGCCAGGCAGGTGTAAAGGGCGTCCTGCAGGGCGTTGGTGTCCTGGTATTCGTCCACCATCACCGCGCCGTAGCCCGCCCGTATCCCCTGGCAGAGGGCCGTGGGCGCGCCGTCGGGCCTCCGCAGCAGCCGGAGGGCCAGGTGCTCGAAGTCGCTGAACTCCAGCAGCTTGCGCTCCCGCTTGCGGGCGGCAAAGCGGGCGTCGAAGTCCCGCACCGCCCGGAACAAAGCCGCCAGCCGCGGGGCGGCCAGAGCCCGGTCCTCTTCGGCCTCCGCCTCGCTGCAGGGGATCAGGTCCAGGATCTCCCCGAACAGCCCCGCCGCCTCGGCGGCGCGGGTCCTGACGGCGGCTTTCCGTGCCCCGGCCAGCCGGGTCTTCATCCCCTTGAGGCCGGGCTCCGGCTCCATCCCCAGCACATAGGGGGTCAGCAGGTCGTAGAGGGGTCCCCAGGCCCCGCCGGCGGCCAGGGCCTCCACCCGGCGCAGCAGGGCCAGGGCCTGGTCCAGACGCTCCAGCGGCCCGGCAAACTTGTCCTCCACTTTGTGGGCGGCGGCCGCCCGGGCCGCGGCGGTCTTGCGGCTCTCCTCGGCCCGGACCCGCTCCTCGGCCAGGTCGGCCTGGCAGTCGGCCAGGGCGCCTTCCAGCAGGCCGCAGGCCGCCCGGGCCCGCCGGGCCGCCTGCTCCAGCAGCAGGGCCCGCCAGGGGGACGCCCCAAAGCTGCCCGCCTGCTGCCAGGGGGCCAGCATCCGGTCCATCGTTTGGCCGTAATCGGGCAGCGAGCGGAGAAAATCGTAGACCTGCAGCACGGCCCGGCCCGCCGCGTCGTCGCTGCGGCCCTTGCCGTACAGGTCGGCAAAGGCGCAGAAGTCGGGGTCCTGGCAGGCGGCCTCCAGGGTGTCGGCCAGGGCGGCCTCCCGCAGCATCTGGACGCTGCCGGCGTCGGCGGGGGCAAAGTCGGGCGGGATGTCCAGCTCTTCAAAATGGCGCCGGAGCAGGTCGAGGCAGAAGGCGTCGATGGTGCAGATGGGGGCCCGCTGCAGCAGCATCCGCTGGCGGCGCAGCCACCCGTTGGCCGGGTCGGCCTGGCTCAGGCGGAGCAGGCTCTCCCCGATGCGGGCCCGCAGCTCGGCGGCGGCGGCGTTGGTAAAGGTGACGATGAGCAGCCGGTCGGCGTCCACCGGGCGGGCCGGGTCGGTGATGAGGCGGACGGCCCGCTCGGTCAGCACGGCGGTCTTGCCGCTGCCGGCGGCCGCGCTGACCAGCAGCCCGCCGCCCCGGTCCTCGATGGCGGCCCGCTGGGCCGGGGTCCAGTTGGTCATGGCTCTTCCTCCTTTTCCTCTTCGGTCTCCTCAAAGGGCCGGGCAGGGGCCAGGTCCTTGACCAGACGCTCGCCGCTGCCCGCCTCGTGGCAGCAGATAAAGCCGTAGTCGCACCACTGGCAGGGGCTGCGCCCGGCGATGAGGGGGGCGGCCTCGATGGCGCCGCCGTAGAGCCGCTCCCCCATGCCGGCCACCAGGCCGTCCAGGTGCTTTTCGATCCGGCCCAGCTTGGCCGCGCCGGCCCGGCGGTGTTTCTGGTAGGGGCTGGGCCTGCCGTCCACCCATCCAAAGGGCAGGTACAGCCCGGTCTTGCCGGGGTCCATGGCCTCGAACAGTTTTTCCTCGTCCCGGATCAGGCCGTCCAGCTGGCAGGGGGCGGCCTGCCCCGCGGCGGCGCGGGCCGCGGTGGCGGGGTTGGGGTCGGCCAGCAGGTAGAGCACCCCCGCCGGCTGCGCCCCTGCAAAGCGGCCTTTTTCGTCCCGGGTCAGGCTGAACAGGTACAGCAGCATCTGGCAGTCCAGCCCGCAGTAGACCTCCTTCAGGTCCAGCTTTTTGGTCCCGGTCTTGTAGTCCACCACCCGCACCCAGCGGGTGCCGTCGTCCTCCACCCACTGGTCGGCCCGGTCCACCGTGCCCACCAGCCGCACCGTCCGCCCGTCCGACAGGCGGTACACCTGCGAGGGGACCGCGCCGGGGCCCGGCCCGATCTTCAGCTCGCAGGCCGCCGGGGCAAAGGCGCTCTGGGCCTGCTCGTCCCGCAGGTAGCACAGCAGGGACGCCATGCTCTTTTTCAGCCGGGACAGCAGGTACCGCAGCCGGGCGGTGTCCTCGGGCAGGTAGCGGCGGGCGTACTCGTCCACCAGCCCCGCCGAGAGGGCCGCCAGCTGGCTGTCGGTCAGCTGGGCAAAGGGGGCGGGCAGCGCCCCCCTGCAGGGGTTGTCGGGCCCGGGGTCGGGGTCCAGGGCCATCTGCAGCACCCAGTGCATCAGGGTGCCGCTCTGGTCCGCCGACAGCCGGGCCTTTTTGCGGGGGCGCAGGCCCAGCACATAGTGGAGGAAATAGCCGTAGGGACAGTTGGCGTAGGCTTCCAGCTGGCTGGGGGAGATCCACAGCTGGTCCCCCAGCAAGCCCCCCAGGGCGGCCAGGTCCTCCAGCTTGTGGGGCGGGCCGCCGGCCATCCGGGCCAGCAGGGCCAGACCCCCGCCCTCGTCCTGCAGGGCGTCGGTCAGGCTGGCCCGCTGGGTCCCGGTCAGGGGCCAGCCGCCCCCCAGGCAGTCCAGGGCGCTGCCCGGCGTGGCCGCCATGTCCAGCAGCGACAGCTCGGGCGGGGCGGGCTGCAGCAGGTCCGCGATGGGCTGGGCCGCCGCCGAAAGGGTCAGCCCCGCCCCCTTGGGCCAGCTGATCCACAGCCCTTTGGCGGGGGCAGTCATGGCCTTGTAAAAACAGATCTGTTCCCGCACCACCCGGTTCTCAAAGCAGTCGGGCAGGTCCACCTGCTGGCGCATCAAAGCGTCCCGGTCGGCGTGGGTCAAAAGCCCCGTCTGCCCCGGCGCGGCGGGGAACTCCCCTTCCGCCACCCCCAGCACAAAGACGTAGTCGGGGGCGTCCAGCCGCATTTTGCCCGCCGAAGCCAGCATCACCGCGTCCAGGGTCTGGGGGATGTGCCCCAGGTCGGAGGAGCGCAGCAGCAGCCCGAACAGCTCGGCGTACTCCGCCGGGGCCACCGTCTCGGCGCCCAGCAGCCGGGCCATCTGGTCCAGCAGGCCCATCACCACGTTCCACTCCCGGGCGGCCTCCTCGGCGGCGGGGATGCCCCGGGCCGCCCGCAGGGCCTCCACCTGGGCCTGCTGGGCCTGTTCGGCCCCCAGGGCTTCCAGGCAGAACCACAGCGCCCGGCTGATCTGCTCGGCCGTGGCATCCCGGCAGCGGCTGCGCAGGGCCTCCACCGGCCCGATCAGGAAGGCCCGGGCCTCGTCGGCGGCCTTCAGGGCGGCTTGCTCCTCTTCGGTCAGCTTCTCGCTGCCGAAGCCCCGGGGGCTTTTGGCAAAGGCCGCCCGCCACTCGGCGGCTTTGGGCGACCAGGTATAGGCGTAGTTTTCCAGGGCGCAGGCCTGTTCCTCGGTCAGGCCGGTCAGACCGGTCTTGATGAGGGCCGAGAGCTGCTCGGTGTAGTCCGCCCCCTTGGCCAGCTCCAGCAGGGCGGTGACGGCCGCCGCCGGGGCGCTGAAAGCCGGGGTGGTGGCCTCGTCGCACCACAGGGGGATGTCCGCCATCCGGAACTCGTACCGGACGGCGGCGCGGTAGCGGTCCAGGTCCCGGCAGACCACCGCGATCCGGCCGCAGCGCACCCCCTGGGCCATCAGGCGGCGGATGGCGCCGGCGGCGGCCCGGGCTTCTTCCTCCCGGCTGGGCGCGGCAAACAGCCGGATCTCCTGTGCCGGTGCGGCGGGCGCCTCGCACCGGCCGGAGGCCAGCAGCTGTTCCAGGGCCGCCAGCCCGGGGGCGTCCTTGTGGCGCAGGTCCTCCCGCAGCAGCAGGGGCGCGGCAACTTCGGCCCCGTTCTTGCGGGCCAGCTGCTTCAGCCGGGCCCCCACCGCCTTGGCCCCCGCGAACAGCCCCAGGCCGTCCGGCGGGGCGGGCTGGCCGTCGTCGCACAGGGCCACCGTCACCTGGGGCAGGGCGGCCAGCATGGCCCCCATCAGCCGCTGCTTGGGGGCGTTGAAGGTATCGAACTCGTCGATGAACACCGCCCGCCCCTCCAGGAAAGCGGGCACCCGCCCTTCGGACCAGGCGGCTTCCAGCCGGGCCGCCGCCAGCTCGATCCGGTCGGAGGGGTCCATGCCGGTCTGCTGCAGCAGGGTCTCGTAGCCCTCGTAGATCAGGGCCACCTCCCCCAGGCGGCGGCTCTCGGGGCCGCAGCCCTCCGCCAGCCGGGCAAAGGCCTCGCCGGTGACGCCGGCGCTCTTCAGCTCGTCGATGGTCTCGGCCGCCAGCTGGCAGAAGGCGGCGCTGTGCCGGTGCCGGTGGTAGAACTGGACGTTGTCCTGCAGCTCCTCCAAAGCGCGGCGGACCAGCGTCACCCGGCCCGCGTCGGTCAGGGTCTGGATGGCCGCGCCCCCCTCCTCGGACAGGATGCGCTCGGCCAGGCTGGTGAAGGAGAAGCTCTCCACAAACCCCGAGCCCCCATCCCCCAGTTCCCGGTAGATGCGGCCCTCGGTGGAGGAGGTGAACTGTTCAGGCACCAGCAGGATGCTGCGCTGCCCTTGGGCGGCCCGCCGGGCCAGCTGGGCGTACAGGTAGCTGGTCTTGCCGCTGCCTGAGCCGCCCAGGACCAGTTTGAGCATAGGGAAACACCTTCTTTCGTTTCAGTTGCCGCCCATTGCGCCGCCGGGGGCCCTGTGGTACAATGGGCCTGCAAAACCAACAGCAAAGGAGCGTTTCGATGAAAATTTTAGCAGTAGATTACGGCGACAGCCGCACCGGCCTGGCCGTCTGCGACCCCGGCGAGATCCTCGCCACCCCCCTGCGGCCCCAGATCGAGGAAAAGGCCATGGCCAAGGTGGCGGCCCAGGTCTGCGCCGCGGCCCGGGAGCACGGCGCCGGGCTGATCGTCATCGGCCTGCCCCGCAACATGGACGGCACCGAGGGGGCGCGGGCCAAAAAAAGCCGCAAACTGGCCGAGCTGGTGGGGCAGGAAAGCGGCCTGCCCGTCCGGATGTGGGACGAGCGGCAGACCACCATCACCGCCGCCGGGTTCCTCAGCGAGAGCGGCACCTTTGGCAAAAAGCGCAAGGCCATCCTGGACGCGGTCAGCGCTTCGGTCATCCTGGAAAATTACCTGGCCTGGCGCAAAAACCACCCCGGCCAGGAATAAGGCTCACTGGTAGGTCTCGATGGTCACGCTGTGGATGGTGATGGGCTCGACGGGGGCCTGGTTTTCGTCCACCCCCGCCGCGCCGATGGCGTCCACCGTCTCCATCCCCTCGTACACCTGGCCAAAGACGGTGTCGGTGTAGTCCAGGTAGGGCGCGCCCCCCGCCGCGGCATAGGCGTCGATGATCTCCTGCCGCCAGCCCTGGGCCGCCATCTGGTCCAGCAGCTCCTGCTCCAGGCCGGGGGCGGTCTGCATCACATAAAAGACGCTGGCCCCCTCTCCCCGCTCGCTCATGGCGGCGCACAGGGCGCCGGAATAGTGGTGCAGCTGGTCGGTGTATTCGGGCGGGTAGCCGTTGCCGTTCCAGATGGTGGTGGCGGCGCCGCCGGCGTCCTGCCCGGCTTCCACCACAAAGCCCGCCTCCACCCGGGTGATGGTCAGGCCGTTGTAATACCCCGCCTGGGCCAGCCCGATGAAGTTGGCGCAGGCCTGGGGCGCCTGCTGGGGAAACAGCACCGCCCGGAACACCCCCGCCGAGGTGTCGAACACCGCCACGGTGTCCCCCGCCGCCGGGTGGGTGAACTGCAGCTCCACCGATTCGATGTGGTCGGGGCGGGCCGGCCCGCCCCCGGCGCTGTCCGCCCCGCCCAGGCACCCGGCCAGGCAAAGCGCCATCGCCAAACCAAAGGCCAGCAGGGCCTTTTTGCATTTACCAGACATAATCTTCTCCTTGGGACATATGCTATACCATGTCCATCCAATCGTATTTCCGGCAGACGCCTGCCGCGCCCGGCCGTTTGACTTTCAGTATACCACAGAACCGGCCGGCGCGCGAGGGCGGGGATGTGAAAAGTACAAAAACAGGGTTTTAACCTTTTTTCCTAATTTAGCATCTTGACGAGACGGGCAAAAAACGCTACACTATAGGCAAGGACAGGGGCCGGGCGCCGGCCCCCCTGATGTGCTATGAGACTGGAGTTTTACGGATGGCAGACGAAACCAAGACCCCCCAGGCCGAAGAAGAATATCAGCCCGACCTGATGACCCTTGAGGATGAGGACGGCAACGAGATCACCTTTGAGGTGATCGACGCGCTGGACCACAAGGGCGTGCACTACCTTGCGGTGGTGGAATACGTCGAGGACGAAGCGGACCTGGACGAGGATGCCCAGCTGGTCATCCTGAGCGTCGGCGAGGACGCCGACGGCGAATACCTCGACGTCGTGGACGACGACGAGACGTTGATGGAAGTGGGCGCTCTGTTTGAAAAACGGCTGAGCGACAACTTCGACATCGGCTGACCCCCGCTGCGGGGCGGCCCTTCATACCGGCAGTATCCTGCCCGGCACGATTTGTTGCGGAATATATGATCCTACTAATCATCCATCGGGAGCCTGGAGTCCGGTGGGGGATTGCAGACCGCCCCGTCAGGGTCCACCCTGGAGGTTCGATGCGGGAGCATGAAACCATCGGCAGGGCACCCACCTGTCCGTAAGGGTAGGTTTGATTTATCCGCAGACGACCGGGCGGGATTCTTTTTTAGGCACGACAGCCGGACATGGGGTCCGGCTGTTTTTGTTACCCGCTCCCGGGCGCGGGGGCGGCGGCAGGAAAGGAAGTGCGCGCCATGCGGACCGATCATCTGGCCGGGACCTCGATCCCGCGTTTCACCTACGACACCCCCTGGTCGCCGGGCAACGATTTTTACGCCCTGTGCGCCGGGGACACGCCCCTGGTCATGATCTTCCTGCCCGCCTTCGACCACCCCATCACCCGGGCCTACATCACCCGCTACCTCAAGACCCTGCCCGACCTGAAAGGGGTGCGGCTGGCCTGCGTGGTCCGCAGCAGCGCCCGGCAGGTGGCCGGGATGCTGGAGGGCAAGGCCCTGCCCTTCACCGTCATCTGCGACGCGCCGGGGGTGCTGTACAGCTTTATGGGGGTGGAGACCGCCGGCCTGCTGAACTGGAGCTTTGAGGCCCAGCGGATCCTCCGCAGCGCCCAGGCCAAGGGGCTGCGCTACGACCGCAAGGCCCCCCAGCTGCTGCCCCTCACCCTGGTGGTGGGCCCCGAGGGGGCCATCCTGTTCACCCACTACGGGCGGAGCCTGACCGATATGCCGGGGGACTGCGGGGCGGTCTATTCCCTCTGCGACGAGGTCTGCGAGCTGACCCGGCGGGCCGCCCAGGCCCACCCTTCCCCCAGTGCCCCGGCCCCCAGGCCAAAGCCCGGCCCCCACTCGGACGAGACGTTGACCCTGCCCGACCTGGCCGGCGACCTGACCGGCCAGCCGGAGGAGGACGCCATCAGCAAACTGTTCGACTGACAGCCAAACAAAAGCGCACTCTGCCTAAAAACAGGGTGCGCTTTTTGTTTACTCTGCTGTTTCTTCCCTGCGGAACCAGGCGTAGATCTCCTCCGCCAGCTTGGGGCCTATGCCGGGGGTCTGGGCCAGGGCGGCGGCGTCCGCCTGGCGCACCGCCCCCACGCTGCCGAACCGGTCGGTCAGGGCCTGGGCGATCTTGGGCCCCACCCCGGGGATCTGGGTCAGGGTGTTGAAATAGCTCTTTTTGTGCATCTGCTGCCTGCGGTAGGCGTTGGCAAAGCGGTGGGTCTCGTCCTGGATGGCGGTGATAAAGGTGAAGGTGCCGCGGTTCATGTTGATGGCGATCTCCTGCCCGGCCCCGTCCACGATGGCCCGGGTCCGGTGGCGGCTGTCCTTGACCATGCCGTACAGAGGCACCCCGGCCAGCGCCGTGCCGGCCAGCGCCTCTTTGGCGGCGTTCACCTGGCCGCGGCCGCCGTCCATCAGCAGCAGGTCGGGCTTTTCGGCAAAGCCGGCGGTCTCGCCGGCGGCGCTGCGGGCCGCGTACTCCCCCGCCCGCCGGGACACCGTCTCGGCCAGGGAGGCATAGTCGTCGGTGCCCGCCACCGTCCGCATCTTGAAGCGGCGGTAGTCCGCCTTGCTGGGCTTGCCGTCCCGGAACACCACCATGCCGCAGACGCTGGTGCCGTCGCCCCAGTTGGAGATGTCGTAGCTCTCGATGCGGTGGGGGGCGGCGGACAGGCCCAGCACCTGGGCCAGCTCGTCCAGCAGCTTCTGCTCCCGGGTGGCCCGGCCCCGCTCCCGGGCCAGGCGCTCCACCGCATTGGTGTGGGCCATCTCCACCAGGCGGGCCTTGTCCCCCCGCTGGGGCTCGTAGAGCTGCACCTCGCTGCCCCGCTTTTCGCTCAGGGCCTGGCGCAGGGCGTCGGCGTCGGGGGGCAGGGCGTCCACCGCGATGATCTTGGGGATCTCCTCGTCGTCCAGGTAATACCGGGGCAGGAACTCTTCCCGGATCTCCTCCAGGTCGGCCCGGTCGTGGAACACGAACTCCCGCTTGTCGGTCAGGCGGCCGTGGCGGTAGCGCAGCACCGCGGCGCAGACCGAATCCGGCGTGCCCGCCAGGGCCACCACGTCCATCTCCAGGCTCTCGTCCACCACCACCTTCTGCCCTTCGGTCACCTTGGTGATGGCGGCGATCTGGTCCCGCAGCAGGGCGGCCGTCTCAAACTCCAGCCGCTCGCTGGCCTCCTGCATCCGCTGGGTCAGGGTCTTGAGGATGTCCTTTTTGCCGTAGCGGATCAGGTGCACCGCCCCCCTGACGGCCCGGTTGTACTCCTCGCAGCTGATGCGGCCGCTGCACACCCCCATGCACTTGCCGATGTGGGCGTTGAGGCAGGGCCGGCCCTTGCCCAGGTCCTGGGGGAAGCGCCGGCTGCACCGGGGCAGCAGAAAGGCGTCCTGGGCGCTCTCGGCCATTTCACGGGCGGCAAAGCTGGAGGTGTAGGGGCCGATGTATTCGGCGCCGTCCTCCTCTTTTTGCAGGGTGAAGGACAGGCGGGGCCAGGCCTCCCGCGTCACCTTGATGTAGGAGTAGCCCTTGTCGTCCTTGAGCAGGATGTTGTATTTGGGGGTGTGGGCCTTGATCTGGCTGGCCTCCAGCACCAGCGCCTCGAACTCGCTCTGGCAGACGATGACGTCAAAGCTGAAGGCGTGGGCGATCATCTGGGTGACCTTGTTGTCGTGGGGCACCCCCTCCCGGAAATACTGGCTGACCCGGGTGCGCAGCCGCTTGGCCTTGCCGATATAAATGATCTCGCCGCTTTTGTCCCGGATGATATAGACCCCTGGCAGCAGGGGCAGCATGCAGGCCTTCTGGTACAGCTCCGCTTTGGTCATCGTGTTACCTCTTGATCCTATGGCGCGCGCCGGGGCCGAGACCCGCCGGCGCAAACAAAAAAGGGCGGAACCGACGTCCGCCCCAACTACTCGACTGAAAGGCCCGCTTACTCTGCAAAGCCGGACTCCACCAGCTTGATCAGCGCATCGACGGCAGCCTGCTCGTCTGCGCCGTCCGCAATGATGCGGATGGTGGTGCCGCCCACGATGCCCAGAGAAAGGACACCCAGCAGGCTCTTTGCATTCACACGGCGCTCTTCTTTCTCGACCCAGATGGAGGACTTGAATTCATTTGCCTTCTGGATGAAGAAGGTGGCGGGGCGTGCATGGAGACCTACCTGATTTTCAACGGTAACTTCTTTTACATACATAGTAAAACGCTCCTATCTATTGTGGTAAATGGAATGACGCATTGCATAGACACCTGCCGTCTTACTTTATTTTATCGCAAGGGGCGTGGGTTGTACAGCCTTTTTTGCAATTTTGGCGGTTTTCCCAATCACATCGGAGACATTTTTTGCAAATTGTACCTTTTTCCCAAAATATATCCGCCGCTATTGGTTGTGCATACAAAAATTTTCAACATGTAGGCACAAGCAGAGGCCCTGGGCTCAGTCCTCCGGCGGCGTTTCCGGGCCGGTTTCCGGCGCGGCGGGGGCCGGCGCAGCGGGCTTCTTTTTGCGGTGGCGGGACGGTTTTTTGGGCAGGGGGGTGCCGTCCCAGCCGCCGGCCGCAAGGTAGGCTTCCCACAGGTCGGGGCGGCGCTCCCGGGTGCGCTGGCGGCTCTGCTCCCCCCGCCAGTCGTCCACCGCCTTGTGGTTGCCGCTGAGCAGGATGGGCGGCACCGCCCGGCCCTCCCACACCTCGGGGCGGGTGTACTGGGGGTACTCCAGAAGGCCGTTCCAGTAGCTTTCTTCCTCATAGCCCTTCTGCTCGGCCAGCACGCCGGGCTGCAGGCGCAGGACGCTGTCCGCCACCACCAGGCTGGCCAGCTCGCCGCCGGTGAGGATATAATCCCCGATGGAGATCTCCTCGTCGGCAAAGGCCTCGATCACCCGCTCGTCGATCCCCTCGTAGTGGCCGCAGACCAGCAGCAGGCTGTCGTACTGGGCCAGGCGGCGGGCATGGGCCTCGGTGTAGCGCTGGCCCCCGGCCGTCATAAACACGATATGCGGGGCGGGGCGGCCCTGCTCCGCCACCTGCCGCTGAATGTCCCGGATGCAGTCGGCGATGGGCTGGGCGTACAGGACCATCCCGCAGCCGCCCCCGTAGGGGTAGTCGTCGGTCTGCTTCTGGCGGTTGAGGGTGTAATCCCGGATCTGGTGGCAGTGGGTCTCGATGTGCCCCCGCCGGGCGGCCCGGCCCAGGATGCTCTCGTCCAGCACCCGCTGGCACATCTCCGGGAACAGGGTCGCAATGTCCACACGCATCCCCATCAGCCGTCCTCCCGCTCGCTCACCCCGCCGTCGTCCAGCAGGCCGGGGATGGGGGTGACGGTGATGTAGCCCTCGGGGGGGTTGCGCTCTTTCAAAAAGGCGTCCACCCCGGGGAACATATACTCTTTGCCGTCCGGCGCCTTGACGGTGTAGATGTCCTGGGGGCCGGGGCGGTCCACATGGGTCACCACGCCGTACACCTTGCCGGTGCCGGCGTCCCGGACCTCGCAGCCGATCAGGTCGGCCACATACCAGCGGCCGGGGGCCAGCCGGACGTCGTCCCGGTCAAAATAGAACACCTGGCCCCGCAGGGCGCGGGCGGCGTCCATGTCGTCCACCCCCGCAAACTTGACCAGCGCCATCCGGCCCTGGGGGCGGATGCTCTCCATCTTCAGGCTGCGCCCCCCCGACGGGGAGAGGTACAGCCTGCCTGCCGGGCGCAGAAAATCCACCCCGTCGCACCAGAGCTCCATTTTGATCTCGCCCCGGACGCCATGGGTGGTGACGGCGCGCCCGGCTTCCAGATATTGCTGCATGGCTCCTCCTTTTATGCCAAAGCCCCCGTCCGGGTCACGGATGCGTACAGACGGGGGCACGCGAAAAGGCCGTCCGGCAAGAGCGGACGGCCCGGGAAACGGTTCAGTCGATCTCGACAAGGATCTTTTCATCGACCCGCACGGCGGCGGCGCGCATGACCACGCGAATGGCCTTGGCGATGCGGCCCTGCTTGCCGATGACGCGGCCCATATCTCCTTCTGCCACGCTCAGGTGGTAGACGACGGTGCCGTCCTCACGCGGGGGGTCCACCGTTACCTTGACGGCGTCCTTGTCCTCCACGAGGCCGCGGGCTACAGTCAGCAACAGCTCCTGCATATGACCGCCCTCCGTTTACAGAATCTCGGACTTCTTGAGCAGGTACCGGACGGTGTCGGTGGGCTGGGCGCCGTTGGCGATCCAGGCCTTGGCCTTCTCTGCGTCGATCTTGATCTCGGCGGGCTCACGCATGGGATCGTAGGTGCCGATCTCCTCGATGAAACGGCCGTCGCGGGGGAAGCGGCTGTCGGCCACCACCACACGGTAGAACGGGGACTTCTTGGCGCCCATACGGCGCAGTCTGATCTTCACTGCCATAATTGTTTCCTCCTGAAAATGGGTTTGTGCGGCCCTGGCCGGGCCGGTCGTTGTCGTATGTCAAAGCCATGCCGCCTTTGCGGCAGCCGGATTTGTACCAAAGTTGTGTTTCAGCGCAGGCCGCCCAGCATCCCGCCCAGCTTGCGGGCAAAGCCCTTGGGGCTCTTGCGCATCTGCTTCATCATCTTCTGCATCATCTCGTACTGGCGCAGCAGGCGGTTGACGTCCTCGACGCGGGTGCCGCTGCCGGCGGCGATCCGCCGCTTGCGCTTGGGGTTGATGATGGAGGGCTTTTCCCGCTCCTCCTTGGTCATCGAGTAGATGATGGCCTCGATCTGGGCAAAGCCCTTTTCGTCCACCTGGCTGGGGTCGATGTTGGCCCCGCCGGGCAGCATGCTCAGCATGGCCGAGGCGCCGCCCATCTTGCGGATCTGGGCAAACTGGGCCAGCAGGTCGTTCATATCGAACTTGTTTTCCATCATCCGGCGGGCGGTCTCTTCGGCGGCCTTTTCGTCGGCGGCCTCCTGGGCACGCTCGATCAGGCTGAGGATGTCGCCCATGCCCAGGATGCGGCTGGCCATCCGGGAGGGATAGAAGGGCTCCAGGTCGTCCAGCTTTTCGCCGGTGCCCTGGAACTTGATGGGTTTGCCGGTGACGGCCAGCACCGACAGGGCTGCGCCGCCGCGGGTGTCGCCGTCGGTCTTGGTCAGGATGATGCCGTCCACCCCGACCTTTTCGTTGAAGGTCTGGGCCACGTTGACGGCGTCCTGGCCGGCCATGGCGTCCACCACCAGCAGCGTCTCGTCCACCGGCACCGCCTGCTTGATCTGGACCAGCTCGTCCATCAAAACTTCGTCGATCTGCAGCCGGCCGGCGGTGTCCAGGATCACGATGTCGTTGCCGTAGTCCCGGGCGTGGGCCAGGGCCCGGCGGGCGATCTCGGGGGGCTTGGCCCCGTCCAGGGTGAACACCTGGGCCCCCGCCTGGCCGCCCACCACCTTCAGCTGCTCGATGGCTGCGGGGCGGTAGATGTCGCAGGCCACCAGCAGGGGCCGGCGGCCCTGCTTGAGGTAGTACTTGGCCAGCTTGGCGGCGTGGGTGGTCTTGCCGTTGCCCTGTAGGCCGCAGAGCATCAGGACGGTCTGGCCCTTGTTCTTGATATACAGGCGGGGGGCTTCCTCGCCGCCCATCAGGGCGGTCAGCTCCTCGTTGACGATCTTGACCACCTGCTGGGCGGGGGTCAGGCTTTCCATGACCTCCTGGCCCATGGCCCGCTGGGACACCTTGTTGCAGAAGTCCTTGGCCACTTTGTAGTTGACGTCGGCCTCCAGCAGGGCCATGCGGACCTCCCGCATGGCGGCCTTGATGTCGGCCTCGGTGAGCTTGCCGTGGCCCTTCAGCTTTTTGAACACGCCGGCAAGGCGGTCAGTCAGGGATTCAAATGCCATGTTCGGCTGTCCTTTCTCCGGGATGGGCAAAAATCTAGCTTTCGTTCACTTCGTCGATGGAGCGCAGCAGCGCCAGGATCTTGTTCAAAGTCCGGACGTACTCCCCCGTGGTCAGGCGGGCGTGGGGGCCGGTGCACTCGAACCGGGCGTCGATCACCAGCTGTTCCAGCTCCTCGAGGGTCTGCTGGACCCGGCGGTAGCGGGCCGCAAAGCCCACCTTCTGCTCCAGTTCCAGCAGGGTGGTCTCGCCGTGCTTGATGGCGTCGCGGGCGCCCTGCCGGGTGATGCCGAAGTTTTCCCCGATCTCGCTGAGGGAGAGGTCGTCGTGGTAGTACTGGGACATCATCTCCCGCTGCTTGTCGGTGAGCACCTCGCCGTAAAAGTCCAGCAGATAGCCCATCTCCAGATTCTTTGACGCCACCGCTCTCCCCTCCAGCGCCTTTGTAAAGGCATTTTGCTTTACGGACGCCTCTGATTATACCAGACCCGGGCCCCGCTGTCAACAAAAAAGCGGCATCTTTTTTGTGAAATAGGGAGAATTTTTCCGCCGCGGCTCCCCCGCCCCGCCGCCGGGCGCCCCATGTATACTTGACGGCCCGCCCGCTTTGCGATAGGATAAAAGCAGGAAAGACCTGATTTTCCAAAACGTCCCGGCCGGACGACATGCGCGTACGGCCGGGACACCGACAGGGAAATTTTCAAGCGAGAGTGTGCGAGCCGCAGGCGAGTGCGCGGTTCGCTGGAAAATTTTGTCCCCAGGGGAATATTAGGGGGAAGGAATTTCTGTCGCGCGACTGCGCGCAGAAATGGGTTCCCCCTAAAGTACGAGCGAAAGGAGCGCCCTATGGAGCTGTACCCCAACATCTACCGCACCCTTGCCCCGGGGCCCATGGTCGAGCTGCGGGGCTATGCGGCGGCCTGCCGCCTGCCCGGCAGGCTGTACGCCTACCTGGACTGCAACGGCCCCACCGGCACCGCCCGGGACGGCCTGGCCGAAGGGATGCTGGCCCTGGCGGCCCAGCGCAAGGCCCTGGCCCCCGGGCAGACCCTGATCGAAGCGGGCAGCGGGGCCTTTGCCACCGCCCTGGCCCTGGCCGGGCGGACCAGCGGCCACCCGGTCTGCCTGGCCATGCCCGACAACACCCCCGCCGCCCGGCAGGAAAAACTGTCGGCCCTGGGGGCGCAGCTGCTCTTTTCCCCGGCGCGGGAGGGGGCGGCGGGCGCCCGGGCCCTGGCCCGCACCTGGGCCGAAAAGCGGGGCTGGTACTACACCGACTGGCTGGCCTGCGACGACAACCCCGAGTACCACCGCCGGGTGACCGGCCCCGCCATTGCGGAGGCCATCGTCCGGGAGGGGCAGAGCCTGGTGGACACCGTGACCGTCGGGGTGGGCAGCGGCGGCACCATCACCGGGGTGGGCGAGTGCGTCAAAGCCTGGACCAACGACGTCCGGATGGTGGCGGTGGAGCCCTACGAATGCCAGGCCCTGAGCGGCGGCCTGCTGGGCCCCCACAACATCCCGGACATGGGGTTCGGCCTGGTGCCCGACAACTACAACCCCTATGTGGTGGACAAGATCGCCGCGGTGGCCAGCGCCGACGCCCTCCGGGCGGCCCGCACCGTCCTGGTCACCGATGCCATCCCCGCCTCGGCCAGCGGGGGCGCCGCCCTTGCCGCGGCGGCCCGCTTCCTGGCCGAGGGGCGCAGCCGCGCCGCCCTCTGCCTCATCCCCGGAAGAACGTCCATCCTGGAATAGACTGGAATCGAAAGAAGTGTTTTGCATGACCCACAACATGACCAGCGGCCCCATCACCCCGTCGCTGGTAAAATTCACCATCCCCCTGGTGCTGGGCAACCTGTTCCAGCTGACCTACAACGCCGCCGACAGCGTCATCGTGGGGCGCTTTGTGGGCGAGGACGCCCTGGCCGCCGTGGGCACCTCCAACCCCCTGATGACCCTGGCCATCCTGTTCATCAACGGGATGTGCCTGGGGGCGGGCATCCTGGTCAGCACCGCCTTTGGCGCCGGGGACCGCGACCGGCTGGAAAAGCAGGTCTCCACCACCGCCATCGCGGGGGCGGCCTTTTCGCTGGGGTTTTCCCTTTTGTGCATCCTGCTGGCGGGCCCGCTGCTGCGCCTGATGCAGGTGCCCGCCGCGGTGCTGCCCCTTGCGGTGAGCTACCTGCGGGTGGTGTTTGGGGGGCTGATCTTCACCTTTTTTTACAACTTCCTGGCGGCCACCCTGCGGGCTTTGGGGGACAGCAAAAGCGCGCTGTACTTTTTGATGCTCAGCGCCCTGCTCAACATCGTGGGCGATCTGTTCTGCGTGGCGGTCATGGGCTGGGGGGTGGAAGGCGCGGCCCTGTCCACCGTGGCCAGCGAGGCTTTGTGCTGCCTGTGCTGCGCGGTGTACATCAAGGCCCGGGTGCCGGTGCTCTGCCTGGGGCGCAGGTGGCTGGTCTTTGAGCCCGCCATGCTGCGGCAGACCGTCCAGTACGGCTGGACCACCGCCATGCAGCAGGGCACCGTCCAGCTGGGCAAGATCGCCATCCAGGCGGTGGTCAATACCATGGGGGTGAACGCCATGGCCGCCTTTGCCGCCGCCAGCCGGGTGGACGACTTTGCCTACACCCCCCAGCAGAACATCGGCCACGCCATGACCACCCTGATGGCCCAGAACCGGGGCGCGGCCAAGCCCGACCGGGTGCGCCGGGGCTTTGCGGCCGGGATGCGGATCGAGGCGGTGTACGGCCTGGCCATCATGGCGGTGTGCTTTTTCGGGGCCGAGCCCATCATGCGGCTGTTTGCCGACGAGCCGGAGGTGATCGCCCTGGGGGTGCGCTTTTTGCGGCTGGTGTCCCTGTTTTACCTGCTGCCCTCCGCCACCAACGGCATCCAGGGGGGCTTCCGCGGGGTGGGGCAGCTGCAGGTGACCCTGAACAGCAGCCTGCTGAACATGGGCGGCCGGGTGGCCGCGGCGGCCCTGTTCGTCCTGGTGTTCCACATGGACATCGAGGCCCTGCCCTGGAGCTATGCGGTGGGCTGGGCGTGCATGCTGCTCTACGAGCTGCCGCTGCTGTTCCGCCTCTGGAAAGAGGGCTCCTTCTGACCCATGCAAAAATTGCAAAAATCCCCCGCTTTCCTGCACGGGAAAACGGGGGATCTTTTTGTGGTGTGTACAGCGGGGATCACTGGGCGCGCTCGGCGGCGTGCTTGGCCAGCAGGGCCTCGATCTTGCGGATGGGGTCGGCAATGGCCGAGACGGACACGTCGTGGTTCAGGGCCAGCACGAAGTAAGCCGCATACTTCGACACGTCCACGTCCAGGTACCAGTGGCGCTGGAGCAGCTCGGGCTTGCGGTAGGTCAGGTTGGTGCCCACCATAAAGTCCAGCACGCCCTCCTCCACGGCGGCGTCGAACTTGGACAGGCCGGCGGTGAACAGGGGGAAGGTGGCGTCCGCAATGATGCGGGCCGCGCCGCGCTGCTTGAGCTCGCGGGCCACCTCCAGCATGCTGTCGCCGGAGGCCACGATGTCGTCCGCCACAAAGACGGTCTTGCCCTCCACCGACTCGCCCAGGTACTCATGGGCCACGATGGGGTTGCGGCCGTTGATCACGGTGGTGTAGTCCCGGCGCTTGTAGAACATGCCCAGGTTACAGCCCAGCACACTGGAGAAGTACATGTTGCGGTTCATCGCGCCTTCGTCCGGGCTGACCACCATGAAGTCCTTTTTGTCAAAGGACAGGTCGGGCATCTTCTGCAGCAGGCTCTTCAGCACCTGATAGGTGGGCATCGCGTTGTCAAAGCTGAGCAGGGGGACGGCGTTCTGGACGCGGGGGTCGTGGGCGTCGAAGGTGATGATGTTCTTCACGCCCATGTTCTGCAGCTCCTGCAGGGCCACAGCGCAGTCAAGGCTCTCGCGCACTTCGCGGCGGTGCTGACGGCCGCCGTACAGGCTGGGCATAATGACCGACACGCGGTGTGCCTTGCCCGCCACAGCCTGGATCAGACGCTTGAGGTTGGAGAAGTGGTCGTCCGGGGACATATGGTTCTCGTACCCGAACAGCTTGTAGGTCACGCTGTAGTTGCCCGGGTCCACCACGATGAAGATGTCATCGCCCCGCACCGAATCCTTGACCAGGCCCTTGGCGTCGCCGCTCTGGAAGCGGGGGCACTCGCAGGGGATGACAAAGCTGCCCTGCTCCTTGCCGCTTTGCGCAGCCCACCGCATCAGGTGGCGGTCGATCAGGTTGGTCAGTTCCTCCGCACCGGGGCAGCACAGCAGGCGCAGATCTGCGACGCTGCCGCCCTGCGCGAAGATATCCTTGGCTTCGATCACATTGGACATTTTTACGGCTCCTTTAATTCCTCTTTACCAGTGTTATGCCTCTTTCTTACGAAAAGGATCATGCCGTTTTCATTTTATCACATTTTAGCCTCGCCGCCAGTAGGATTTTCAAATTTCTGCGCCTTGCACAGCAGTTATACCAAAATCCGCCCTGGTCTGTCAGTTATTTACAAAAAACCGCGCCGCATTTTGCGCCTTCTTGTGCTTACAAGCCGGCCAGGGCGTCCTTCAGGGCCTGGGTGCGGTCGGTGTTCTCCCAGCGGACGCCCAGGTCCTCCCGGCCCATGTGGCCGTAGGCGGCCAGGCGGCGGTAGATGGGCTTGCGCAGGTCCAGGTCCCGGATGATGGCGGCGGGGGTCAGGTCAAAGACCTTTTCCACCGCGGCCTCGATCTTGTCGTCGCCGGCAGCGCCGGTGCCGAAGGTGTCCACCATGATCGACACAGGGTGCGCCACGCCGATGGCATAGGCCAGCTGCACCTCGCACCGGCGGGCCAGGCCCGCGGCCACGATGTTCTTGGCCACCCAGCGGGCGGCGTAGGCGGCG
>DSLFR04102__coassemble_542_pt1 | contig 35908 bp, 32 predicted proteins | sample DSLFR04102__metabat2_high_PE_009 | metagenome-assembled genome bin DSLFR04102
ATCCGCCGCCAGAAGGTTCCCAACCCTCCCCGGGGCGTCGAGGACAAATGGGGGAAGGAAATCCAAACAAGATTCAGCCCGCCGGCTGGAAACCGCTTTCCGCACCGGCGGGCTTTCTAATATCCACCATTTACAAAGAAACGGAGGTCAACTATGAGCCGTAGCTATGCACGAAATGTCAACACCGCGTCTCTCATTACGCTCTGCCCGGTCTGCCTGCACTCCTTCCAGGATGCCAAACGCGCGACTCTGCGCCGCGCCGATCTACGCCAGCGCAGCAAGGATACTTGTACTTACTGCCAGACCCGCTATGGGTTCGACTACTACGTCCAGCCTGTGACTTACCGGAACCAGACCCGGAGGGAGGCAAAAGCATATGCTTCAGCAGCTCAGGATTGACTCCGAGTTCGAGAGCAAAATACCGCCGCTTCGAGATGAAGAGTTTAAACAGCTTGAAGAAAACATTCTGGCTGACGGTGTAGTAATCAACCCGCTCATCGTCTGGGATGGCGTGATTGTAGACGGTCACAACCGTTACCGCATCCTTCAAAAGCACCCGGAGATTCAATATTCAACTTATGAGAAAATGTTTCCTGACCGGTATGCGGCCATCGCTTGGATTTGCAAGAACCAGCTCGGCCGGCGGAACCTGACGCCACAACAGTTCAAATATCTGGTTGGGCAACAGTATGAAGCCGAAAAGTTGGCAAATCGATTTCGAGGTAATCAGTACACTTCATTAAATAGAAGTGCTTGTGACCAATTTGGTCACAAGCAAAAAACAGTTAGAACACGTCGAAAAATTGCGCGCGAGACACAAACAAGTGAAGGATATGTAGAACGTGCACGCGAGTTTTCAAAAGGTGTAGACGCCGCAGAAGAAGCTGAGCCAGGCATCAAACAGGAGATCCTCTCCGGCAGCATCAGGCCCACCGAGAAGGCCGTGGCGGCCATCGCCAAGGCCCCGCCGGAGGAGCGACCCGCTCTGGTCCAGCAGCTCCGGCAGGCCAAAGAAACCGAAAAGTCCGAAGAAAAACCGAAGCCCAGGCGCAGCGCCGCCGAGACCTTGCAAGCCATCCGGGACATCTCAGACAATATGTTGCAGTCCAACGGGGAAATCGACGCAGACGACATCTGCTCCGAGCTGGAAGATGCGCTGGACACTATGATCTTCCGCTGGGACACCTGCCTCGAGGCCAACAAAAAACAACGCACCGCCTGCCAAAGCGGTATCCAAAAACTCACAGACAAGGGTATCCAATACCTGCAAAAAACAAGGAGGAACAAATGAGGATTCACGACACCAGCGCCTACCAGGAAATGATGATCAACAGCAAGATGCTGGAGGTCCCTCGCGGCACCTACCAGCGGGAACTGAACATCCACCGGGTCCGCAAGATCGCAGCAGCATTCGACATTCGGTTACTTAACCCGCCCAAGGTCAGCTACCGCAATGGCCGCTACTATGTGTTTGATGGCCAGCACACCATCGCGGCCCTCAAGTTGCTGAATGGTGGCAAGGATTTAATGATCCGCTGCCACGTCTACCGCGGTCTGAGCGAAAGCGAAGAAGCTCTGCTCTTTGCCCAGCAGACCGGCGTTTCCGCTAAGCTGACCCCCGGCGCACGGATGCGCGCCCTGATCTATGGCGGCGACCTGGAAGCGATGGCCTTCCTCAAGGCTACTGAGTCGGTGGGGCTGCGGCTGGATTACAGCCAGCGCCGGGGTAAGTACCGTATCGCCTGCATCGGCACCGCCTTTGAGGAATTCAAACGGGTCGGTCCCGACTGCTACAAAGAGGCGTTGAGCATCATTGTGGACGCCTGGCATGGCGATCCTGAATCTCTCCGTTCTGAGACGGTCCAGGGCGTTGTCCGTTTTGTAGAGCTGTACCACGGGGAGTACGACCCCCGCCGCCTTGTCAGCCGCCTGCACCGCGCCGACCCGCTGACCATCTACCGGGAGGGACGGGCCATGGGCGTCAACCTGGCAGGGTATAAAAAATATCTGTATCAGGTATATGCGCTCTACAATGGAGGCAGTAAGAAGAATGTGCTGCCCATGAAATTCTGAATAGTTGGACAAACAGGGGGAGTTCTTGACGATAAAGTGCGGTAATACATTGGGTAATGTCCGAAAAGATACGCGTGGCAGAGGAGGAAAGCTGTGAGGAAAACGCCTTTTATCCTGCACGAGATATTTCATTCTGAGACCGAGCAGCAGCGCCGAGAATGCTTTCAGCAAGTATTCATGCGGTATATCGGCGGCATATACTTGGGTACATTGGACACTGCCCGAGAACCGCGCTGCTATGAATAAGCAGCGGCATCGTTGCGACAGGAGGGGAGATGCGGTATACTTTGGGTAGGCGATTACACCGAAAGGAAAGGTGTAAACGATGAGAGCAGCTATTTACTGCCGTTTGAGCAAGGAGGATGAACACAAGACCGGTGAATCGGAGAGCATCCAGAACCAGAAGTCGATGCTGATCGAGTACGCGGTCCAAAAAGGTTTTGATATCTACCAAATCTATTCGGATGAGGACTATTCGGGCATCGACCGGGACCGTCCGGCCTTCAACGCGATGATCGAAGCTGCCAGCCAGCACCGGTTCGATGTGGTGCTGGCCAAGACCCAGTCCCGTTTTACCCGGGACATGGAGCTGGTGGAAAAGTACCTGCACGGCAAGTTCGTCGAGTGGGGGATACGCTTCATCGCGGTGGTGGATCATGTGGATACCGACGACCGCGCCAACAAGAAATCACGCCAGATCAACGGCCTGGTCAATGAGTGGTATCTGGAGGACCTGTCCAACAACGTCCGCTCAGTGCTTGACCACAAGCGGCGGGAGGGGCAATACATCGCTTCCTTTGCGCTGTACGGATACCGCAAGGACCCGGACGCCCGAGGACATCTGGTCATCGACCCGGAAGCGGCTGCCGTGGTGGAACGAATGTTCGAGATGGCCCGCAGCGGGATCGGGACGCACAAGATCGCGCAAATACTCAACAGCGAAGGGGTCCCCAGTCCTACTGCCTACAAACAGCAGCACGGTGTTCCCTACAAGGCCGCTATGCAAGGGCCTGAACCACCCCTCTGGGGGCCGGCGACGGTCTACCAGATGCTGCGCAACCGCACCTATACGGGAGACCTGGTCCAGGGCCGTCATAAAAAGGTCAGCTACAAATCCAAACGGACAGTCTGGCTGCCGACATCCCAGTGGATCGTAGTGCCGGGTACCCATGAACCGATCATCGACCGAGAGACCTTTGAGATGGTCCAGCAGATGCTGCAGGGCCGCGCTCGGAGTGGAGCAGGCGGTCAGGTCCACCCTCTGGCCCGGCTGGTGGTCTGCGGGTGCTGTGGGGCGGTCATGGAGCAGACCGGCAGTGGGAGCGTTCGAACCGACGGCGCGCGGCGGCGGTATCTCCGCTGCCGCACCCACCAGCGTGCGCCTGAACGCTGTTCGAATAAAACCTGCACCAGTCTGGATGCCCTGCAGGACCTGGTGCTTGAACGGATACGGGAGTATGCAGCGAGCTGGTTCGACCCGCAGCAGGTCGAACTGCCCGAAACGGACACTCCTGCCCGGCGGCGGGTACAGGCCCTCAAGGAGGAGCGCCGGCGGCTGCAAACCGACGTAGACCGCCGCCGCAAGGCCATACAGGAGCTATATCTGGACAAAGTATCGGGCCTGATCGACACCGAGACCTTCGCCCAGATGAACACGGCCTTTTTGCAGCAGGTACAGGAGGCAGAAGCACGCATTGCTGTGCTGGAAGCTGACCTGGGCCAGCAGCAGGTCCGGGAGGATACCCGTGCCGCTCAGATGGAACGGGTGACAGAGCTGGCAAAAGTCCCTGTTCTGACCCGCGAGCTGGCTGTACTTTTGGTGCATCGGGTGGTGGTTTCCCCGAAGGACCCCGAGACCGGACAGCAGGCCGTCACCATTGAGTGGAACTTCTAAAAAGAACGCAGCAAAGACAAAAGCAAATTTGGGTTATTTTGCGTTACCCAGGTGGGATACACCTCGCTGGACGCCACGTTGGCGATGTAGTCCCGGAACGAGACGGTGACGTTCTGGGCGGACTCGTTGGGCCGGCCAAGGTGGACGGTGATGGTCTTGGGGATGACCACCGTGGACAGGACCCGGGGCGCCGCCGCCGGGCCGGTGGGGGCGGGGCCGCTGCCCCCCTCCCCGCTGAAAAGGGAGTGGGTGGGGATGACCACCGTCGCCGGCGGCTCGGCGATGCGGGCGTTGGCGGGGCTCATCTCCAGGGGGGCCAGGGTGGCCTGGCCCGAAAAGATCTGGACCCCTTCGATGCGGACCGGCTGGAAGCCGGGCTTCTCGGCCGTCAGGGTGCAGACGGCGTAGGGTCGGGTCTCGGTGTTGTTCTCGTCCAGGGACAGGCTGGAGGGCGGGGCGTCGATCTCGATGTCGGCGGTGGTGCCGTCCGTCCCGGTCACCCGGCTGACGGCAAAACCGTCCCCTGTGACGGTGATGCTGACCCCTGCCATGGGGGCGGACTGCCGGGCGGCGTAGCACTGGATGCGTAAAATTCCTGCTGCCATAGCGGTGATGCTCCTTTACTTTATTTGGTTTTGTTGAGACTGGGTTGTCTCAGTCTATGCGCCGGGGCGGGCTGCGCGTCACTGGGGCAGGCGCGGGTGTGCAATCTCCATGAAAGTTATGCCGTGGTTTGAAAAACACAGCGCAGAACGCTGAAACCGTCCGCGACTGCTTGACAGGTGGCCCTGGCGGGCGTATACTGCACTCAAGGCAACGGCGCCGGGGGTTTTCCTCCGGCGCTTTTGTTTTACCATAGACCATCCGCAAAGGGGCGGGTCCTGCGTGGCGACGAGGCCAGGCAGGACCTGCCCCTTTCCTGCTGTACGCGCCCGCGCACCGGCGGCAGGAAGATCACCGCGGGGGCCGCCGGGCCGGCCCGCCGCCTGCTGAGAGAGGAATCGCTTATGGATATGATCTCGATCGTGGACACCTTGTGGGTGCTGCTGGCGGCGATCCTGGTGTTCTTCATGAACCTGGGCTTCGCTGCGGTGGAGGCCGGCTTTGCCCGGGCCAAAAACACCGTCAACATCCTGTCCAAGAACTTTATCGTCTTTGCCGTGTCGTCCCTGGGCTTCATGCTGCTGGGCTGGGGCCTGATGTTTGGCGGGGACAACCCCTTTGTGGGCACCCAGAACCTGTTTGTCCTGGGCGGGCAGGACCTGTCTTTCTACGACGATACCCTGACGTCCACCGTCCCCTTCTGGGGCAAGTTCTTTTTCCAGCTGGTCTTTTGCGGCACCGCGGCCACCATCGTCTCGGGCGCCGTGGCCGAGCGGATCAAGTACGTCTCCTTCATCCTGTTTTCCTTTGTGCTGACCCTGGTCATCTACCCCATCGTGGGCCACTGGATCTGGGGCGGCGGCTGGCTGGCAGACATGGGCTTCATGGATTTTGCCGGGGACGCGGCGGTCCACTCGGTGGGCGGCTGGGCCGCCCTGGCCGGGGCGCTGCTGCTGGGTCCCCGCATGGGCAAGTACGGCCGGGACGGCAAGCCCCAGGCCATCCCCGGGCACAATATGTCCCTGGCGGTGATCGGCCTGTTCGTGCTGTGGCTGGGCTGGTTCGGCTTTAACCCCGGCTCCACCATGAGCTTCCAGAACCCGGCCGACGTGATGCACATCCTGGTCACCACCAACACCTCGGCCATTGCCGCGGTGCTCACCTCCACCATCACCTCCTGGATCGTGGTGGGCAAGCCCGACCTGGGCATGACCATCAACGGCTGCTTGGCGGGCCTGGTGGCCGTCACCGGCAGCTGCGCTTACGTCAGCATCGAGAGCAGCCTGGCCATCGGCGCCATCGCCGGCGTGCTGGTGGTGTTCGCGGTAGGCTTCTTTGACAAGCTCCACGTGGACGACCCCGTGGGCGCCACGGCGGTCCACCTGTGCTGCGGGGTGTTCGGCACCCTGTGCGTGGGCCTCTTTGCCGAAGAAGGCGTCACCACCCTGGCCACCCGCAGCGGTCTGCTGTTCGGCGGCGGCGCGGGCCTGCTGGGCGTCCAGCTGCTGGGCGTCCTGGCGGTGGGCGGCTTCACCTTCGTGACGTCGGGCCTGGTCTGGCTGGCCCTCAAGTACACTGTGGGCATCCGGGTCAGCCCCGAAGAAGAGCTGGCGGGCCTGGACATCGGCGAGCACGGCAACATCGCCTACCCCGACTTTGCCCCCGCCATCCCCACCGGGGACTATGCCGCCCCGGCGGCGGCCCCCGCTGCCATGCCGGCTGCGGCCCCTGCGGCGGCCGTCCCGGTGGAGCACAAGCCCCGTGCCGGCGCTGCGCTGACCAAGGTGTCGGTGGTCACCCGGCAGGACCGCTTCATCCCCCTGCAGAACGCCCTGGAGCAGCTGGGCGTCACCGGCCTGACCGTGACCAACGTCTTTGGCTACGGCCAGCAGAAGGGCCACGAAGCCTACTTCCGGGGCGTGCCGGTGGAAGCCCGGCTGCTGCCCAAGCTGAAGGTGGAGGTCGTGGTCTCCAAGGTGCCGGTGGATGCGGTGGTGGAAGCCGCCCGCAAGGCCCTGTACACCGGCCATGTGGGCGACGGCAAGATCTTCGTCTACGACGTGGAGAACGTGGTCAAGGTCCGCACCGGCGAGGAGGGCTACGACGCCCTGCAGGACGCCGACTGACCCGCCGCCCCGGAGGCCCCCTCTCCGGCCTTCCGGGCACGGCAGCTCCTCGCATCGTTTTCCGTCCCCTTCCCGTGTCCCGGCCGCGGGCGTATGCCCCCGGCCGGGGCTTTTTTGTCCGGCCGTGCGGCGGGGGCCTCCCAGCAGGCGGCCGCGATTGCCTTCCGCCGGCAAATCATGTATAATAAACATAATACCGGCACGCTGCCGGAAGCAAGTTGCCCACTGGCCGATCCCAGGCCGAACAGGAAGGAAAAACATCATGTCTGCAGAGGAGACCCGCCCCTTTGGGCCACAGGCGCTGCCCGAGCGCGGCACCATGCTGATCGTGGATGACGACGCGATCAACTGCGCCATCCTGGAAAATATCTTTGCCCCCTACTACAACACCGACACGGCCCCGGACGGCCGCGCCGGGCTGGAGGCTGTGCTGGAAAAACAGGACAGCCTCTGCGCTGTCCTGCTGGATGTCATCATGCCCGGGATGGACGGCATCCAGGTGCTGCACGCCCTGGCCGAGCGGGGCCTGCTGGCAAAGATCCCGGTCTTTCTCATCACGGCCGAGGCCAGCGGCAGCGTCATGAAAGAAGCCTATGCCCTGGGGGTGATGGACGTCATCAGCAAGCCGGTCATCCCCTATGTGGTGCTGCGGCGGGTGCAGTCGGTGGTGGAACTGTTCCGCGCCCGGGAGCGGCTGAGCAATGTGGTGGAGCTGCAGCAGGCCGACCTGCTGGCCCAGGCCAAAAAGATCATCGAGCTGAACAAGGGGATGATCGAGGCCCTGGCCGCCGCCATCGAGTTCCGCAGCGAGGAATCGGGGGAGCACGTCCGCCGCATCCACGACATCACCCGCACCCTGCTCCTCGCCACCCCGCTGGGCGAGGGGCTGAGCCGGATCGAGATCGAGCAGATCGCCCTGGCCTCCATCATGCACGATGTGGGCAAGATCGCCGTGCCCGACGCCATCCTGAACAAGCCCGGCCGGCTGACCGCCGAGGAGTTTGAGGTGATGAAGGGCCACACCGTCCAGGGGGCCCGCCTGCTGGAACAGATCCCCCAGCTGCGGGAGAACGGGGCCTACCCCTACGCCTGGGACATCGCCCGCCACCACCACGAGCGGTGGGACGGCCGGGGCTATCCCGACGGGCTGAAAGGGGACGAGATCACCCTGTGGGCCCAGATCGTCTCCCTGGCCGACGTCTACGACGCCCTCAGCTGCAAGCGGGTGTACAAGGACGCCTTCCCCCGGGAAAAGGTGAACGAGATGATCCGCACCGGGGCCTGCGGATGTTTCAACCCCCGCCTGCTGGCGTGTTTTTTCCAGGTGGAGGATCAGCTGCACCGGATGTATGATAAGGAGGACTGACCATGGAACAGGCAAAAAAGGAGATGCTGGCCGCCGCGGGCATCGACGCGGAGGACGCGCTGGAACGCTTTATGGGCAGCGAAGCGCTGCTGACCCGGTTTCTGGGCCGCTTTTTGGAGGACGCCAGCATGGACGCCCTGCGCGGGGCGGTGGCCGCCGGGGACTGGGACAAGGCCCTGACCGCCTCCCACACCCTCAAGGGGATGTGCGGCAACCTGTCCATGACGGTGCTGTATGACCTGTTCACCCGGCAGGTGGCCCTGCTGCGGGCGTCCGACACCGCCGGGGCCGCCGCCCTGATGCCGGAGATCGAGGCGGCCTGCCGGAAGGCGGCCGCCGCCATCCGGGAGCTGTGACGGTGGCCGGGCATCAAAAGGGGCGCTGGCTGCCCCTGTGGAAAAAGCTGCGCTATTACCTGGTGGCCACGGCGGTGCTGGTGGCGGCGGGGGTGGGCTTTTTTGTCTTTCTGCGGCGGATCCTGCTGGTGAACTACCAGAGCCTGGAGACCTCCATGGCCCAGAACTACGCCGCCGAGGTGGAGGGCGACCTGGACATCTACAAGGCCCTGATCGCGGTGGAGGCGGACGGCCTCGACGCCCGCATCGAGGAAGGGGAGTCCGTCGAAGCCCTGACCAGCTGGATCAGCCGCTACAGCGACCGGCTGCACAAACTTTTCGGCCCGGGCATGGTGGATACCTATGCGATCTACAACGGGCAGGTGCTGGCGGCCGACCCCTGGGAGGAAGCCGCCGCCTACGACTACGCCTCGACCGAGTGGTACCAGATGGCCCTTGCGGCGGAGGGCGAGGCCATTTTCACCGACGTCTATGCGGACATGGTCTGCGGCCGGGACGTGCTGACGGTGGCCCAGAAGTGCGACAACAGCGACACGGTGGTGGCCTTCGACATCTTTCCCGAAAACCTGCTGATCGACCTGGGCCGGGTGGCCCTGCCCGAGGGGGCGTCCATCTTTTTGTGCGACGGGCAGCAGCAGGTGCTGTACGCCAACACCAGCCTGAACACCGGCAGCGAGGCGTTCCCCTCCTACATCGCCCGGATGCAGCAGGGGGTCAGGAACGGCTATTTCGACCGCTACGACGCGTTCATCGAGGACATCGACGGCATCCGCCGCGGGGTCTACTACACCTGGCTGGAAAACGGCTGGCTGATGATGATCACGGTGCCGGTGGAAAGCATGCTGACCCAGCTGCATCTGTTCACCCTGCTGTACGGGACGATCCTGGCGGCCTGGTGCGTGGGGTTTGCCATCATCATCTGGCGCAACGTGCGGCTGGACGCCATGATGGCCCGCTCCAACGAGACGGTGAAGGTGCTGAGCAACTCCTACTACGGGCTGTTCCGCATCAACTACCAGCAGGGCACCTACGAGATGATCAAGGGCTCCCCCTACGCCCGCAAAAACCTGAAGCCCCAGGGCCTTTATGAGGAGTTCCTGCGGGTGATCGGCGCGGTGATGGAGCCGGACACCATCGACGAGTTCCGCAAGAGTTTTTCCACCGACAGCCTGCGCAGCCTGGTGGCGGGCCACGTCCGGGACTACGGCGGCGATTTTCTGGGCAAGTACGAGAGCGGCGAGCGCTGGATCAACGTCCGGGTCCTGTTCGACGAGACGCTGGAGCCGGAGGAAGCGGTCCTCTGTTTCCGGGAGGTGGACCAGGAAAAGCGCCGTCAGATCCAGGAGCGCCGCCTGCTGGAGGAGACGCTGGCCACCGCCCGCAAGAGTGAAAAATCCAAGCTGGCCTTTTTCAACAATATGTCCCACGATATGCGCACCCCCCTCAACGCCATCCTGGGGGTGGTGGACCTGCTGCGCCAGCACACCGCCGAGCCGGACAAGGTGCGGGAATACACCGACAAGATCGCCTACTCGGGCCGGCAGCTGCTGGACCTGGTGAACGACATCCTGGATATGTCCCGGATGGAGCAGGGCAAGGTGGTCCTGAACAACGAAGCCTTCGACCTGGCCGCCTGCGTGCAGGCCTGCACCGACTCGTTCCAGCCGCAGGCCCGGCGGGAGGGCAAGACCTTTACCGTCCGCTGCGAGATCGCCGACCGCTGCGTCATGGGGGACGCGACCCGCATCACCCAGATCCTGAACAACCTGCTGTCCAACGCCTTCAAGTTCACCAGCGCCGGGGAGAGCGTGGCGGTGACGGTGCGCCAGATGGGCGGCCCGCCCACCCCCCAGTACCAGATCGTGGTCGAGGACACCGGCATCGGGATGTCGAAAGAGTTCCTGCCCCAGCTGTTTGAGCCGTATGCCCGGGAGACCCGGTTCTTCTCCCGGCAGGTGGTGGGCACCGGGCTGGGGATGCCCATTGTAAAGAGCCTGGTCACCCAGATGAGCGGCCAGATCTATGTGGACAGCGCCCTCGGCAGGGGCACCACCTTTACGGTCACGGTGCCCTTCATCACCGCCCAGGCCGAGGAGGAGAGCCGCCAGACCCGGGAGGACCTGAAGGCCGGCGGCGCCGGCGGGGCGTTCTCCCTTGCGGGCCGGCGGATCCTGCTGGCGGAGGACAATATGCTGAACATGGAGATCGCCTGCGAGATCCTGACCATGAACGGGCTGGAGGTGCTCCAGGCCTGGAACGGCCGGGAGGCGGTGGAGCTCTTCCAGGCGTCGGCCCCCTACGAGATCGACGCCATCCTGATGGATATGCAGATGCCCCAGATGGACGGCTGCGAGGCGGCCCGGGCCATCCGGGCGCTGGAGCGGCCCGACGCCGGGACGGTGCCCATCATCGCGGTGACGGCCAACGCCTTTGCGGAGGACATCGCCGCCACCACGGCCGCCGGGATGAACGCCCATATCTCCAAGCCCATCGACTTCCGGGCCCTGTGCGCCACCCTGGAAAAGTTCATGCAGGGGTAAGCGCCCCGCGCCGCCGGGATGAAAAATGCGTGAAAGCTGTTTTTCCGTGCCCTTTTCTATGATACAATGGGAGAGGGGGAGCAGCCTCCCCCACATCTTAGATCCGGGAGGATTACGGAATGCTCAAACGTATACGGGCGTCACACCCGTTTCTCTATTGCATCCTGGCCGCCGTCCTGTTCCTGTTGGCCATGACGGTGGGCCTGCAGCTGTTCCTGCTGGTGCTGGTCCTGCTGGGGCCGGCCGCCATGGGGCTGTTCACCCAGGAGATGTTCCTGCTGCAGTGCGTCAACGAGCTGTTCGGCCTGGGGGCGGGGGTGTTCCTGCTCTGGCGCACCGGGCGGCTGTGGGTCTACCGCCAGCGGGGCCGCGGCTTTTTGGACGGGCTGCTGCTGGGGATGGTCCCTTTTGTGCTGCTGTGCCAGTCCCTCAGCTTCAACCTGGGGGTGGCCGGCCCTGCGCAGGGCGCGCCCCTGCGGCCCCTGTGGCAGATCGCGGTGTTCTTTCTCTGCATGTTCCTCATCAGCATGGCGGAGGAGACCGTGTTCCGGGGCGTCATCTGCCAGACCCTGCTGGAACATTTCGGCCCCAGCCGGGCCGGCGTCTGGAAAGCCTGCCTGCTTTCGGGGCTGCTGTTCGGCGCAGGGCATCTGATCAACCTGCGGGCCAGCGAGCCGATGGGGGTGCTGATCCAGTGCTGCGTGACGGCCAGCCTGGGGATGCTGTACGCGGCGGTCTACTTCCGCGGGGGCAACCTGTGGGTGCTGATCTTTCTGCACACGCTGCAGGACACCGCCGCCGCCATCGACATCGGCTTGTACCAGACCACCGACAGCATCAGCGAGATCATCAGCAGCTACGACCCCCGCATGCTGACCGGGGTGCTGCTCTATCTGATCCCCACCGCGTTTCTCCTGCGCAAAGGGCGCATCCCGGAGGTCGCCGCCTTCTGGGCACGGCCGGAGCGCCCCGCCCGCTCCCCGGAACAGGCCTAGGGTGTATCTGAGAAGTCAAAAATGCTGGGATATTCGCCAAAAAGCGCCAAATGCAAGGCGCATGAGCGCAGCACTCCTTTGTGGAATGCAAGCGAATGCAACGCGGCAGATGGTGCTTTTTGGTAGAATAGAACAGCGTGGGGGAATTTTCAGATACACCCTAAACCTGCAATAAAACATCCCGGCCGGATGGCATTTGCCATCCGGCCGGGATGCTTTTGTTTGTCAGGGAAATGGGCGTCACTCGTAGTCGATGGGCAGGGTGGGCAGGCCGTTCAGGTCCAGACCGGCGGTGCGTCCGGCGGCAAACTCGTAGTAGCCCTGGCTGGCGATCATGGCCCCGTTGTCCCCGCAGAACTTGAGCTGGGGCAGATAGATCTGGGCCCCCAGCTTCTGGGCCCCGTCGTTGACCAGCTGGCGCAGCCGGCCGTTGGCGGCGACCCCGCCGGCCAGGCAGACCTGGGCCGCGCCGGTGTCGGCCGCGGCGGCCAGCAGCTTTTCGGCCAGGATGCCGTCGATCCGCTCCTGGAAAGAGGCGGCCAGGTCGGGCACGTTCACGGGCAGGTTTTTCATGCGGGCCTGGTTCACCTCGTTCAGGACGGCGGTCTTGAGGCCCGAAAAGCTGACGTTGTACTTGCCCTCCACATGGGGCACCGGCAGGCGGTAGGCGTGGGGGTCGCCGGTTTTGGCGGCGGCGGCGATGCTGGGCCCGCCGGGGTAGGGCAGGCCCAGGGTGCGGGCCACCTTGTCGAAGGCTTCGCCGGCGGCGTCGTCCACCGTCCGGCCCAGCACCCGGAAGCGGGTGTAGCTTTCCACCTGGACGATGTGGCTGTGCCCGCCCGAGGCCACCAGGCAGAGGAACGGGGGCTTGAGCTCGGGGTGGGTCAGGTACAGCGCGGCGATGTGCCCGCGCAGGTGGTGGACCGGCACCAGGGGCTTGCCGGCCGCATAGGCCAGCCCCTTGGCGAAGTTGACCCCCACCAGCACCGCCCCGATCAGGCCGGGGGCAAAGGTGACGGCCACCGCGTCCACATCGGCGATGGTGCGCCCCGCGTCGGCCAGGGCCTTGCCCACGGCAGCGCTGATGTACTCGCAGTGGCGGCGGCTGGCGATCTCGGGCACCACCCCGCCGTACAGGGCCTGCTCTTTGACGCTGGTGGCGATGACGTTGCTGAGCAGGGTACGGCCGTCCTCGACCAGGGCGGCGGCGGTCTCGTCACAGGTGGATTCGATTCCCAAAATGATCATGATTGCTTTCGTTCCTTTGCAGATCTACGATAAAACGGGCGTAGCGGCCCGCAGGGCCGGCGGCGAGGGACGCCCTCTTCCGGCCGTGTCAGTGGGCTTCCAGCCAGGACTTGCCCTGGCGGACGTCGGTGTCCAGGGGGACGGCGAAGTGGACGCAGCCCTCCATTTCCTCCTTGAGGATGCGGGCGGCGGTCTCGGCCTCGGCCTCGGGGGCCTCCACGATCAGCTCGTCGTGGACGGTGAGGATCAGCCGGCTGGCCAGGCCCTCGGCCCGGATGCGCCGCCAGACCCGCACCATGGCCAGCTTGATGACGTCGGCCGCCGTGCCCTGGATGGGGGTGTTGCGGGCCATCCGTTCGCCGCTGGCCCGGACGTTCATGTTGGAGTTGGCCAGCTCGGGCAGGGCCCGCCGTCGCCCGAACAGGGTGCTGACGTAGCCTTTTTCCTTGGCGTCGGCAATGGTCTGCTGCATATAGCTGTCCACTTTGGGGAAGCTGGCCAGGTAGTTTTTCAGGAAGGCCCCCGCCTCCCGCACCGAGACCCCCAGGTCCTCCGAGAGGCTGAAGGCACCCTTGCCGTACATGATGCCAAAGTTGATGGCCTTGGCCGCCGTGCGCAGCCGGGGGGTGACCTCCGACAGAGGGATGCCGTAGATCTTGGCGGCGGTGCTGCGGTGGATGTCCTCCCCGCTGCGGAAAGCCGCCTGCATGTGCTCGTCCCCGGTGATGTGGGCCAGGATGCGCAGCTCGATCTGGCTGTAGTCGGCGTCCACAAAGACGCAGCCCGGCTTTGCGATGAAGAAGCCCCGCAGCTGGCTGCCCAGCTCGGTGCGGATGGGGATGTTCTGCAGGTTGGGGTTGTCCGAGGAGAGGCGGCCGGTGCGGGCCTCGGTCTGGTTGAAGGTGGAGTGGATCCGCCCGTCGGGGCCGATCACCTTCAACAGGCCTTCGGCGTAGGTGGAGTACAGCTTGAGGTAGGAGCGGTACTGCAGGATGTCGTCCACCAGGGGGCAGTCGGGCCGCAGCTTCTGCAGGGTGGCGTTGTCGGTGGACCAGCCCCGGCTGGTCTTGCGGCCGTGGGGCAGCTTCATCCGGACGAACAGCATCTCCCCCAGCTGTTTGGGGCTGTTGGGGTTGAAGTCGGGGTCCTCCACCTGGCTGCGGATGTAGGCCAGCTTGGCCTCGATCTGCTGGCGCAGCCCGGCGCCGAACCGCTCGATGCCGGCCCGGTCCACCAGCACGCCTTTGCGGGTCATGTCGGCCAGCACCTGCGCCAGGGGGAACTCGATCTCATTGTAAAGGAAATCCTCCCCCAGGGCGGTGATCTCCTCCTTCATCCGGGCAAACAGTCCGGCCAGGAAGGGGGCGTCGGGCCAGTCCTCGCAGGCAAAGGCGGGCTTGACCTTGTAGGCTTCGGCCAGGGCCGCGATGCTGTACTTGGCCGCCGAGGCGTCCAGCAGGTAGGCGGCCAGCTTGCCGTCCCAGACGATGGAGCTGCCCCAGCCCCCGGCCTGCATCGACGCGGCATAGAGGGGGGCTGCGTCGAATACTTCCAGCCGGAGGGCGGGGTCGTCCAGCAGGCGGGGCAGGTCGGCGTCCTCCAGGGGGCAGACCAGCCTGTCCTGGACGGCGTACCAGTGGGCCGGCCGGTCGATGACGATCCGGTTGCCCTTTTTGCCGTAGACGGGGGGCCGGGCGGCCAGCAGCCACAGCCCGGCGGGGGCGTCGGGCAGGGGGCCCACCTGTGCCTGGGGCAGGGGGGCGGCCGGCTCGGGCTCGCTCTCGGCGGGCAGGACGTGCTCCAGCCCCAGCCGGGGGATCAGGGCCCGGATCTCCAGGTCCAGCAGCAGGCGGACGGCGGCGGCCTTGTTGCCTTCGCCGGGGCGGTAGGCCCCGGAGGCCGTCTCGACCGGCGCGTCGGTGCGTATGGTGCCGAGGGTATAGCTGAGCTCGGCGTCAGCCTTGTATTCCTCCAGGTTGGCCCGCTGGCGGGGCTTGATGGAGGGGTCGTCCAGATGCTCGTAAACGCCGGCCAGGCTGCCGAACTGCTGGATCAGGGCCAGGGCGGTCTTTTCGCCGATGCCCTTGACCCCCGGGATGTTGTCCGAGGTGTCGCCCTGCAGGCTTTTGACGTCGATCAGCTGCCGAGGCGCCAGGCCGTATTTTTCCTGCACGGCCGCCTGGTCCATCACACGGGTCTCGCTGTGGCCCCGCGAGGTGGTGGCCAGCAGGACGGTGGTGTGGGGGCTGACGAGCTGCAGGTTGTCCCGGTCGCCGGTGGCAAGGTAGCAGGTTTCCCCGCGCTTGTCGCAGGCGGCGGCCAGGGTGCCCAGGATGTCGTCGGCCTCCCACCCTTCGGCGGTGACCAGTTTGTATCCCAGGTCGGTCAAAAGCTGCCGCAGCAAGGGCATCTGGGCAGCGAGTTCGTCCGGCATGCCGTGCCGGTTGGCTTTGTAGCCATCGTACATTTTGTGGCGGAACGTAGGAGCAGGCAGGTCAAAGGCAATGGCGACCTCGTCTGGCTGATAGTTCTGGGTCAGGGACAGCAGGATGTTCATAAAGCCATAGATGGCGTTGGTATACTGCCCCTCTTTGGTGGTCAGCACCTTGATGCCGAAAAAGGCACGGTTGGCGATGCTGTTGCCGTCAACGACCAGTAAAGACATTGCGTGATTCCTCCCTGTATGTGCAGCCCATGTGCAGAAGGGCCGTGCGTCTGCCGCACCATCACCGTCTAGTATAACACAAACAGCCCCGCCGGGACAAGCCGCCGGGCAAAAAACGGCCCCGTCCGGCTTGTCCGGGCGGGGACGCGGCGGTTTTTACGCCTCGGTGCGGATGGCCCCGACCGGGCAGGCTTCGGCGGCGGCGACGGCCTGGGGCACATCCTCGCCGGGGATGTCCCCCGGGATGGCCACGGCCAGGGTGCCGTCCATCGAAAAGACTTCGGGGCACAGGCCGGCGCACTGGGTGCAGCCGATGCAGAGATTGGGGTCGACGATCGCTTTCATGGCATTGCCTCCTTTGGGTCGTACTGTAGGAGAGTATGCCCGGCAGGGGGCCGGGCTATACTTTCGGCGGCCGGTATGGTACAATAGCCGAAAGCCGGGGCGGCGCCTGCGCATGGGCCCCGGCGGGACAAAACCGGAAAGGACGGCGAAACGATCCATGAACATCCAGATCTTTGGCACCAGCAAGAGCTTCGACACCAAAAAGGCCCAGCGCTATTTTAAGGAGCGGGGCATCCGCTTCCAGATGATCGACCTGAAGGAGAAGGGGATGAGCCGGGGCGAGTTCGACCATGTGGCCCGGGCGGTGGGCGGCTGGCAGAACCTGGTGGACCCGGCGGCCAGGGACAAGCAGACCCTTGCTTTGCTGGACGCCCTGGTGGACTGGCAGAAAGAGGACAAGCTGTTTGAGAACCAGCAGCTGCTCAGGCTGCCCATCGTCCGCAACGGACGCCAGGCGACGGTGGGCTACCAGCCCGACGTCTGGGCTGCCTGGCAGTAACGGTCAGGCAAGGGCCCGCAGGGCTTCCAAAAAGGCGTCCACACTGGCCTCGGGGGTGGCCCAGCTGGTCACCAGCCGGATGCAGGTGTGGGCCGCGTCGGGCTTTGCGGAAAACTCGAACCCGAAGTCCGGGGCCAGCGCCTCCACCACCCCGTCGGGGAAGATGGGGAACTGCTGGTTGGTGACGCTGTCGCAGGCAAAGGGATAGCCCAGCGCCGCGATGCCCGCTTTCAGCCGCAGGGCCATCTGGTTGGCGTGGGCGGCCAGCGAGGTGTAAAAGGCGCCGGTGCCGTCCCGGAACAGGGTCTCGAACTGGATGCCCAGCAGCCAGCCCTTGGCCAGCATCCCGCCCCGCTGCTTGATGTTGTAGCGGAAGTCGGGCTTGAGGGCGTCGTTCAGGAGGACCAGGGCCTCCCCGAACAGGGCGCCGTTTTTGGTGCCCCCGATGTAGAAGGCGTCGCACAGCCGGGCCAGCTCGGGCAGGGAGGGCCCGCCGGCGGCCAGCCCGGCCGCCAGCCGCGCGCCGTCCAGGTACAGCAGCAGCACCAGCTCGTCGCACACCGCCCGCAGGGCCTGGACCTCGGCCAGGGTATACAGGGTGCCGGTTTCGGTGGTCTGGCTGATGTAGACCATCCGGGGCTTGACCATGTGCTCGTCGGGGTGGGCGGCCACGGCGGCCCGCACGGCTGCGGGGGTCAGCTTGCCGTCTGCGGCAGGGCAGGCGATGCACTTGTGGCCGGTGGCCTCGATGGCGCCGGTCTCGTGGACGCAGATGTGGGCGCTGGTGGCGGCGATCACCGCTTCGTAGGGCCGCAGGAAGGCGGCGATAGCGGTGGCGTTGGTCTGGGTGCCGCCCACCAGGATGTGGACGTCGGCGTCGGGCCGGCCGATGGCGGCCTGGATCAGCCGGCGGGCCCGGGCCGAGTGGGGGTCGGTGGAATAGCCGGGGTTACCCTCGGTGTTGGTGGCGGCCATGGCCTCCAGGATGGAGGGGTGGCAGCCCTCGCTGTAATCGTTGGTGAAACGGATCATCTTGCAGCGCTCCTTTCTTTTATAGACTTCTATAGTATAAACGCCCGGGCCTTTTCAGGCAAGGGCCATTTGAGAGGGGAGGGCAGCTGCAAAGCGCGCTTTTCACAAAAATACCATAGCCGCAGCAAGACACATTGTGTTATACTATACGGTGACATCCGTGCGCGGCCGGGCCGCGCAGACGATTTTGACAAACTAGGAGACAGTGCAGATCATGAAAACCTATGTGACCCCGGAGGAACATGCACGCATCCACCGCCGCCGCCGCCGTCAGGCGCTGGGGCTGGTCATGGCGGTGCTGCTGGTCATCGGGATATTGACCGTGCTGGGGGCCGGCGTCCGGCTGGTGGCCAGCCTGTTTGACAACACCGAGCAGATGCAGGAGTATGAGGACAAGCTGGAAGGGCTGGTCCTGTTCGACCCGCTGCCCTTTGAGGGCATCGAGAACATCGACGACCTCACCCTGCGGGAGGCCGCCGTCTGGGGCTGCATCTACAACATCCAGGAGACCCAGGGCAACTTTGACAACTACGCCCACGACCCCGTGACCGAGCAGCTGCTGCTGCCCGCCGTGGAGGTGGACACCTACCTGGCCCGGCTGCTGGGGCCCTCGTTCCGGCTGACTCACCGCAGCTTTGAGATGGACGACATGACCATCGCCTTCGACGAGGCCACCCAGTGCTACAGCATCCCCGTCACCGGCGGGGTGGGCTATTACCGGGCCGACGTCACCGCCATGTTCAAGCAGGACGGCAAGCTGCATGTAACGGTGGGCTATATCCCCATGAACACCACCGGCGACCTGATCGGCGCCCAGTCCGACACCCCCACCAAATATATGGACTACCTGTTCGAGCGCACCGGCGGCAGCTGGTACCTGACCGGCCTGACCGAGAGCGCCACCAAGCCGGAGCAGGCGGCGTCCTCCCAGGCCAACTCGGTGGTGATGATGGACTCGGACGAGCTGCAGGAGGCCATCCTGCAGGGGGTGAACCCCGACGCGGTGGCCGGCAGCGAGGCGTCGTCCAGCGACGCAGCTTCCAGTGAGGCGTCCTCCGGCGAAGCGTCGTCCGGTGACGCAGCCTCCAGCGAGGCAGCTTCCAGCGAGGCGGCCGCCAGCACCGCGGGCTGAGGGCTCGAGTGCCTCGAATTTAATAGATAAAAATTTTTTATTAAAATATTTTTCCCGGCAGGGCCTGCAAAAATAAATGCAGGAGCCCTGCCGGGTTTTTGTTTGGGCCTTTTGCGGGCCGGATGGATTTGAGACGCAAAGCCGCGCAGGGCCGCCGGAGGCCGGCCGGCTTGTATTTTTTGCCAAAAACCCCTTGACAAATTAGAGCAATCTGCTAAAATACTCGTACAATTATTTTTTCTAAATAATTTTAGATAAAATAATCTGTAACAAAATTTGAACCATTGAGCCATTACATGAAAATTATTAAAGGTTGAAAAGGAGAAATCATCATGGACTTCGAGAAGGTTAAGGAAATTATCGTTGAGACTCTGAGCTGCGACGCCGACAAGGTCACCATGGAGGCCACCCTGGCCGAGGACCTGGAGGCCGATTCCCTGTCCGCTGTCGAGCTGTCGATGGCTCTGGAGGAGGCTTTCGGCATCGCCATTGCCGACGAGGACCTGCCCAACATGAAGACCGTGGGCGACCTGTACAACTACCTGCAGGAGCACGCCGGCGAGGCTGAGAAGGCTGAGTAAACCTTTCCCTGCCAGAGATCTTTCACATTGTTTCTGGACCGAAAGGAGCCTTCTATGACCAATCAGGAAATTCTGGAGCTGATGGCCCGGTTTGACGCCAGCAGCCTCACTTCTTTCAAGCTGCACTCCAAGGACGCCGACCTGGAGATGGGCAAGGGCATCCCTGCCGCGCCGGCTGCGGCCCCCGCGCCTGCGGCTGCCCCGGCGGCTCCCGCCGCCCCCGCTCCGGCCCCGGCCGCGCCTGCCGCCGCCCCCGCGCCGGAAGGCAAGTGCATCACCGCCCCTGTGGTGGGCACCTTTTACATGGCGCCTGCACCCGACCAGCCGCCCTTTGTCCAGGTCGGCGACAAGGTGCAGAAGGGTCAGACCGTCTGCCTCATGGAGGCAATGAAGATGATGAGCGAGGTCAAGGCTCCGTGCGACTGCGTCATTGAAGCGATCCTGCAGGAAGACGGCGCCCTGGTGTCCTTTGGGGACGACCTGATCCGCTACCGGGAAGGGTAAGGCCATGTTCAAGCGTGTTTTGATTGCAAACCGCGGCGAGATCGCCCTGCGCATCCAGCGGGCCTGCCGTGAACTGGAGATCGAGCCGGTGGTGGTCTATTCCACTGCCGACGCCGAGGCCATCCATGTGCAGCTTGCCGAAGAGGCCTACTGCATCGGCCCCGCCCGGGCAGCGGACAGCTATCTGAATATGGACGCCATCCTGACGGTGGCCAAGGCCGCCCACTGCGACGCCATCCACCCCGGCTACGGCTTTCTGAGCGAGAACGACCAGTTTGCCGACGCCTGCGCGGAGGCCGGCATCGCCTTCATCGGCCCCTCCGGGGACGTCATCCGCGCCATGGGCAACAAGGCCGCCGCCCGCCGGCTGATGCAGCAGGCGGGGGTGCCGGTGGTGCCCGGCTCGGACGGCGCGGTGGCCACCGCCGAAGAGGCCAAGGCCCTGGCCGATTCCATCGGCTATCCGGTCCTCATCAAGGCCTCGGCCGGCGGCGGCGGGCGCGGGATGCGCCGCGTCTTTGAGCCCGACCAGCTGATCCCCCTCTTTGAGGAGGCCCGCAGCGAGTCGGTGGCCTGCTTTGGCAGCGGCGAGATGTACCTGGAAAAGCTGATCCTCAACCCCAAGCACATCGAGTTCCAGATCATGGCCGACAAGATGGGCCATGTGATCCAGCTGGGGGAGCGGGACTGCTCCATCCAGCGCCGCAACCAGAAGATGCTGGAGGAGTCGCCCTCCCGCGCCCTGACCCCCGAGCTGCGGGAGAAGATGGGCGCGGCCGCCGTGGCCGCCGCCAAAGCGGCCCACTACGAGAATGCCGGCACCATCGAGTTCGTGCTGGACCCCGACGGCAACTTCTATTTCATCGAGATGAACACCCGGATCCAGGTGGAGCACCCGGTCACTGAGTTCGTCACCGGGATGGACCTGGTGCGGGAGCAGATCCGCATCGCCGCGGGGCTGCCCCTGTCCCACACCCAGGAGGAGATCACCCTCCGGGGCCACGCCATCGAGTGCCGGGTCAACGCCGAGGACCCCGCCCACAACTTCCAGCCCTGCCCGGGCAAGATCAACTTCCTGCATCTGCCGGGGGGCTGCGGCGTCCGGGTGGACACCGGCCTGTACAGCGGCTACACCCTGCCGCCCTACTACGACTCGCTGATGGCCAAGCTGGTGGTCTGGGCGCCCACCCGGCTGGAGGCCATCCGCCGGATGCGCCGGGTGCTGGAGGAGCTGGCGATCGACGGGCCGGCCAACAACGCCGACCTGCTGCACCAGATCCTGTACCACCCCGACTTTGTCCGGGGCACCTGCACCACCGCCTTCCTGGACGAGAACCTGGACACCCTGCTCAAATGGAGCAGCGCCGGGGACGAGGAGGCTAAGGCATGAGCAACGTATTTGTCCGCCGGCGGCACAAGCTGCTGAGCCTGAAGGCCCTGCGGGATTCGGGCGCGGTGCTGCCCGGCAACACCGAGGAGAACTGCCCCCACTGCGGGCAGCCCGTCCTGCGGCGGGAGCTGGTCAAAAACCAGTACGTCTGCCCCCTGTGCGGCTATCACCACCCCATCGGCGCCTACTACCGCCTGAGCCTGGTGCTGGACGAGGGCAGCTTCAAGGAGATGGACGAGGACCTGATCTCCAGCGACCCGCTGGAGTTCCCCGGCTATGAGGCCAAGCTGGACGGCGCCCGCCGCCGCACCGGACTGGGCGAGGGCGTGGTCACCGCCCTGGGCCGCATCGACGGCCAGAAGGTGGCGGCCGGCGTCCTGGACAGCCGGTTCTTCATGGGCAGCATGAGCGCCGCCCTGGGAGAAAAAGTCACCCGCCTGGTGGAGTACGCCGACAAGAACAAGCTGCCGCTGATCCTGTTTTCGGCCAGCGGCGGCGCCCGGATGCAGGAGGGGATCCTCTCCCTGATGCAGATGGCCAAGACCGCCGCCGCCATCGAGCGCTTTTCGGAGCACGGCGGGCTGTACATCTCCATCTTCACCCACCCCACCACCGGCGGCGTCACCGCCAGCTTTGCCAGCCTGGGCGACGTCATGCTGGCCGAGCCGGGCGCGCTGATCGGCTTTGCGGGGCCCCGAGTCATCGAGCAGACCATCGGCGAAAAACTGCCCGAAGGTTTCCAGACGGCAGAGTACCTGCTGGAGCACGGCTTTGTGGACGCCATCGTCCCCCGGGCCCGGCTGCGCAATACCCTGATCCGCCTGCTCAAACTGCATGGAAAAGGAGGGGACAGCCGTGGCAAATGAGCTGAAACCCGCCCAGCGGGTGGCCCTGGCCCGTCATCCGGACCGGCCTGGCACCGCGGAGTTCGTCTCCGCCCTGTTTACCGATTTCTTTGAGCAGCGGGGCGACCGCCGCTGCATGGACGACGGCGCGATCTACGGCGGCGTGGGTCTGTTCCACGGCAAGCCGGTCACCGTCATCGGCCACCGCAAGGGCCACACCCTGGAAGAGCACGTGGCCTGCCACTTCGGCATGCCCTCCCCCGAGGGCTACCGCAAGGCCCAGCGCCTGATGCTGCAGGCCGAAAAGTTCCGCCGGCCCATCGTCACCTTCATCGACACGGCGGGCGCCTACCCCGGCCTGGAGGCCGAGGCCCACGGCCAGGGCGAGGCCATCGCCTCCACCCTGGCCCTGTCCTCCCGCCTGACGGTGCCGGTCGTCTCGATCGTCACCGGCGAGGGCGGCAGCGGCGGCGCCCTGGCTTTGGGGGTGGGCAACCGGGTCTTTATGCTGGAAAACGCCGTCTACTCGGTCCTTTCGCCCGAGGGTTTTGCCGCCATCCTGTGGAAGGACGCCTCCCGCTCGGCCGAAGCCTGCGACGTCATGAAACTGACCGCCGCCGACCTGCTGGAACTGAAGGTGATCGACGGCGTCATCCCCGAGCCGGAAGGCGGGGCCCAGGCCGACCCCCAGGCCGTCTACCGCAACCTGGACGAGCTGCTGGCCAAGGAGCTGGCCGCCCTGTCCAAGATGAGCGGCCAGGCCCTGGCAGCGGCACGGTACAAAAAATTCCGCATGATGGGCGCCAGCGCCCTGAGAAAGGAGCGCCTATGAGTGGCATCAAGCTCATCAGCACCGGTTCGGCCCTGCCTGCGCAGGAAGTGACCAATTTCGACCTGGAGAAAAAGGTCGATACCAGCGACGAGTGGATCGTCACCCGCACCGGCATCAAGAGCCGCCATTACTGCGGCGAGGGCGAGAGCCATCTGGGCCTGTGCCTGGCGGCGGCCCGGCAGGCGCTGGAGCGCGCGGGCATCGAGCCCGGCCAAATCGGCGTCTGCCTGGTGGCCACCCTGACCCAGGACACCATGACCCCCTCGGCCGCCTGCGTCCTGCAAAAGGAGCTGGGCCTGGCCGAGGACACCGTCTGCTTTGACCTGAACGCGGCCTGCGCCGGCTTTGTCTACGGCCTGCACACCGCCGAATGCCTGCTGGCCGCCAGCGAGCGCAAATACGGTCTGGTCATCGGGGGCGAGGTGCTGAGCCGGATCACCGACTTCACCGACCGGTCCACCTGCGTCCTGTTCGGGGACGGGGCGGGCGCGGCCATCGTCCGGTGGGGGGAGGACTACCCCTCTCTGTCCGCCGTGATGGGCAGCCGGGGCAACAGCGGCGTGCTGTACATCCCCGGCGTCAACACCGGCGACCTCAGCTACATCCACATGGACGGCAAGGAAGTGTTCCGCTTTGCGGTGGAGGTGCTGCCCCGCTGCGCCAAGGAGGTGGCGGCCAAGGCCGGCATCTCCCTGGACGAGGTGGACCGCTTCGCCTTCCACCAGGCCAACCAGCGCATCCTGGACCACGCCATCAAAAAGCTGAAGCTGGACCCCGCCAAATGCACCGGCAACATTGCCCACACCGGCAACACCTCGGCTGCCAGCGTGCCCATCCTGTTGGACCAGCTGGTCAGCTCGGGCCAGCTGCGCAGCGGCCAGAAGGTGCTGTGCGCCGGCTTTGGCGGCGGCCTGACCTGGGCCGGCGCCCTGCTGCAGCTTGCATAACGGCCTGTACGCCCGCAGGGTGTATCTGAAAAGCCCGACAGGCTGGGCCCTTCGCCCCGCGGACCGCATTTTGGAGCCGCGGGCGCAAAGGACGGCGTGGGGGCGTTTTCGGATGCACCCTGCTTTAAGAAGGAGTTTACTATGAAAATCAACGAGCTTCTGGGGACTGAATTCCCGATCATCCAGGGCGGCATGGCCAACATCGCCACCGGCGCGTTTGCCGCCGCCGTTTCCAACGCCGGCGCGCTGGGCCTGATCGGCTCGGGCGGCATGGACGCCGAGACCCTGCGCAAGGAGATTCGCACCGCCAAGGCTTCCACCGACAAGCCCTTCGGCGTCAACCTGATGCTGATGAACCCCCACATCGACGAGCTGGCCAAGGTCGTGGTGGAAGAGGGGGTCAAGGTGGTCACCACCGGCGCAGGCAACCCCGGCAAGTACGTCCCCGCCTGGAAAGAGGCCGGCATCAAGGTGTTCCCCGTGGTGGCCGCGCCCATCCTGGCCAAGCGCCTGGAGCGCTATGAGGTGGACGGCTTCATCGCCGAGGGCACCGAGAGCGGCGGCCACGTGGGCGAGATGACCACCATGGCCCTGGTGCCCCAGGTGGTGGACGCGGTCAGCGCCCCCGTCATCGCCGCCGGCGGCATCGCCGACGGCCGCCAGATGGCCGCTGCCTACGCCCTGGGCGCCTGCGGCGTCCAGGTGGGCACCTGCCTGCTGGTCAGCGAGGAGTGCCCCATCCACCCTAACTACAAGCAGGCCCTGCTCAAGGCCGGCGCCAACGACACCGTCGTCACCGGCCGCACCACCGGCGCGCCCGTCCGCGTGCTGAAAAACAAGATGGCCCGCCAGTACCTGGAGATGGAAAAGGAGAATATGCCCCTGGCCGAGCGGGAAAAGCTGACCCTGGGCTCTCTGCGCCGCGCCGTGTTCGACGGCGATCTGGACAGCGGCAGCTTCATGTCCGGCCAGGTGGCGGGCATGCTGCACGAGGTCAAGCCTCTGCGCAAGATCTTTGAGGAAATGATGGCTGGCTGTGAGGCTACGCTGAAAGGACTCGAAGCATGAAAACAGCATTTTTGTACGCGGGTCAGGGCAGCCAGCACCCCGGCATGGGCGCCGACCTGTACAAGGCATACCCTGAATTCCGGGCGGTGCTGGACAGCGCCGAGGTGGGCTTTGACCTCAAGACCGTCTCCTTCACCGACCCCGACGGGGTGCTGAACCAGACCGAGTACACCCAGCCCTGCATGGTGGCCTTTGCCGCCGGCATGACCGCCATCCTGGCAGGCAAGGGCATCCGCCCGGACTACGCCGCCGGGCTGAGCCTGGGCGAGTATTCGGCCCTGTGCGCCGCCGGCGTCTTTACCGCCAAACAGGCGGTGGAGCTGGCCGCCTTCCGGGGCAGGGCCATGGCGGCGGCCGCCGCCGGCGTGCCCTGCGGCATGACCGCCGTGCTGGGCCTGGACCGGGACAAGCTGCGCGCCGCCTGCCTGGCAGCCGCCCCGGAAGGGGTGGTGGAGATCGCCAACTACAACTGCCCCGGCCAGCTGGTCATCGGCGGGCAGAAAGCGGCGGTGGACGCCGCCGCCGCCAAGGCCAAGGAGCTGGGCGCCAAGCGCTGCCTGCCCCTGAAGGTCAGCGGGCCGTTCCACACCTCGCTGCTGGCCCCCGCCGGCGACGCCCTGCGGGAGCGCTTCAAGACCGAGACGTTCGGCGCGATGCAGTTCCCCGTCCTGTTCAACTGCCTGGGCCGGGAGATGGGGGAGGGGGACACCATCCCCGCCCTGCTGGAGCGGCAGGTCCAGTCCTCGGTCTACATGGAGGACACCATCCGCCGGATGGCCGAGCTGGGTGTGGAGCGGATCGTGGAGATCGGCCCCGGCAAGGTCCTCAGCGGCTTTGTCAAAAAGACCGTCCCCTCCATCCGCACCTGCGCGGTGGAGACCTGCGCCGACATCGACGCCCTCTGCGAGGCGCTGAAAGGAGAGTAACATGGGCAGCATGAGTGGAAAGACCGCCGTCGTCACCGGCGGCTCCCGCGGCATCGGCCGGGCGATCTGCCTGGAGCTGGCGCGCCGCGGCGCAAACGTGGTATTCTCCTATGCGGGCAACACCGCCGCTGCGGACAAGACCCTGGAAGAGCTGAAGGCCCTGGGCGTGGAGGCCCGGGCCATCCAGGGCAATGTGGCCGACCCCGCCGCCGCCAAGGCCCTGATCGACACGGCCGTCAAGGAGCTGGGGGGCATCCACATCCTGGTCAACAACGCGGGCATCACCCGCGACGGCCTGGCCATGGCCATGAAAGAGGACGACTTCGACGCCGTCATCGAAACCAACCTCAAGGGCGCGTTCCTGTGCATGAAGGCGGCCATCCGCCCCATGATGAAGGCGCGCTACGGCCGCATCGTCAACATGAGCTCGGTGGTGGCCCTGCGGGGCAACCCCGGCCAGGTCAACTACTGTGCCAGCAAGGCCGGCCTGATCGGCATGACCAAGTCCCTGGCCAAGGAGATGGGCGCCCGGGGCATCACCGTCAACGCGGTGGCCCCCGGCTACATCTCCACCGATATGACCGCGGCCCTGCCCGACGCCGCCCGGCAGGCCATGCTGTCCACCATCCCGGTGGGCCGCGCCGGCAGCCCCGAGGACGTGGCCGCCGCGGTGGCGTTCCTGGCCTCGGAGGAGGCCGGCTACATCACCGGGCAGGTGCTCAGCGTGGACGGCGGCATGGGAATGTGAGGAGGAACGCATAAGATGGAAAAACGCAGAGTTGTTATCACCGGCATGGGCACCGTCAACCCTCTGGGCCACAACATCGCCGAGAGCTGGCAGGCCGTCCGTGACGGGGTGTGCGGCATCGCGCCCATCACCCAGTACGATTCGTCCGCACAGAAGGTCCACCTGGCCGCCGAGGTCAAGGACTGGGACCCCACCGCTGTCATCGACAAGAGGGAAGTGCGGCACATGGCCCGCTACAGCCAGTTTGCCATGGCTTCGGCCAAAGAGGCCGTGGCGGACAGCGGCCTGGACCTGGAGGCCGTCGATCATGAGCGCTGCGGCGTCATCGTCTCCAGCGGCATCGGCGGCATCTCCACCACCGAGAGCGAGCAGACCCGCTGCCTGCAGCGCGGCTTTGACAAGGCTTCGCCCTTCTACATCCCCTCCAGCATCGCCAATATGGCCGCCGGCCAGATCGCCATCGCCTTTGGCTTCAAGGGGATGTGTACCTGCCCGGTGACCGCCTGCGCCGGCGGCTCCAACGCGGTGGGCGACGCGTTCCGCCACATCCGGGACGGCTACGCCGAAGTGATGCTGTGCGGCGGCGCCGAGGCCTGCGTGACCCCGCTGTCCATCGGCGGCTTCACCTCCATGCGGGCCCTGCACGTCGGGGACGACCCCGCCCGCGCCTCCATCCCCTTTGACGCCGAGCGCGACGGCTTTGTGATGGGCGAGGGCGCCGGCATCCTGCTGCTGGAGGAGTACGAGCACGCCAAGGCCCGCGGCGCCAGGATCTACGCCGAGGTGGTGGGCTACGGCGCCACCTGCGACGCCTACCACATCACCGCCCCGGCCCCCAACGGCGAGGGCGGCGCCCGCGCCATGCAGCAGGCTCTGGACGACGCCGGCGTCACAGCCGGTCAGGTGGACTACATCAACGCCCACGGTACCTCCACCCCGCTGAACGATTCCGGCGAGACCGCCGCCATCAAGACGGTGTTCGGCCAGCACGCCTACGAGCTGGCGGTCAGCTCCACCAAGTCGATGACCGGGCATATGCTGGGCGCCGCCGGCGGCGTGGAGGCCATCTTCACCGCCCTGGCCCTGAAGGACGGCTATATCCCGGCCACCATCAACTACAAGGTGCCCGACCCGGCCTGCGATCTGGACTACGTGCCCAACACCGGCCGCAATGCCGAGCTGCGCTATGCGCTGTCCAACTCGCTGGGCTTTGGCGGCCACAACGCCTGCGTCCTGTTCAAAAAGTGGGAGGGCTGAGAGATGATGAAGTATAATTCCGACGAGATCGCCAAGATCCTGCCCCACCGCTATCCCTTTGCCCTGGTGGACCGCATCGTGGACGGGGAAGAAGGCAAGTGGGCCAAGGGCATCAAGTGCGTCACCGTCAACGAGCCCTTTTTCCAGGGGCACTTCCCCCAGTACCACGTGATGCCGGGCGTCCTCATCGTCGAGGCCATGGCCCAGGTGGGTGGGGTGGCCCTGCTGTCCATGCCGGAGAACAAGGGCAAGCTGGCCCTGTTCGGCGGCATCAAGAACGCCCGCTTCCGCCGCCAGGTGACCCCCGGCGACGTGTTGGAGATCGAGTGCACCCTGACCAAACAGAAGGGCCCCGTGGGCATCGGGGAGGCCAAGGCGACCGTGGACGGCCAGGTGGCCGCCACCGCCGAGCTGACCTTTGCCCTGGTCAACGCCCCTGAGGCATCTGCGTGTACCTGACGGGAACGGCGGCGCACCGCAGGCCCTGTGGGAGGAACACTATGCTGGAACAGATCGTAAAAACGGCGTACAAGGAGTTCACCCTCCGCTTTTACCACGAGCTGTTCGCGCGGTTCCAGGACCAGGAGACCGGGCTGACGGCGGCGGAGATCTTTGCCGCCGAAGCCATCCGGGCCCTGGGCAGCCCCACGGTCAACGAGTTTGCCGACTTTATGCACGTCTCGACCCCCAACGCAGCCTACAAGATCAACAGCCTGGTGCGGAAAGGATACGTCGAAAAGACCCGTTCGGCCCAGGACAAGCGGGAGTACCTGCTCCACGTCACCCAGAAATACGAGACCTACTGCGGCGCGGGGGACCGCGTCCAGAACGCCGTGGCCCGCATCCGGGAGCGCTTTTCCCCGGAGGAGTGCGCCAAATTCGGCGAGATGCTCTCGGTCATCAGCCAGGAGCTGCTGCCGCTGGACGGCGAACAGCCCGCCGGCCCGGACCGCCCGGAGCAGGCAAAATAAAAACGCACATAAAAACGGACCAGTTTTGCAGCTGGTCCGTTTTTATACATTGGAAAGCAGGCAGCGGGGCCGACCGGTTTTTGTGCTGGTATCCATCGAAAAAATCGTTCGATGTTGTTTCATTGATTTACTTTACAAAAGATACCGCCCGTGCTACACTGTATCACGACACTGAAGCGCCCCGCCCGGCACCCGGGAGGGGCGGGACAGATTTTGGAACAGAGAAAGTGTGAGGGTATCGTATGCAGGCCATACAGGCGGTGATCGAAGCGGTCTACAACTTTTTGTGGGGGGACCTTGTCCGCATCCCCCTGCCGGGAGGCAGCAGTCTGGGGCTGTCTTTGCTGGTGCTGATCCTGGTGCCGGCGGGGGTGTATTTCACGGTGCGGACGCGGTTTTTGCCCTTCCGGCTGTTCCCCGAGATGATGCGGGTCACCCTGGAAAACAACAAGCAGGGCGACGGCGAAGGTCACATCTCGGGGGTGCAGGCCCTGATCGTCTCCACGGCCTGCCGGGTGGGCATGGGCAACCTGGTGGGCGTGGTGGCGGCCATCTCGGCCGGGGGCGCGGGGGCGGTGTTCTGGATGTGGATCATCGCCCTGCTGGGCTCTTCCACCGCTTTCATCGAGGCCACCCTGGCCCAGCTGTACAAGGAGAAGGACCCCCTCTACGGCGGGTACCGGGGCGGCCCGGCCTACTACCTGCACCACCTGTTCGTCAAAGAGGGCAGCGGCCGCCGCCGCTCGGTGATGGCGTCCCTGTTCGCCCTGTCGGGGCTGATCTGCTGGTGCGGCATCAGCCAGGTGACGGCCAACTCCATCTCGTCCTCCTTTGAGAACGCCTTCCACATCCCGCCTTTGTGGTCCACCGTCGCACTGGTGGCTTTGGCGGCGGTGATCGTCCTGCGCAAGCACGCCACCGTCAAGGTGCTGGACCTGATCGTGCCGGTGATGGCGGCCTGCTACTTTTTCATCACCCTGTTCATCATCCTGCGCAACGCCGGGCAGCTGCCCGCGGTGTTCGGCCGCATCTTTGCCGAGGCCTTTGGCCTGCGGCAGGCGGTGGCCGGGGGCATCGGCGCGGTCATCATGAACGGCGCCAAGCGGGGGCTGTTTTCCAACGAGGCGGGGTCGGGCTCGGCCCCCTGCGCGGCGGCCGCCGCCGACATCGACCACCCCGCCAAGGAGGGCCTGCTGCAGGCGCTGGGGGTGTTCATCGACACCCTGGTCATCTGCAGCTGCTCGGCCATGATCATGCTGCTGACCCCCGAGAGCCTGACCGCCGGCCTGGAAGGGATGGACCTTTTGCAGGCCGCCATGCGGTACCATCTGGGCGAGTTCGGGGTGGTGTTCATCGCGGTGATCTTGTGGCTGTTCAGCTTTTCCACCTTCCTGGGCATCCTGTTTTACGCCCGGCCCAATGTGGCCTACCTGTTCGGGGACAACTGGCTGAGCCAGACCCTGTACAAGGTGCTGGCCCTGGCCATGCTGTTCGTGGGCGGGCTGGCGGCCTACCAGTTCGTCTGGGACCTGGGGGACGTGGGCGTGGGCCTGATGACCATCTTCAACATGGTGGCTTTGTTCCCCCTGGCCCCCAGGGCACTGGACGCCCTGCGGGACTACGAGAAACACCACCTGAAACGCTGAGCGGACCGGATAAAAACAACAAACAACAAAAAATGGCTCCTTTCTCCGCACATCCGGCGGGGGAAGGGGCCGTTTTGCCGTGAAGGGGTCATTTTTTGGGCTGCGCCGCTTTCTGCGGGTTGAGATACCGCCACAGGGTGGTCCGGCTGATGCCCAGGCGCTTGGCGGCGGCGGTCTGGTTGCCGCCCACGGCGTCCAGGGTCTGGTGGATGGCCTGCAGGATGATCTCGTCCAGGGTGCCGGAGGCCGCCCCCGGCGCCGCCGGGACAGCGGCCGGGTCGGAATGGTAGGTGCGGCGCTCCCGGGCCAGCACCTCGGCCACCACGCTGCCCCGGATGTAGGCCGAGTCGGTCAGGGTGACCAGCTCCTGCAGCACCTGCTTGAACTGGGTGTAGTTGTTGGGCCACTCGTATTGCAGCAGCTGCTCCGAGGCCCGGGGGTCAAAGCCGATGATCTGCTTGCCCAGCTCGGCGTTCAGGCTGCTGAGGTAGAGGCTGGCCAGGCTGGGCAGCTCGTCCCGGCGGCTGCGCAGGGTGGGCAGCTGCAGCGTCAGGCAGCCCAGCTGGCTGCGCAGCACCTGCACCGGCTCGGGCAGGGGCCGGCCCTCGATGCAGGCCGCCGAGAACAGCAGCCGCACCCGGCAGGGCAGGTTGGTCTCGGTGGCCACGGCCAGCAGCTCCTGCTGGTACTGGTGGGACAGCAGCTCCAAATGCTGGAAATAGACGGTGCAGCTGCCCTCGTTCAGGGGCGAGGCGTAGTGGTTGAACAGGTACTCCCAGTTTTTGTCGGTCATCAGGCTGCAGTCCACCACCGCAAGGGGGCTGTTGACCCGGGGGCTGCGCAGGTACAGGGCGCGGGCGATCTGCTCCTTGCCGGTGCCCACCTCCCCCAGGATCATCACCGGCTGGCGGGTGGGCGCAATGGCGTTGACCTGCTCTTCCAGCATCCCCATGGCCCCGCTGATGCTGTAAAAGCTGTGCATGAACTGCTGCATGGCCTCCGCCTCGTCAAAAAAGCGCAGCCCGTTTTTGGACGAGCGCAGGGGGATCTGGGACAGCTGGCAGTGGAAGGTGTAATACGAGTCCCACCCGGCCCGCAGCCGGTGGGCGGTCACCCGGGTGAACTCGCCCCCCTCGCTGTGGAAAAACCGCAGCGGCGACGCCGGGGGGATGTCGGGGATCCTGGACCGCAGCAGCTCCAGCAGCCGGGGGTCCGGCTTTTCTTTGGCGGCATAGGCCAGCTGGCCGTCCTTGTCCAGGACGATGGTGTTGCCGCTGCGGGTGCGGGCCACCCCCTCCAGCAGCTGGTTCTGCCGGCGCATCTGGCGGAAGCGGTCGCTGATCTGGACCGCCTGGGCAAAAGCATCGTGGAGGCTTTCGACCCCGGAGGTGATGAGGAAGGCGTCGAAGCCTTTCTGCCGGGCCAGGGTGTGGGTGACCATATCGCTGACCACCATCTTGTAGCCCCCTTCCCGCAGCCGGTCCAGGGCGCGGTTGGTCTCGTCCATGCTGTGGATGGTGATGATGTCCATATCCAGCCGCAGCAGGTCGCACAGGGTGTGGGCCGGCTCGGTGATGCTGGGGAACCCCACGATGGCGTACAGGTTGGAATAATTCTCGGCCATTTTGATGGCCCGCAATACGTCGTAGACCGACAGCTGGATGGACACCACCGGCAGGTCGGTCACCTCCCGGATGCGGTCGGCGGTGCCCCCGCGGGAGATGATGACGTCGTAGTTTTCCAGCTGGGCCGAGCGGACGATGGCTGCGCCGGCCTCCAGGTCGCCGGTGTAGGCGTCCAGCTGGATGTTCGGAAATTCTTCCGCGACCCGCTCCATGGCGGTCTGCATCCCGTCGTAAGGGGCGATGCCCAGGATATGTGTGACCCGACCTTCCATTTGTGAAACTCCCTTCTCGGTATAAAACCTCTCTATGATGCTATTGTAGCATTTTGGGACGAAAAGGGAAGGGCTTCCGAGTGGAAAATGTTTCAAAATAGCACAAATTGCGGGGCTTTGCTGCGGAAAAATCCGGCATGCATTTCAAAATGTTACGTTTTTCATCTGCGGGCCGTTGCTCCCGGGGCGCAAACGTGGTAAGCTAAAGGCACAAAAGGGGAGGCCGGCAGGGCCGCCCCCCAAACCAGGAGGTGGATCCATGATCACGTTACTGATCGTTGCGGATGATTTCACCGGCGCGCTGGACACGGGCGTCCAGCTGGCGGGCTGCGGCGCCCCCACCCGCGTGGTGACCGACCCGGAGTTTTCCCCTGCCAATGCGGCGGGGGCCGAGGTGCTCGTGATCGACGCCGAGACCCGGCACCTGCCCCCCAGCCAGGCGGGGGCCATTGTGGAAGGCATCGTCCGCCGCGCGGTGGAACAGAAGGTCCCTTACATCTATAAAAAGACCGACTCGGCCCTGCGGGGCAACGTGGGGGCCGAGCTGGGGGCGCTGCTTGCCGCCAGCGGGGAAAAGGCGCTGCCTTTCCTGCCGGCGTATCCCCAGATCGACCGCTGCACCCGGGGCGGCGTCCATTACATCGAGGGCCGCCCGGTGGCCGAGAGCGTTTTTGGCATCGACCCCTTCGAGCCGGTGCGGCACTCCGACATCGCCGGCCTGATCGGGGCCCAGAGCGGGGTCCCGGTCCACAGCCTGCCGGCGGACGCCCCCGCCCCCGAGGGGCAGGGCATCTACGTCTACGACGCATCCTCCCTGGCGGACCTGGAACGGGCCGGCCAGACCCTGGCTGCGGCGGGGCGGCTGCACATCTCGGCGGGGTGCGCCGGGTTCGGGGCGGTGCTGCCCCGGCTGCTGGGCCTCGGCCGGGCACAGCAGCCCCCCAAACCCCGGCTGGACCCCCGATTGCTGGTGGTCTGCGGCAGCGTCAACCCCATCACGGTGGCCCAGCTGGACGCCGCCGAAGAGGCCGGCTTTGCCCGGCTGCGGCTGACGCCCCGCCAGAAGCTGGAACCCGGCTACTGGAACACCCCGGAGGGCGAAGCGGACCGCGCCCGCATCGAGGCGCTGCTGCAGGCAAACCCCCGCGTCCTCCTGGACAGCAACGACGCCGGGGGCAACGGCCCCACCGCGGACTACGCCGCGGGCCTGGGCTGCGGGCTGGAGGAGATGCGGGTGCGGATCGCCTCCAGCATCGGGGACCTGGTGGCCGGCCTGCTCCACAGCCCGGCGGTGGGCACCCTCCTGATGACCGGCGGAGACACCCTGCTGCAGGTGATGCGCTGCGCCGGCGTCCGGGAGCTGGAGCCCCTCTGCGAGCTGGAAAAAGGGGTCGTCCTGGCCCGGTGCACCTACCGCGGCTGCACCCGGCACGTCATCACCAAATCGGGCGGGTTCGGGCAGGCTGCCCTGCTGACCGATCTCGCCGCCCGCCTGGAGGCCCAGGCGGAGGGAAACAGGAACCGCAGCGAACGCTGACACCATACTGACAGAGAAAGGACGATGGAAATGACTTATCCCAAACTGCCCGGCCTGACCTGGGACGGCACCCTGTATCAGAACGACGAGATGGGCACCGTGGAGGCCCTGCTGCCCACCGGCGGCTGGCCCACGGCCCACGCCCCCGCCATGGTGGAGCTGCCCGACGGCGACCTGCTGTGCTGCTGGTTTGCCGGCACCTACGAAGGCAGCGCCGACATCCACATCATCTGCTCCCTGCTGCCCAAGGACGCCCCCGCCTGGCTGCCCCCGGTGGACATCTCGGGCGACCCCACCCGCAGCGAGCAGAACCCGTCCCTCTTCTACGGCCCCGACGGGGCGGTCTGGGCCATGTACACCGCCCAGCTGGACCGGGTGCCCGGTAAAGACAACATGCAGTTCACCTCGGTGGTGCGCTGCCAGAAAAGCTTTGACGGCGGCCGCACCTGGGGCCCCTACGAGACGGTGTTCCCCGAGGAGGGCACCTTCTGCCGCCAGCCCATCCAGGTGCTGTCCAACGGCCGGTGGATCTTCTCCAACTGGATCTGCACCGACTCGGCCGACGGCCTGTCGGGGGACCCCACCGCCTTCCGCCTGTCGGACGACGAGGGCAAGACCTGGCGGATGGTCATGATGCCGGGGTCCAACGGCCATGTCCACGCCAACGTAGTGGAGCTGGAGCCGGGGCACCTGGTGGCCTTTATGCGCAACCGCGAGGCTTACCGCATCCACCGCAGCGAGTCCTTTGACTGGGGCGAGACCTGGACCGAGCCCAAGCCCACCCCGCTGCCCAACAACAACTCCAGCATCAGCGCCACCAAGCTGGCCAGCGGCCGCATCGCCGTCGCCTACAACCCCACCTGCACCCCGGACCCCCACCCCGGCAAGGCGGCCTGGCCCGGCCTGCGCTGCCCCGTGGCGGTGGCCCTGTCCGAGGACGGGGGCCTGACCTTCCCCATCATCCGCTGGATGGAGCGGGGCGAGGGCTACATGGGCGACGAGAACCGCACCAACAACAAGCAGTACGAGTACCCCTATCTCATGCAGGGGAAGGACGGCGCCCTGCACCTGGCCTACGCCGCCCGCACCCGGCAAGGGATCAAATACGTCCGTTTCCGCGAGGAGGACGTCCTGGGCGCCCGGCGGGAGCGGGTGGGCCTGTACAACCCCACCGCCGCCCAGGGGACCAAATAAAGCGCGCTTTCCAGAAAGACTTATCATTGCATAAGGAGGAGATTTTTATGCTGACGCAATACAACCTGAAGATGCCCCACGCCGTCTATGGCGGCGAAAACGCGATGGACAACATCACCGCCATCATTAAGGCGCGGGGCGCAAAGAAGGTGGCCCTGTTCACCGACAAGGGCATCGAGGCCGCCGGCCTGTTCGCCCTGCCCGAGGCGGCGGTCAAGGCTGCCGGCGCTCAGTATTACGTCCTGGACGACCTGCCCGCCGAGCCCAGCTACATGGCGGTGCAGAAGCTGGTGGACGAGTTCAAGCACAGCGGCGCCGACCTGATCGTGGCCTGCGGCGGCGGCAGCGTCATGGACGCCGCCAAGCTGGCCAGCGTGCTGGTCACCGACAGCTACGGCGTCAAGGAGCTGCTGGACGACCCCGGCATGGCCCAGAAGTGCGTGCCCATCGTCCTGGTCCCCACCACCGCCGGCACCGGCGCCGAGGTCACCCCCAACGCCATCGTCGCCGTCCCCGAAAAGGAGCTGAAGGTGGGCATCGTCAACGAGCACATGATCGCCGACTACGTCATCCTGGACGCCCGGATGATCAAGAACCTGCCCCGCAAGATCGCTGCGGCCACCGGCGTCGACGCCCTGGCCCACTGCATCGAGTGCTTCACCAGCAACAAGGCCAACCCCTTCAGCGACCT